>OGOL01003711.1_pt1 | contig 10019 bp, 8 predicted proteins | sample 1552641 | NCBI WGS metagenome assembly OGOL01 (sample SAMEA2580140, study PRJEB22360) | human gut metagenome | biome: human gut; feature: human-associated habitat; material: faeces | place: Denmark | collected 2008/2010 | reverse complement strand
CCTTTATCTATCTTACCAGAAGCCTTCCGGACGGAAAATTCCTGGTATGGCTGATCTTCTTATGCTCCTGGGGCTGTGATACCTGCGCTTACTGTGTGGGAATGCTCATCGGCAAACATAAGATGGCGCCGGTTTTAAGCCCGAAGAAATCCATCGAGGGAGCTGTAGGCGGCGTTGTGGGAGCGGCACTTCTTGGAGTGATCTATGCAGCGGCCACACAGGGAAAAATGGCGGAGTATGCCCTGATTTGTGCAGTTGGAGCCCTGATCTCCATGGTAGGTGATCTGGCAGCATCTGCGATCAAGAGAAATCAGAACATTAAGGACTATGGTAAGCTGATCCCGGGCCACGGAGGAATCCTGGACCGTTTTGACAGCGTGATTATCACAGCTCCTGTTATTTACTATCTTGCAAAAACGATTCTTGGAATTTAGGAGATATTGAAATGAAGAATATTGCAATCTTAGGTTCTACCGGTTCCATCGGAACTCAGACACTGGATGTGGCAAGAAAAAATGAAGATCTTCGTGTTGTTGCGGTCAGTGCGGGAAAAAGTGTGGAGAAACTGGAAGAACAGATCCGGGAGTTTCATCCACTTCTGGCTGCAGTCTGGGATGAAAAGGCAGCCCGGGACCTGAAAACACGTATTGCGGATACGGACACAAAGGTAGTCAGCGGAATGGAAGGACTTCTGGAACTTGCGTCCATGCCGGAATCCGATATCCTTGTCACTGCGATCGTGGGAATGATCGGGATCCGTCCTACCATGGAGGGAATCCGTGCCGGAAAGGACATTGCCCTGGCAAATAAGGAAACCCTTGTCACAGCCGGTCATCTGATCATGCCAATGGCAAAGGAATACGGCGTATCCATCCTCCCGGTTGACAGTGAACACAGCGCCATTTTCCAGGCTATCCATGGAGAAGAAAACGAAGAGATCCATAAACTTCTGATCACGGCATCCGGCGGACCATTCCGCGGACGTACCACAGAAGAACTTCGAAATGTTACGGTTGCGGATACTCTGAAACATCCAAACTGGGTAATGGGACGGAAGATCACTGTAGATTCCGCGACCCTGGTAAACAAAGGTCTGGAAGTTATGGAGGCCAAGTGGCTGTTTGACATGGACCTGGATCATATTCAGGTGGTGGTACAGCCACAAAGTATCATTCATTCCATGGTGGAATTTAAAGACGGCGCGATCATGGCACAGCTTGGAACTCCGGATATGAGACTTCCGATCCAGTACGCTCTGTACTATCCACACAGACGTTATCTGGATGGAGACCGTCTTGATTTCACGAAACTCCGTGAGATCACATTTGAGGTTCCGGATATGGAGACATTCCGCGGACTTCCTATGGCAATCCAGGCATCCCGGGAAGGGGGAAGTATGCCGACTGTCTTTAATGCGGCCAATGAGCTTGCAGTAAAGAAATTCCTGGAAGAAAAGATTGGCTTTCTGGATATTTATGAGATTATTGCACAGTCTATGGAAAGACATAAAAAAATCGCGCATCCGGATCTGGATGAGATCCTTTCTGTAGAGCAGGATACTTACCAGTGGATCGAAAGTAGGTGGTAAATTGAGATTTGTGATTGCTGTAATTATTTTCAGCGTTGTGATACTGATCCATGAACTGGGACATTTTCTCCTGGCAAAAAAGAACCACATTGAGGTGGTGGAATTTTCTCTTGGCATGGGTCCGAGGATCATAAGTACGGTAAAAGGTGGCACCCGCTATTCTGTGAAACTGCTTCCTCTTGGCGGTTCCTGTGCCATGGCAGGAGAAGATGCGGAAGATGACAGTCCGGGAACCTTTAATTCTGCTCCTGTGTGGGGCAGGATTGCGGTGGTTGCCGCTGGCCCGGTATTTAATTTTCTGCTGGCCTTTGTCCTGTCTGTGATCATTGTGGGCTGTATTGGCTATGATCCTGCAACTGTATTGCAGGTAACAGAAGGTTCCGCAGCAGAAAAGGCAGGCCTGAAAGAAGGCGATGTGATCACAGAGTACCAGGGATATCACATTGACCTGGGAAAAGATCTCTATGTGTATTCGTATCTCAATGAACTGAAAGAGGGAGAGACCATCCATCTGAAGGTAAAACGTGATGGAAAAGAACAGGAGATCTCTTATAAGCCGGATGTGAATGTACGGTATCTCCTTGGTTTCAACCGTTCTGATGTAAATTCCATGACAGTGGAATCTCTGATCAAGGGAATGCCACTGGAAGAAGCAGGTCTGGAAGCGGGCGATGTGATCACGAAGATCAACGGTGTGGAAGTCCCGGATGGAAATGCATATGAAAAATATATCGAGGAGCATCCACTGTCTGATGAACCTGTGACGATCACTTATGAACGAAATGGGCTGGAATATGAGGCGGAGATTACACCAAGAGAATACAGGACACCGGTTTCCGGTTTCGGATATAACACATACAGCGAAAAGACTTCCGGTTTCAATGTTCTGAAATACGGTGCGGTGGAAGTAAAATACATGATCCGCACTACGATCTTAAGTCTGAAAGAGCTTGTGACCGGTCATCTTGGAATGAAAGACTTAAGCGGCCCGGTTGGTGTTGTGGATGCCATCGGTGATACTTACGAACAGTCCAAGAGCGAAGGAACACTGATGATCTGGATGAACATGCTGAATATGGCAGTTCTGCTTTCGGCCAACCTGGGAGTGATGAACCTGCTTCCTCTTCCGGCACTGGATGGGGGAAGGCTGGTATTTCTGGTGGTAGAAGCAGTTCGGAGAAAACCGGTAAATCGCCAGGTAGAAGGCATGATCCATTTTGCGGGACTGATGCTTCTGATGGCGTTGATGGTTGTGGTTATGTATAATGATATTTTGAAGATTTTCTGATATCTGACAAAATAAGGCAAATATTTAGTGCTGTATGATCTATGAGAAGATGATACAGCACTTTTTCTGTGCAGATATTTATTATATAATGAAGATATCAGAGCAAAAGAGAAGGAGATATGGGAATTTGAAAAAGAATATTTTAATACTGGCGGCTTTGATAGCAGTTGTTCTGGCGGTACCTTTTCTGATCATAAAAGCGGATGAGGCAATCCAGATAAAAAATGCAGAATTTAAGGAAAAACAGAATAATGTATGTTATGAAAAAGCGGGAGAATGCATGGATGCAGGTGAATATGATGAAGCGATAGAATTACTTGAAAAACTTCCGGGAAATTATGAGGATGCAGAATATATTATCCGGTATGCAAAGTTTTGCAAAGCTGTTCAGAACGAAGAAGGAATTGAGGAGCTGCATAAACTCATATGGAATTTTCCGAAAGAGGATAAGTACAGTGGTAAATATGCAGAAGAAATGAAAAGGGTTAAAGAAGATACAGAAGTACAGTATGAAAAATATATGGCACAGAAAGAAAAAGAAGAAGAGGAAAAAATGAGGAAGAAAGATGAGCCATATAAAGGAATGAAAGAAAAATATATAAATATTACGCTTCTGGGAAGGGCGAAAGAGAAAAGAACAGAACATTACTGGCGGGATACACCGGGAAAAAGGACACAGGATATTCAGTACAGATATATGTGGTATAACAGCAACGGAACAAAAAAATTCATGGCAGTCTGCAGAAACGGACGGGTCAGCAGTGTAGTTGAGTTTGTTCCGTCCACAGCATCCAGAAAAAATAGTTACAGTGGAAATACCAGCAGGAATAATACCAGAAAAGATATGTATGATGTGCAGGACTACGATGATCCGGAAGATTTTTACTATGATCATGCAGATGAATTTGATGATATTCAGGATGCGGAAGATTACTGGGAGGAAGCACAGTAAGATATATGGCATTTTTTCGATTTTGTGCATATACTGGCAGAGAGTCAGTGTGTTTTCAGGCACAAAAAGGAGTCTCTGTTTATGAAAAATCATTCTTATCTTTCCATGCAGCAGGATACCCCGGATCAGGGACGGCTGCAGGTGACGGTGCAGGACGGAGCTAATAACCGCCCTGTGGAAAATGCCAGAGTGCGGATTTCTTATACGGGAGTACCGGATAATGTGATCGAGGAAGTCCGCACCGATTCTTCCGGAAAAACACCGATGCTGGATCTGGCAGCTCCTCCGCTGGAATATAGTATGAAACCGGTGGAGCAGCAGCCTTATGCGGAATATACCGTTCAGATCAGTGCAGATGGTTTTGAACCAAAAGAAGTGGCAGGAACGGAAGTTCTTCCCCAGGTGATCGCACAGCAGCCGGCATCTCTTATGAGACAGAGAGGCGCAGGAGAGGATTATCAACGCATTGTGATCGGCCCTCACACCTTGTTTGGTGAGTATCCGCCCAAAAATCCTGAGGCTGAGATCAAGCCGGTAAATGAATCTGGAGAGATTGTTTTAAGCCGGGTGGTGATCCCGGAGTATATCGTAGTCCATGATGGACCGGTAGGAGATACTAATGCGCAGAACTATTATGTACGTTACAAAGATTATATCAAAAATGTGGCCAGCAGCGAGATCTACGCTACCTGGCCGGATGATACAATACGCGCAAATGTCCTGGCGATCATGTCGTTTACATTAAACCGGGTGTATACGGAATGGTACCGGAACAAAGGCTATGATTATACCATCACATCCTCTACCGCATACGACCACAAATGGATCAATGGCCGGAATATTTTTGAGAGTATTGACCGGATCGTAGACGAACTTTTTGAAAATTATCTTTCAAGGCCGGATGTGCGTCAGCCAATCCTGACCCAGTACTGTGACGGGCGTCAGGTGCAGTGCAGGGATAGGGGATGGATGACTCAGTGGGGAAGCAAGGCGCTGGGAGACCAGGGATATTCTGCGATTGAGATCCTGCGGAGTTTCTATGGAAACGATATGTATATCAATGTGGCGGAAGCAGTTTCCGGGATTCCCGCATCCTGGCCTGGATATGACCTGACTATTGGAGTCACCGGAGAAAAAGTACAGCAGATCCAGGAACAGCTCAATGCCATAGCAAAGGCCTATCCAGCCATTCCGACAGTAACTGTGGACGGTATTTATGGCCCGGCTACTGCGGCATCTGTGAAAAAATTTCAGAATGTATTTGGACTTCCCACGTCCGGAGTGGTGGATTATCCAACCTGGTATAAGATTCAGGAAATTTATGTGGCAGTGACCAGGATCGCGGAACTGCGTTAATTTGAAAAAAGTGTTTGACGTTTCTGAATAAACCAAGTATAATGGCTGTTTGTATCTTTAAATGCGTTGTAAAACAATTGCGTTTATGAACATATGATAAAGCGGAATGAGAATGTCCGTTTTACAAAAGGAGCGATGAGAATGACATTTTATCAGGAACTACAGTTAAGCTCAACCGGATCAAAACAGCTGATTCGAAATACCACAGACAAAAAAGAAAAACGAAGGCACATTCTGATCTATAATTTTAAAGTATATCTTGTCATGGCATTTTGTGTGGCGGTTGTGACATTGTACAGTAAGATAACCGGCAATGATAACAGTGTTGTAGGAGTAACCGTACTTCTGGCAGTGCTGGTTTTGAGACAGGCGGATTTCGGGATCCGGACCACACATGGCTTGCTGTCCATTGCCGGAATCTTTGGTATTTTGATCATAGGACCGCGACTGTCCAATATGGTTTCACCGGTGCCGGCATTTTTTGTAAACGCTGTAAGTATCCTTTTGCTGATGATCCTGGGATGCCACAATGTAATTATGTATAATCATTCCACATTTGTCCTCGGTTATCTGCTTCTGATGGGATATGACGTAACCGGAAAAGCGTATCTGCTTCGCGTGGAGGGCCTTCTTGTGGGAATGTTCCTTTGCATGGTGATCTTTTATAAGAATCAGAAAAATCGTCCGTATCGCAGAACATTTCTGGATCTGTTCCGGGAATTTGACCTGCATTCCGCAAGAGGCAGATGGTACCTGCGGCTGACACTGATCGTTTCCAGCGCCATGCTGATCATGTCACTTCTTGGACTTCCAAGAGCAATGTGGGCCGGAATTGCCTGCATGTCGGTGTGCCTGCCATTCACTGAGGACTGTAAAGTCAGAGCCGGAAAAAGAGGCATGTTCAACATTGTGGGATGCCTGCTGTTTGTGGTGCTTTATCTGGTGCTTCCAAAGTCCATGTACCCTTACATCGGAATGATCGGAGGAATCGGTGTGGGATATTCCGCAGGCTATGCGTGGCAGACGGCATTTAATACATTTGGAGCGCTGTCCATCGCATCAGGACTGTTTGGAATGCCGGCAGCAGTGCTGCTCCGTATCGGAGCCAATGTGTTCGGGGCGGTTTATACCATGGTTTTAAATACGCTTGGAGATAAACTGGTACAGTATATGTGGGTACGGAAAAAAGCGGAAATCTGATGGCAGATCAGGAGAAACCGCATTGTAAATATATGCCAGATATGATAATATGAAGGAAATAGTCGCAGGGTGTTTTTGAAAACATCTTACAGGAAATAATGCATCGCAGGGTTATGATAACCGGATGCATTATTTTTTTGAATGTAAATTGCAAAAATGAATGTGAATGTCTGCTTTAACAGGGATTACACTACATATTTTTAAGAGAGGGGTTCTAAGAAAATGAACACATTAACAGTTTTACTGCAACAGATCGGAATGTTCGTGATCTACATTATCACAGGCGTGATCCTGATCCGCACAAAAGTACTGACACGGGAAAATCTGGAGATCATTTCAAAAGTTGTGATCAAACTGTCACTGCCGGTGATGATCTTTATCAATACGGTAAACGGGGTGGATCGGCAGTCATTTTTTTCCTCATTGTCCATCCTCGGAATTGCGGTAGTGATGTATGTGTGTCTGCTGATCCTGGGCACCTTATCCGGAAAAGTATTTCATCTTCATGGAGAACATCTGCAATTATATCGTGCAATGACTGTATTCGGAAACGTGGGATTTATGGGAATTCCTATTGTTGTCAGCATATATCCGGAAAAAGGAATGCTGTATATGGCTGTTTTTACGATTATTGATCAGCTGATGTTGTGGACTCTGGGGGTAAAACTGACTTCCTCAGAAAAAGAAAGCGGAACTTTTAATCCGAAAAAACTGATCAATCCTGTAACGGTGGCCATTATTCTGGCAATGATCTGTGTACTGACAGGAATCAGGATCCCACTGGTTTTAAATACGGCACTTCAGAAGATGGGAGCGACAGCAACACCACTGGCAATGATCTATCTGGGAGGTGTTTTTGCCTGCATTGATGTGTTAAGCTTTGTTAAGAAGCCGGATTATTATGGGATCACATTGATAAAAATGATTGGATTTCCAGTGCTTTTTTATATCCTGCTGAGGCTTGTCCCTATTCCGGCAGATATCCGGATGACTATGGCGCTGACTTCTGCCATGCCTGTGATGTCGTCGGTGGTAATGATGGCAAATGCCTCCGGATCAGATGGAGATTATGCAATGGGAGGAATTGTGGTTACTACGTTATGTTCAGTCCTGACACTTCCTGTGGTATCCTGGATATTTCAGGCGCTTGGGTAAAAGTATTGCTCTGAAAAAAAATTTGCCGTATAATGGGCAATAGCAAAACGGACCGGTGATACGGGCCGGACAGAGGAGAAATACTATGTACGAAGAGACAACAGAGAAACTGCTGGAATTTATCAGCAAAAGCCCCACAGCCTTTCAGGCGGCAGAAGAGGCAAGAAAACGTTTTCTGGAGGAGGGCTTTACAGAACTGAAAGAGGAGGAAAGCTGGAACCTGGGAAAAGGCGGAAAATATTTTGTCATGAGAAATCATTCCGCCATCATTGGATTTTCCATTCCTGTCAATGACTGCAGAAGATATCATATCATTGCAAGCCACAGCGATTCTCCGTCTTTTAAAATAAAAGAAAATCCTGAGATGTCCGTAAACGGAGCTTACGTGAAACTGAATGTGGAGCGGTACGGAGGAATGATCCTGTCTACCTGGTTTGACCGTCCCCTTTCTGTTGCAGGCCGGATGATCGTCCGCAAGAACGGAAAAATCCTGGAAAAACTTGTGAATATTGACAGAGATCTGGTCATGATCCCAAGCCTTGCCATTCATATGAACCGGGATATCAACGGAGGCTATCATTACAATGTTCAGAAAGATATGCTTCCACTGTACAGTGGCAGTGGTGAAAAAGGAAATTTCATGCGGATGATGGCAGAAGAGGCGGAGGTTCGGCCGGAGGATATTCTGGGACATGATCTGTTTCTTTATAACCGGATGCCCGGAACGATCTGGGGTTCCCGGAATGAGTTTGTTTCCAGTCCAAGGCTGGATGATCTGCAGTGTGCTTTCGCTTCGCTGGAAGGTTTTCTTCAGGCAGATAAAAAGAAAAATATTGCAGTCCACTGTGTACTGGATAACGAAGAGGTGGGGAGTACCACAAAACAGGGAGCAGCATCCACATTTCTTAAGGATGTGCTGTTCCGGATCAATCTGGCCCTTGGCGGAGATCAGGAAAGTTATCTGATGGCCCTTGCGGAGAGCTTTATGATCTCTGCGGATAATGCACATGCGCTTCATCCGAATTATACAGACAAGGCAGATCCTGTAAACCGTCCGGTGATGAATGGTGGAATCGTGATCAAATATAATGCGAACCAGAAATACTGTACGGATGGGATCTCCACAGCGATTTTCAAGGAGCTCTGCAGAGAAGCGGATGTGCCGTATCAGACATTTGTAAACCGCTCTGATATTGCCGGTGGATCTACTTTGGGAAATATTTCAAACACCCAGGCAGCCATGAATACGGTAGATATCGGCCTTCCTCAGCTGGCAATGCATTCCGCTTATGAGACGGCCGGAGTGAAAGATACGGAAAGCCTGATCCGCGCGGCAAAGGTATTTTACAGATGACATCGGAGGACAGGAAAATGAGCAGAAAAGCAGTATTTTTTGATGCGGACGGAACTGTCTGCGATATGAAAAAAGGTGTGCCGGACAGTGCCATTGAAGCCATCCGTGCGCTGGTAAATAATGGACACGAAGCATGGCTCTGTACAGGAAGAAGCCGCGCCTTTGTTTCCTGGTATCTGGAGCAGATTCCTTTTACCGGAATGATCAGTGCCTGCGGGTCCACCATTGAAAAAGACGGGAAGAGACTTTTTAACAAAGAGATGACACCGGAAATTGCAAAACTTTCCGTGGAGGTTTTAAGAAAATACGGCCTGATTCCGGTAATGGAAGGTGCGGATTTCATGTACTATGACAAAGAGGAATATACCGATGAAGTGAACTGGTATGCCAGCCTGATCACGGAATCTCTGGGTGATAAATGGAGACCGATCCGTGGAAATGAGGATTGCATGCGGATCAATAAGATCAGCGCAAAAATGACTGCAGGGTGTGATGCAGAGGTTGCATTGTCCATTTTGTCAGAATATTATGATATCATCCGTCATGAGGGCAGCAGTTCATTTGTGGGAAATACCATTGAACTTGTGCCAAAAGGATTTAATAAGGCGGTGGGAATCGCGGCAGTGATCCGCCTGTTTGATATTCCGTGGGAAGATACCATTGTTTTTGGAGACAGCAACAATGACCTTGCCATGTTTGAATACGCTGCAACAAAAGTTGCCATGGGAAATGCTTCCCCGAAGATCAAAGAACTGGCAGATTATGTTACGTCCGATATGTTCCATTATGGAATCCGGGATGGGCTGAGATATCTGAAACTGATCTGAAAATAAAAAATGCTGTGGAGATGTACATAAAACATTTTCCACAGCATTTTTGTATTATGATGGTGTTCAGATCAGACCCAGGCTTTTACAGAGAAACAGCCAGAATGTCAGGGTAAAAGCACTGAACAATGTAGTGAGAAGCACGACTCCCGAAGAAAAAGAGCCTTCATGTCCCATATTTTTCGCCATGACAAAACAGGTAACTGTGCTGGCAGATCCCAGCATAATGATAATGGAAACCAGCTTGTCCTTTGTAAAACCGCATCGGATGGCAAGGGGCAGAAAAAGAGCTTCATAAC
>OGOL01003707.1_pt1 | contig 10031 bp, 10 predicted proteins | sample 1552641 | NCBI WGS metagenome assembly OGOL01 (sample SAMEA2580140, study PRJEB22360) | human gut metagenome | biome: human gut; feature: human-associated habitat; material: faeces | place: Denmark | collected 2008/2010 | reverse complement strand
TATGTGGCGCTGGCGCACAGCTACAACAAGGACTAAAATACAGATAGAAAAAATCACAGCGTGACCCACCGGGACAGACGGCGCAAGCCGTCTGTCCCGGCTGTGTGTGTACGCAGCCCCCTGTGGGCGGGAAGGAATCCGGTATGATCGAATCATTTCTCTCGGTAGGCACACAGGTGCTGATCCTGTTCCTCATGATCGGCACGGGCTTCGTGCTGGGGAAGCTGCACCTCATCACCCACAAGGGTGCGGTGTCCATGTCCAACCTGCTGATGTATGTGGTGTCCCCCTGTATCCTCATCGTGGTGTTCCAGCGGCCGCTGGAGACGGAGACCTTCCACAATTTTTGGGTAGCGCTGCTGGCGGCGCTGGTGATCCACGGCATCAATATTCTGGTCAGTGAGTTGGTCATCCGGGACCGGGATCCCATGCGAAAGAGCTTCTTCCGATTTTCCGCCATTTTCTCCAACTGCGGCTTCATGGCAGTGCCGCTGCAAACGGCCATTCTGGGTTCGCTGGGTGTGTTCTACGGCTCGGCCTATCTGCTGGTGTTCACCGTCCTGACTTGGACGCTGGGCATCCAGCTGGTGAAGGGCGGCAAGATGGCGTTCTCATGGCGCACGCTGCTGATGAATCCCGGCGTGATCGGCGTGGCTATCGCCATGGTGCTGTACCTGCTGCAGATTCTGCAGCGTTTTTAACAGGTTCCGTTCCTGCAACTGCCGTATCTGCCGTATCAGATGCTTCCGGTTCCGGATCCGCACGGTGAATGACAAATTCCGGTTTTTCCGGTCCTTTCGCTGTCTTTGGATCGATCGGAAGTTCTCTTACTTCCGGTGATTTCTTCGCAATAGAGGTATCAAAGGAAACCCCTTCTACATGTTTGTCTCTTCGTTTTTCCGTGCCGGAAGCTTCCGCTTCTGCCCGTTCTCTTTCACGTTGCGTCCGCTGTTCCATGCGTTCGCGTTTTCGTTCTTCTGCAAGTTCTTTGTGCCGTCTGGCATCTTCTCTTGCTCTCGCATATGCCTTATCACTGCCGGCCTTTACACCTCTTAATGCTGACTTTCCGGTGATAATGACGAGACAAATGATCATAAAGATGATCGTAATAACGTAAGTTCCTGCCACACCGATTGCAGGTGTCAGAACAGATGCTACAGATTTTCCGATCTTACCGCCCATGTCATCGATAAGGTGTAACAATACTTCTGCAAGGACCAGAAGGATCACGCCGATCAGACTCTTGACATATGCATTGCGGTTGTCTTTATTCGATATCAGAAATGATACAAGTCCGAACAGGATAAAAGGGATCACATACGCTGCAACGCCAAAGACATTCCATAAAAATCCAGATATCGCATCTCCTAAGAATCCTGCAATGCCAAAATTACTGATCAGAAGAATAATGCTGACTGCAAGAGTTGTCCAGATCAGAATCTCATCTATCAGAAAACTATTACCATTTCCGGTTGATTTCCGGCCGGCAGTTTTTCTTTTTCCGGTTGTTTTTTTCGTTGTTTTTCTTGTTGTTTTTTTATTCGAAGACGGCTTTTTTGCTGTCGTATTCGTCTTTTTTCCAGTTGTTTTACTTTTGGTAGACTTTGCTGCCATTACAACTCCCCCTTATGATGGCAATACTAATTATAATTATAGCATTTAGGGGTTTTGATGTCATTACACATTTTCGTTCTTTTTTTTATTTCTTTCATTGATCATTTCGTGCAATTTATTCAATGCGTCTTTTAATCCGCCGACTTCATTGATGAGTCCTTCGTGTACCGCATCTTTTCCTTCCAGCAATGTCCCGACATCTTTTACCAGTTCTGTCGGATTTAACATCAGGGTCTCGATCCGCTCCTGTGTCATAGACGAGTGATCTGCCAGGAATCTGGTGATCCTGTCCTGCGTTTTCAGCATATTATCCAGGCTCTGCTGTACACCGATAAACATCCCGTTCGAGCGCACCGGATGAATGACCATTGTCCCGCTTGGCACAATAAAGGAATAGTCCGCAGATACGGCAAGCGGGCCTCCGATGGAATGACTTCCTCCAAGAACCAGTGACACAGACGGTTTACTGAGTGAGGCGATCATTTCCGCAATGGAGAGTCCTGCTTCCACATCGCCGCCAAGTGTATTCAGAAGAATCAGTAATCCGTCGATCTCATTACTGTCTTCGACTTCCGCAAGCAAAGGAAGTAAGTGCTCGTATTTGGTTGCCTTGGTGTTTCCCGATACTGCTTCATGGCCTTCAATCTCTCCTACAATAGTAAGTAATTTGATCCGGTGGCTGTCCCTGCTGTTCTCAAGATTGGCGCTTCCTGTTTCTTTCAGTTCTTCAGTCGGTTCCGCACTTTTTTCTTTTTCCTTTTTCTCTTCACTCATAAAAAATACCTCCATACTTTTTTCTTAGTATGGAGGTATCGGATTCTTTTTATTCATCCCAGTTGTGATATACATCCTGAACGTCATCGTCATCATCCAGCATATCCAGAGTTTTCTGAATATTGGCGATATCTTTTGCGTCTGTCAGTTCTACATATGTCTGAGGAATCATTGTTACTTCAGCAGATGCCATAGGAATTCCTGCTTCTTCCATTGCAAGACGGACTGCACTGAAATCGTCCGGATCAGTCAATACTTCAAAGCTGTCTTCCTCTTCTACAAAATCTTCTGCTCCTGCATCGAGTACCTGCATCATCAGCTCATCGGCATCGCCTTCGTATTCTTCTTTATCGATTACGATCTGACCTTTCTTATCGAACATGAATGATACACATCCAGGTGTTCCTACATTACCGTTTCCCTTTGTAAATGCGTTCTTTACGTTAGATGCTGTACGGTTCTTGTTATCTGTAAGAGTCTCTACGATGATAGCTGTACCGTTCGGTCCATAGCCTTCGTATGTAATGTGCTCATAGTTTGCCGCACTCATATCTCCGGATGCACGTTTGATATTTCTTTCGATGGTATCATTCGGCATGTTATTAGATTTTGCTTTTGCAATTACGTCACGTAATCTGCTGTTGTTAGAAGGATCAGAACTTCCGCCTTCTTTTACAGCTACTGCAATCTCTTTACCGATCTTTGTAAAAATCTTTCCTTTTGCAGCATCATTTTTTTCTTTCTTATGCTTAATATTGGCAAATTTTGAATGTCCTGACATGTCTTTTACCTCTCTTTATCTATTTGTTTTTATCTTTTTTTAAAATTGTATTATTACACACGTTGTCTATTCTATCACGCTTCGAAAACTTTTTCAATCTTAACTGTCTGAATTATATTATTATCGATCTGTAATACCGTGAAACGATAGCCGTCATAGTCAACAACACAGGTTTCGTCTTCTCCGGGGATGTGTTCCAGTTTATCGATCAGAAATCCATTCAGTGTCTCATAATCTTCTTTATCAAATGTTACCGGAATCAGATCTTCCAGATCCTCCAGTTCAGTCAGACCATTGACAATCATACTTCCGTCATTCTGTTTTTTGATCATTTCGTCTTCTTCATCATATTCATCCAGAATATTTCCGACGATCTCTTCCAGGATATCTTCCATTGCGACAAGGCCGGAAGTCTGTCCGTATTCGTCCAGCACAACGACCATATGATTTTTAGCCGCCTGCATTTCTTTGAAAAGAGTATCAATGCTCTTTGTTTCAGGAATATATGTAACCGGACGGAGGTATTCCTCCAGATTTTTTACCGGACATTGCCGTTTTGACTTGTCCAGATAGCCGGACGTTGCATCTCTCAGATGAATGATCCCGATGATCTCATCGATATCTTCCTGATAGACCGGAAATCTTGAAAAGCGTTCATCCAGCATGAATCGCAAAGCCTCTTCCAGTGACCAGTCTCCATCGATTGCTACAATATTTTTTCGGTGGGTCATAATATCCTTTGCATCCTTATCCATATAACGGAAAATATTGCGGATCAGACCTGCCGCTTCTTTCTGCATCTCTTCGTCCATTTCATCTTCGTGAAATATCTGTTTCATTCGTTGGAATAAACTTCCCTCTTCCATAATTAATTATCCTTAACTCCTTCTCTATGTATGAAGCTCGAAACTGATTCGAATTGCTTCATCAACCTTGTTCATTATCTCTTCGTCCAGATGACATACCAGATCCTTAAGTCTCTGCTTATCGATCGTACGGATCTGTTCCAGTAAAACCACGGAATTTCTGACAATATGATACCTTCTTGCGTCAATTTCCACATGTGTCGGTAATTTTGCTTTGTTCATCCTTGAGGTGATCGCCGCACAGATGACGGTCGGGCTATGCCTGTTGCCAACATCATTCTGTATGATCAGGACTGGACGAATTCCACCCTGTTCCGATCCGACTACCGGACTTAAATCCGCATAATAAATATCTCCTCGTTTCACCTGCACCTTGCTTCACACTCCGATTCTTAAGATATACTAAGTATTTCCCTTTTTCTCGGATGTATTCTGCAAAATTTCAAGAACACACGGTGATTTAAAAACTGTCGACCTGTTCTACGACTTCTCCATGCCGGATGTATTCTCTCGGAATACGTTTATTTAACACACACACAAATTCATAATTGAATCTACCGGAAAGTTCTCCCAGTTTATCAACAGAAAGGAACTCTTTTCCATCACGTCCGAAGATGACAACCTTATCTCCGAATTCTACATCTTCAATTGCCGTTACATCAACCATGAACTGATCCATGCATACACGACCGATGATCGGTGCTTTTTGTCCGTGGATCAGGACGTAGCCTTTATTGGACAAACTTCTTGGATACCCGTCGCCGTATCCGACCGGGATCGTCGCCACCTTTGTCGGACGTGTTGTGATATAAGTTCCTCCATAACTTACCGGCTTTCCTTCCGTCAGCCATTTCACATGTGCAACATGGCTGATCAGTTCCATTGCAGGTTTTAATGGTACTTTATCTTTTTCCACCTCATCGGACGGATACATTCCATATGTTGTAATTCCCGCACGCACAATATCCATATTGGCTTCTTCCAGATCAATGATGCCGGCACTGTTGGAACAATGATAATACGTGAATGTAACGTTACGCTTTTTCAATTCCTCTTTCATCCAGAGGTATTTCTCCAGCTGTTCTTTTGTAAATGTCTTATCTTCTTCATCGGATTTGGCAAAATGCGTAAACATACCTTCCATTACCAGATTCGGCAGCTTGCTGATTCTGGCGATCTCATCTGCATTTTCCTTCGTAATCTGGAAACCAAGTCTTGCCATTCCTGTATCAAGCTTAATATGAACATAGACGTTACATCCCATAGCTTCGGCAAGCTCAGATACTTCTTTTGCCATCTCATAGCTGTAAACGGTCATACGTATCTCGTTACGGATCATTACATCCCACTGATCAGGGAAAATGCATCCCAGTACCAGTACTGGCTTTTTCAGGCATGCATCCTTGATCAGTATCGCCTCGTCCAATGTGGCAACGGCATATCCCCAGATGTAATCCATCGGCTCCAAAAGTTTTGCGATCTGGACAGCTCCGTGCCCATAACCATCCATTTTGATAACTGCCATCATCTGGGTATTCTTATGAATATTTTTTTTCATCATTTCTATATTATATTCAACCGCATCTAAATTGACTCTGGCTAAAACTCTTGTATATTGCTTCACTGTTATTCTTCCTCCAGTTTCATTAATGCTTTACTGATATATTCTATCAAATCTCTCGCCATTACACTATATACGCCTTTTTCAAATTTTGCAAGGTCACCGGACAATCCATGTATATATGTGCCTAATTCTGCAGCATCTTCCGCTTCTTTTCCCTGCACCATCCATCCGGAGATCACGCCAGCGAGAACATCTCCCGATCCGGCTTTTGCCATCGCACTGTTCCCGGTAAGGTTCATACGTATGCCTTTTTCTTCGCTTGCGATCAGAGTTCTCGAATCTTTCAATACACAGGTAATCCGGTATCTTGAAATAAAATCTTTCAGGATCTGGATCCTGTCTGCTTTCAGTTCCTCTACAGGAGTGCCTGTAAGTCTTGACATTTCTTTCATATGCGGTGTGATCACAAATCTGCGCTCGGCCATCTGATTCAGATAATTTTTATTTTCTGCAAGAAGATTCAGTCCGTCTGCATCGATCAGACACGGTACTTTTACATATTCAATCACAGTTTTTAATATTTTTTCGGAAAGCCTGCTCATTCCAAGGCCTGAACCGATACATACGCTATCTGCCCATGTAAGAAGTGATAACAGTTCTTCTTTATTATATTCCTCATATGTTGTGATAATTGCTTCCGGAAGGAGTGTCTGTAAGATTTCCCGATTATCTGAGGAAGTGTATATTCTCACCAGCCCTGCTCCTGTCATGTAAGCGGCATGCGCATTCAGATAAGCGGCCCCGGCCATTCCTTTGCTTCCGGCAATCACAAGGAGTCTTCCGTACGTGCCTTTATTTGAATCTTCCGGTCTGTCCGGCAGCATCTTCCGGTAGATATCTTTTCCGGCTGTCCGGACTATTTCCTGATCCTCACAGATAGAATCTGTAGAAATGCCGATATCCGGCACGATAACCCTGCCGGCCATAGTTCTGCCCTGTGACAGTTCCAGACCAATCTTTTTTAACTGGAATGTCACTGTATAGTCCGCTTTGAAAGCGCAACCTAGGATACAGCCTGTTGTGGCAGAAAGTCCGGACGGGATATCTACCGCAAATTTTGTTCCCCTCATCCGGTTCATCTGTTCGATCACCTGACGATATCTGCCCTCTACTTTACGGCTCAATCCCACTCCAAAGACGGCATCTATGATCACACTATAGGAGTCTTCCTGCGGCATTCCATAAGTAATCTTCCCGCCGCATTCCTGTAAGCGGTGCATCTGTTCCTGTGTTTCCTCGGTATAATGCTCCGGGTTTCCCACACAAAATGTCTCTACGGAGTATCTGTTATTTTGTAAAATGCGGGCAATTGCGAAACCGTCCCCTCCATTATTACCCGAACCACAGACAACACAGACATGAGAAAGATCAACCTTTTCATCTTCTAATACCTGCACACACGCCTGCGCCGCATGTTCCATCAATTCCAGGGAAGGAACCTCTAATTTTTGAATTGTATACTGATCTGCTGCTTTCATCTGTGCTGCATTCACCCAAAGCTGCATCCAATCATCTCCCATCAAGTCCTGCTTTATACTTACCGCAACAAAAGAACGTGTAAAAATATGTCCATCTTCCGGACTACTCCTACACGCCTTTTTCTTTTATAATAATTTACTTATGATCCTCTTTGTAACGACTGATATTGTATGACAGCTGCATCAGGCTTTCTGACAGATGTACATTCTCGACAACAATATTATCCGGAAGATTCAGATCTGTGTGCGCAAAGTTCCAAATTGCACGCACTCCGTTATCAACCAGCATATTCGCCACTTCAATTGCTTTCTCTTTTGGAATCGTCAGCACTGCAATATCAATATTATTGTTCTGTACAAATGCTTTCAGGTCATCCATCATGCGGATCGGTACGCCTCGGATAGAGACTCCCTGAAGTCTTGGGTTTACATCAAAGATTCCCTTCAGGATAAATCCACGATTCTCAAAAGCTGCATAATTTGCCAGTGCCTGTCCAAGATTACCGGCACCGATGATAATGATATTATGATCTTCTTCCAATCCTAAAATTTTTCCGATCTCTGTGTATAAATACTTTACGTTATAACCATATCCCTGCTGACCGAATCCGCCAAAGTTATTCAGATCCTGACGGATCTGTGATGCAGTTACCTTCATACGCTTACTCAGATCGTTCGAAGATATACGCTCTACACCATTTTCCAACAGTTCACCCAAATATCTGTAATACCTCGGCAATCTACGAATGACTGCACGAGAAATCTCTCTTTCTTCCACTATATTCACCCTTCCAATCATAGTCTGAAATAATTATATAAAATTGAAAGATTATTGTCAAACTATTGTTGAATTTTATACAATTTCCGTTATAATAAAATAGCATGTGCAAATGCATTTTACGAATACGAATGTATCAATTATCCACAACGCAGGAGGAAATATATGATATTAGCATGTCACGGGATCCAGAAATCTTTCGGTGAACACCTCATCGTCAGAGATGGATCCTTCCATATAGAAGATCACGAAAAAGCAGCTCTTGTCGGACCGAACGGCGCCGGTAAGTCTACTCTGCTCAAAATGATTGTAGGCGAATTAGCCCCGGATGACGGCAACGTCATCCTGACAAAAGGTAAGACACTTGGCTATCTTGCCCAGCATCAGGAGATGCAAAGCGGTAATACGATCTATGAAGAAGTCCGCACCGCAAAGGCCGATATAATCGCTATGGAGCGCCGTATCCGCGAGATTGAGATGGAACTTAAGCATCTCTCCGGCGACGCCCTGAACGACCGTCTGGAAACTTACAATCGCCTTATGGCCACTTTCGAACGTGAGAATGGCTATTCTTGCGAAAGTGAGATTACCGGTGTGTTAAAAGGACTTGGATTTACGGAAAATGATTTCACCAAACCGGTCGACACTCTCTCCGGAGGACAGAAAACCCGTGTATCTCTTGGCAAGCTTCTGTTAACGAAACCAGACATTTTGCTTCTTGATGAGCCAACCAACCATCTAGATCTGAATTCCATTGCATGGCTTGAAACCTATCTTCTAAACTATCAGGGAGCTGTGCTGATCGTGTCTCATGACCGTTATTTTTTGAACAAAGTTGTCACGAAAGTTCTTGAAATCGAGCTTGGAGAACTTCGTACTTATATGGGAAACTACAGTGACTATGCAGCAAAGAAGCAGCAGCTTCGCGACATACGCCTGAAGGAATATCTTAACCAGCAGCAGGAAATCAAGCATCAGGAAGCGGTTATCGAAAAGCTTCGTTCTTTCAACCGTGAAAAATCCATCAAACGTGCCGAAAGCCGTGAAAAGATGTTGGAAAAGATGCAGACCATCGAAAAACCGATAGAAGTTAATACAGATATACATCTGAAACTGGAACCATCCTGTGTAAGCGGCAATGATGTCCTGACTGTTGATCATTTAAGCAAATCTTTCCCCGGACAGGAGCTTTTTACAGACGTTAATCTCGAGATCAAACGTGGTGAACATGTTGCAGTAATCGGTGATAACGGAACTGGAAAGACTACGCTTCTTAAGATTTTAAACCGTGTGGTATCTGCCGATTCCGGTACTTATACACTTGGCTCCAATGTTAAGATCGGCTACTACGATCAGGAACATCATGTCCTTCATATGGAGAAAACAATTTTTGACGAGATTTCCGATGATTATCCGACTCTTACGAATACGGAAATCCGGAATGTGCTTGCAGCATTTCTTTTTACTGGTGATGATGTCTTCAAACAGATTAGTTCTTTGAGCGGTGGGGAACGCGGACGTGTATCTCTTGCGAAACTGATGCTCTCTGAAGCAAATTTCCTGATCCTCGACGAGCCGACCAACCACTTGGACATCGCATCCAAAGAAATCCTTGAGAATGCTTTGAATGATTATACCGGCACTGTACTTTATGTCTCTCATGACCGTTATTTCATCAATCAGACTGCATCACGGATTCTGGATCTTGTCAATCATACATTTGTAAATTATATCGGAAATTATGACTATTATCTGGAGAAAAAAGAAGAACTCACTACTGCATATGCCGGAGAAGCCTCTACACCTTCATCCGTTTCAGATAACAGTACAGACAAGAATGTATCCGAGTCAAAACTCAGCTGGCAGGAGCAAAAGGAAGCCCAGGCAAGACTTCGCAAACGTCAGAATGAGCTAAAAAAGACTGAAGAACGTATCGGCGAGCTGGAAGACCGTGACGGTGAAATCGATGCCTTGATGGTTCAGGAAGAGATCTTCACCAACTCTGTAAAATGCCAGGAATTGGCAAAAGAAAAAGCCGCCATAGCGGAAGAATTAGAAGAATTATATATGAAATGGGAGGAATTAGCGGAAAACGCTTAATTTATACGCTGTTCAT
>OGOL01003704.1_pt1 | contig 10042 bp, 9 predicted proteins | sample 1552641 | NCBI WGS metagenome assembly OGOL01 (sample SAMEA2580140, study PRJEB22360) | human gut metagenome | biome: human gut; feature: human-associated habitat; material: faeces | place: Denmark | collected 2008/2010 | reverse complement strand
TCGGTAACCAGTTATGGCTGTTCAGATCAAGATCGTTTATCATTTTGAAATATTTGTGTCAATAATCACTTTACTTACTTATGTATTTACATTAGTGTGTATGTATATTAAAATGTATACTATACATTTTAATTTAGGAGCACTTGTATGAATATTCGAGATAACTTTAAAAAGGGGTATGTCGAAATGCTTATATTGAATTTTCTTTCAGAAAAGGATTTATATGGGTATGAAATGACACAATTGGTAATAGAACGTGGGGGCGGATATATAAAAATTCCAGAGGGTTCTCTTTATCCAACTTTATATAAACTTGAGGACAAGCATATGATTTCATCATATCAAAAACAAGTTGGTAAGCGTCTAAAACGAATATATTACCACCTTGAAGATCAGGGAGCAGAATATCTTTGCGAACTAATTAAGGAATACTATGCTGTTAATGATTGCATAACAAAAATTTTAGAATTTTCAAAAGGAGCAAAAGTTGAAAACGATGTTGAGTAATACAAAAAAAGTATATATTAAAAATCTCAAAAAAGAATTAAAAATCTCATCTAAATATAAGAGAAATCTATTAAACGATTTAGAAGTTAATGTTAAAAGTTATATGGTTGAACATCCTGAAACTACTTATAACGATTTAGTTGAAATTTTTGGAACACCAGAAGATGTTTCAGAGTCATTTTATGAATCTCTTAGTTCCAACGAAATAAGAAAACAGCAAAAGTTGAAAAAACACATCATTATTATTGCTGTTACAGTTAGTATAATATGTGTTTTTTCTTTTATGCATTACTATCAAAACCTAAACAAAAATTTACCATCCTACACCATTGAGACAATTGATGAATCTTAAAACAAACGATAATAATTAGGAGGGACTTATGAAAAAATCATTTATTTTACTATCACTGATGGTACTATGCGGTGTACTATCTTATACCAATACTTTCGCAAAAGATGTTTATAATTCTTCTTTTTACAGTAAAACTACTGTTCTTCATGAAGATGGTTACATAGTTGCGGAAATAATTACAAACACATCTAACAGTATAGCTCCGCATTCAGTATCTAAATTTAAAACTGCAACCAAAAAGCTTTCTTACTATACATCCTCAAATAAATTGTTATGGACAATACATTTATCTGGAACCTTCAGTTACAATGGTTCTTCATCTAGTTGTACTAAAGCATCATGTTCTATTAGCAATTTAAACTCTAACTGGTCTGTAAAATCTAAATCGGTTACAAGCTCAAAAAATATTGCCCGTGCCAAAATAACTATGCATCAAAAAGGTGGTGGTAATTTAAGCAAAGAGCTCACCTTAGCATGCGACAAAAATGGTAAATTAAAGTAATTCAAAAATCTCTTTGGTGTTTTATGTTAAACCACTAATAATCCATACTATGGATATATTAGTGGTTTTTATATACACTATTCTTCTAACTCTCTAACACATTTATATATTTTTTAAATACAATAAAAGAGCCACTGAAAAACTTCAATGACTCTTTCATACATTTCATTTCTTGTTTATTTTTTTGTTGTTTCAGCTGCCTTTGTTGTTTCTGTTGAAGCTGCTGTTGTAGAAGCTGCTGTTGTTGTTTCAACTGTTGTAGTTGGAGCTGAGCCCTTCTTTGTCTTAACATTTTCACAGATGATATCTCTAACCTTCATTAATAAAATATTAAGTTTAAGAGTATCTTTTACTGTTGATTCTCCGTAGTTCTTTGCTAATGTCTTAACATCTGCTCCGTAGTATTTCTTAGCATATGCATCGCCTTCGCTCTTGTAAATCTTGTCTCCATCAAGACCTTCTTCTTTAGCAATAGCGTAAATTACCATTCTACTCTTGATAGCTTCTTTTGACTGCTTATGCCAATCACTTTCTGACATGCTGCATGCTTCTAAGTATGTCTTAATGTCTTTAATACCGTATGATGAATACTGAGCTACAATCTGTGATTCAGCCTGTGATTCGTACTGTGTTAACTGTTCCTTATTGTATTCTGAAACCTTACAGTCAGCAACATAATCCTGCCATAAGCCGTTCATAATCTTGTTGTACTTTAATTCTTTTTTCTGATATTCTTTGTAAGCCTTAACTGTTGTCAACTTGTCTGATGAATAGTTTGTCTTAACAAATTCGTCATTTAATTCAGGTGTGTTTGTTTTCTGTAAAGCTGTAATCTTGTATGTAAACCATACTGACTTACCAGCCAACTTAACTTTCTTACTATTAACTGTTGTCGTTCCTGTGTAGTTTGAAGGGAAATTTAACTTCTTAGTAAATGTATCTCCAACCTTGTGTCCTTTAAGTGCATCAACAAAACCATCAATCATCTTGCTTCCACCAACTGTCTTAGCTGACATATCTGCTACCTGATCTGTTGCTGAGCCACCGTCAAATGCTACCTTCTTACCTTTTGATTCAATCTTTCCTGTATAATTAAATACTACAGATGAATCCTTCTTAACAGAACCTTTTTTAATCTTTTCTGTTGTCTTATGTGATGATAAATCCTGATCAATTGTCTGCTGTAATTCACTGTCTGTAACCTTAATATCATCTTCGTAAGCTGTTAATCCTTTGTATTCAGCTAACTTAATTGAGCCTAAATCTGTCTTTACTGTTCCTGATGTTGTGCTACCACAACCTACAAGACCTAATGCCATAGTTGCTGATAATGCAACTGCTAAAATCTTCTTATACATCTTATATTTTTTCTCCTCTTCTATTTTTTGTGTTAAAAGCAAAATCAGTCGTACGCCCTAACACGCATACAACTGATTCTATCACAATAACCTTATTATTTAAAGTCTATTTTCAAAAAACGTTTTAATTCACAAAATTATCACACTTTTTTACTTTTGAAATTAGGAAGTTCTATTTAAACTTATATCCCCTTTTACCTGATAATCTGTATAAAACTATTTTCAAAATAATTTCCAAACAAAATTTTAAACTAATTTCTTGCCTGTAATCTTTTCATAACCTTCTAAATAAATAGCAATTGTTTTATCTTCTACTTCTTTTGGAAGTGTCCAGTTATGATTGTCGTTTGCTTTTAACCAGTCACGTGCAAACTGTTTGTCAAATGATGGCTGACCATGTCCAGGTTCATAAACATCTGCAGGCCAGAATCTTGAGCTGTCAGGTGTAAGCATTTCATCACCGATTACGATGTTTCCATTTTCATCAAGACCAAATTCAAACTTTGTATCTGCAATAATAATTCCACGTTCTAATGCATAGTCTGCACACTTCTTATAAAGAGCAATTGTATATTCTTTTAATTTTGCAGCATATTCTTCACCCTTACCTGGGAACTGTTTTTCTAAAACTTTAATGCTTTCTTCATAAGAAATATTTTCATCATGATCACCAATTTCTGCCTTTGTTGAAGGTGTGTAAATTGGTTCAGGAAGCTTATCTGATTCTTTTAAGCCCTCAGGAAGTTTGATTCCGCAAACTGTTCCATTTTCCTGATAGCTTGCCCAACCGCTACCTGTAATATATCCACGAACGATACATTCGATTGGAAGCATTTCAAGTTTCTTACACATCATGCTGTTTCCATCAAATTTTGGCTGTCTGAAAAATTCAGGCATATCGTTTACGTCTACTGAAATCATGTGGTTAGGAACGATATCTTCTGTCATGTCAAACCAGAACTTTGACATCTGTGTAAGAACTGTACCCTTCTTTTCAATTACATTTTTTAAAATTACATCAAAGCAACTAATTCTGTCAGTTGCTACCATAATTAAGCTGTCTCCGTTGTCATAGATTTCTCTTACTTTTCCTTCTTTAATTGGCTTCATCTTTTTCCTCTCCTTTACACTCTCATTCGCCGAAGGTAACTATTGTCGAAAGCACGCTCCCGCTGCCAAACGCTGGTAGCAGTTCTATCAAGCCAGCTACGCTGCCTTAATGAACCGACCGCGTTAGAGCACTTTCTCCAATAGCTTACCTTTGGATTTACACGTTTATTTCTGCACTTAATCCTAAGATGTCTTTATTTGCATCTAAGATTGGATTTATTTCTTCTGCTAAGAATTCATCTACCTGTTCAGGTGAACGTCCTACATACTTGCTTGGATCCATTGTTTTCTGAAGATCTTCAAGTGACATATTAAATGCGTCATCATTTGCAATAAGTTCAAGTAAGTTGTTATCAAGACCTTTCTGCTTAACGTTTGCTCCGGCTTCCATTGAAAGTTCACGAATCTTTTCGTGTAATTCCTGTCTGTCCCCGCCAGCTTTTACAGCATCCATCATAATATTTTCTGTTGCCATAAATGGAAGTTCGCTCATAAGTCTCTTTTCAATAACCTTATCGTATACAACCAAACCGTCTACTACGTTAAGATATAAATCTAAAATTCCATCAATTGCAAGGAATGATTCAGGCACGCTAAGTCTCTTGTTTGCTGAGTCATCTAATGTTCTTTCAAACCACTGTGTAGCTGATGTAATGGCTGGATTTAATGCTGTAACCATTACATAATTTGCAAGTGATGCAATTCTTTCGCTTCTCATAGGATTTCTCTTGTAAGCCATTGCTGATGAACCAATCTGATTCTTTTCAAATGGTTCTTCAATTTCCTTTAAGTGCTGTAATAATCTAATGTCATTAGAGAATTTGTGGGCACTTGCTGCAATACCTGCTAAGATGTTAAGCACTCTTGTATCCATCTTTCTTGAATATGTCTGACCTGATACAGGGAAGCACTTATCAAATCCCATTTTGTTTGCAATTTTCTTTTCAAGTTCTTTGATTTTTTCATGATCACCTTCGAAAAGTTCTAAGAAACTAGCCTGTGTTCCTGTAGTTCCCTTACTTCCAAGAAGCATCATGTTATCTAAAATATAATCTAAATCATCTAAATCTAATTTTAATTCCATAAGCCATAATGTAGCTCTTTTACCTACTGTTGTTGGCTGAGCAGGCTGGAAATGTGTAAATGCTAAAGTTGGCTGTGATTTATACTTGTCAGCAAACTTTGCAAGTTCATTTATAACATTAATTAATTTCTTACGAACTAACTTAAGACCTTCTGTCATAATGATAATATCAGTGTTATCCCCAACGTAACATGATGTTGCACCAAGATGAATAATACCTTTTGCCTTTGGGCACTGCTGTCCGTAAGCATAAACGTGTGACATTACATCGTGACGAACTAATTTTTCTCTTTCTTTTGCAACATCATAATTAATGTCTTCAGCGTGAGCTTTTAATTCATCAATCTGTTCCTGTGTAATGTTAAGTCCAAGTTCCATCTCTGATTCAGCAAGTGCAATCCATAACTTTCTCCATGTTTTAAACTTCATGTCAGGTGAAAAAATGTACTGCATTTCCTTACTTGCGTATCTTTCTGACAATGGGCTGTTATATCTGTCGTTCATAAAAACCTCCTTGATTTTTAAATAGTTTGTATATATTAAATTTCTTTAATACCGAATAAATATTTGTCTGTGCCGGCTGATTTACAAATCAGCTTAAGCCTTATATTTTAGTAAATATATTTTATTTCTTATATTCACCACGAATATCTTCCTTAGGTGGTTCAAGGGGATATTTTCCTGTAAAACATCCCATACATATTTCCTGTCCTCTTGAAAGTTCCTTCAAGCGTTCCACTTTAAGGTAACCTAAAGAATCTGCTCCAATAACATCGTTGATTTCTTCAACTGTTCTGTTATGAGCTATTAACTGTTCCTTAGAAGGAATATCTGTTCCAAAATAACATTCGCTAATAAATGGTGGAGAGCTTATTCTCATATGTACTTCTGTAGCACCTGCTTCTCTTACCATCTGTACAATTCTATCACTTGTAGTTCCTCGTACAATTGAGTCATCAATCATAATAACTCTCTTGCCCTTAACTACTTCTTTTAACACGTTAAGTTTTACACGAACACTTGACTCACGACTCTTTTGCTGTGGCTTAATAAATGTTCTTCCAACATAACTGTTCTTTACAAAAGCTGTTCCGTAAGGAATTCCTGCCTGCATTGCATATCCCATTGCAGCAACATTACCTGATTCAGGTACACCTACAACAATATCAGCATCTACAGGGCTGTCCATTGCTAAAAATTTACCTGCCATAATTCTTGAATCGTAAACACTTACTCCATCAAAGTAACTGTCAGGTCTTGCAAAATAAATATATTCAAATATGCATCTTGCCTGATCTTCCGGCTTAACACAAAGTGATTTGTCTGACTTAATACCGTTTTCGTCGATAGTTACAACTTCTCCCGGTTCTACATCTCTAACAAATTCTGCATCAATTGTGTCAAGTGCACAGGACTCAGATGCCAAGATATAAGCATTGTCTCTTTTTCCAATACATAATGGCTTAAATCCGTATGGATCTCTGGCGCCGATTAATTTTCTTGGACTTGAAACTACCAATGCATATGCACCTTTTAATTTTTTCATTGCATTTACAACTGCTTCTTCTGCTGTTTTACTTTTGATTCTTTCTCTTGCTACTAAATAAGCAATAACTTCAGAATCAATAGTAGTCTGGAAAATAGCACCTGTATAAGCTAACTCATCTCTAAGTTCATTAGCGTTAATTAAGTTACCATTATGTGCCATCATTAATGTACCTTTTACATAATTAATAACTAATGGCTGTGCGTTGCTAATTACACTGTCTCCGGCTGTAGAATATCTAACATGTCCTACACCGATATTGCCCTTTAGACTTTGAATCTTTTCCTGATCAAACACTTCATTTACAAGGCCCATTCCCTTATATAAGTCTACTTTTCTTGGGCCACTGGTATCTGATACAGCAATACCACAACTTTCCTGTCCTCTGTGCTGTAGTGCAAAAAGACCATAGTATATGGAAGAAGCCACGTCATTTCCGTCAAAGTCATACATTCCAAACACACCACATTCTTCGTGTAATGCATCAGGTTCCCAACTCATACTTACATCTCTCTGATTCATTATAATCTCCCTTGAAAATAAAAAAATGAAGGTAAAAATGAAAACATATATTATATGTATTTTTTCATTTTCCTCCTTCATATTAAAATTCGCTATTGTGACATTTAGAAAAAAACGCCACGCGTACATTATAAAACGAAGAAAAGAGAAAATCAACACAGATTTTCTCTTTCCCACACTTTATTACTTTATTTAACTAAATAAGTTCTTTTAATAATTTGTTTACAACACCTGGATTTGCTTTGCCCTGTGTTGCCTTCATTGTCTGACCAACTAAAGCTCCAATAGCTTTTCCTTTTCCTGAACGGACATCCTCTACTGCCTTAGGATTTTCTTCGATTACTTTTTTAACGATTTCTCTTAAAGCATCCTCGTCATTATCCTGTTTCATACCATGTTCTTCAACATATTTTTCAGGATCAACATCTGACCTGAACATTTCTTCAAAGACTTCCTTAGCAGCACCACGGTTAATTACGTTATCTTCAATTAACTTAATTAATTTTGAAAGGTTGGCTGCTGAGAACTTAATCTGGTCAGGATCAATTGACTCTTCCTTGCAAAGTCTCATTGTTTCACCCATAATCCAGTTACTAACTTCTTTTGGTTTATTTCCAAGAGCAACTGTCTCTTCAAATAAATCTGCAAGTGGCTTGTACTGTGTAATAATATCTGCGTCATATTCAGGAAGTTCAAATTCCTCAATGTATCTTGCCATCTTTTCGTCTCTAAATTCAGGCTCACGTGATTTTACTTCCTGTAACCATTCTTTACTGATTATAACAGGTACTAAATCAGGATCAGGGAAGTATCTGTAATCCTGTGCATCTTCTTTGGAACGCATAGCGTAAGAATACTCTTTTGTATCATCCCAACGTCTTGTTTCCTGAATTACTTCCTTACCAGCTTCTATTAAGTCAATCTGTCTTTCTCTTTCGTTTTCTATAGCTCTTGCAATTGCCTTAAATGAGTTAAGGTTCTTCATTTCAGTTCTTGTACCAAATTCACTGGCACCAACTTCTCTTACTGAAAGGTTTACGTCAGCTCTCATTGAGCCTTCGTTAAGCTTACAGTCAGAAGCTCCAAGGTACTGAATAATCATACGCAATTTTTCAAGATATGCTACTACTTCGTCAGCACTTCTCATGTCAGGTTCTGACACGATTTCAATAAGTGGCACACCTGAACGGTTTAAGTCCACTAATGAACAATCGTAAAAGTCATCATGGACTAACTTACCTGCATCTTCTTCCATATGAATTTCATGAATTCTAACCTGCTTTTTCTCACCATCATCACCTTTGATTTCAACATATCCATTAGTACAAATTGGTTTGTATAACTGTGAAATCTGATAGTTCTGTGGATTGTCAGGATAAAAATAATTCTTTCTATCAAACTTCCCGTTTCTTGTAATGTCGCAGTTTGTAGCAAGTCCAACTGCCATTGCATATTCTACTACCTGTTTATTTAATACAGGAAGTGAACCCGGCATACCTGTACAAACAGGGCATGTATGTGTATTTGGTGCTCCACCAAACTCTGTTGAACAGGAGCAGAAAATTTTTGTTTTTGTTGCTAATTCCACATGAACTTCAAGTCCTATGACTGTCTCGTACGCTTTTTCCATTGCTGCTCCTCCTAATCTCTGTTCTTTGCTACTTTGCATCTTTCATAGTCTCTTGACTGTTCATATGCATAAGCTGCTCTGATAATATTATTTTCTTTGAAACAATCTCCAATAATCTGCATGCCAATTGGAAGTCCCTTACTGTCTGTTCCACAAGGAACACTGATTCCAGGAAGCCCTGCTAAGTTTACTGAAATTGTATAAATGTCACCTAAATACATCTGAATTGGATCTGATAAGCTCTCACCAAGTTTTGGTGCTGTTGTTGGAGCTGCAGGTCCGATAATACCATCATATTTTGCAAAAGCTTCATCAAATGCCTTCTTAATTAAAGCCTTTGTTCTTAATGCTTTTAAATAATATGCATCATAATATCCTGAACTTAATACGAAAGAACCAAGCATAATACGTCTCTTAACTTCCGCACCAAAGCCTTCGGAACGTGTTTTCTTGTACATGTTGTGTAGTCCTTCGTACTCAGGTGTACGATAACCGTATTTTACACCATCAAATCTTGCAAGGTTTGAGCTTGCTTCTGCTGCTGCGATAACGTAATATGCAGGAATTGCATAATCTATTAAATCTAAGTCAAATTCCTCAACAATGGCTCCCTTTTCTTCAAGAACTTTTACACCATTAAGAATTGCTTCTTTAACTTCGCTGTTAAGACCTTCACCAAAATAGCCCTTTGGAATACCGATCTTTAAACCTTTTACATCATCTACCAAGGCACTTGTAAAATCATATGATTCTCTTTTTACTGATGTAGAATCTTTTGGATCATAGCTTGCTATTGTCTCTAAAATTGTTGCACAGTCTGTAACATCCTTTGCAACTGGTCCAATCTGATCAAGTGATGAACCGTAAGCAATAAGACCGTATCTTGATACTGTACCATATGTTGGCTTAATACCTGTTACACCACAAAATGAACTTGGCTGTCTAATTGATCCACCTGTGTCTGAACCAAGGGCATATGAACATTCTTCTGCTGCAACAGCTGCACAGCTACCACCTGATGAACCACCTGGTACATGTTCATTGTTCCAAGGATTTTTTGTTACCCCGTAATGAGAAGTTTCTGTTGTACTACCCATTGCGAACTCATCCATATTAGTCTTTCCTATTATAATGGCTCCTGCTTTTTCCAAATTCAAAACAGCCTCAGCTGTGTATGTTGGATTAAAGTTTTCTAATATTTTTGAACTACATGTTGTCAAGACTCCTTCTGTACACATGTTGTCCTTTATTGCCACAGGCACACCTGCTAAAGGTCCTGTAAGCTCTCCTGCATCTATTTTTGCCTGAACTTCCTTTGCTTTAGCCAATACTTTTTCTTTTTCTAATACAGTCACATAACTGTTTATATCACTTTCCACTGCTTCAATCTGTGCAAAAGCATCAAGAACGGCATCTTCAACTTTCACTTCA
>OGOL01003702.1_pt1 | contig 10045 bp, 9 predicted proteins | sample 1552641 | NCBI WGS metagenome assembly OGOL01 (sample SAMEA2580140, study PRJEB22360) | human gut metagenome | biome: human gut; feature: human-associated habitat; material: faeces | place: Denmark | collected 2008/2010 | reverse complement strand
CGGCAGCAAACTGCTCAGCTTCCTTCACAGCCTTGTCGATGTCCTCCTTGGACATATTGGTGGAAGCGGTGATGGTGATGTTCTGCTCCTTGCCGGTGCCCAGATCCTTAGCGCTGACCTTCACGATGCCGTTGGCATCGATATCGAAGGTAACTTCGATCTGAGGTACGCCACGGGGAGCCGGAGCAATGCCGTCCAGATGGAACACACCCAGACTCTTGTTGTCGCGGGCAAACTCACGCTCGCCCTGCAGCACGTTGACTTCAACAGAGGGCTGGTTGTCGGCTGCGGTGGAGAACACCTGGCTCTTGTGGGTGGGGATGGTGGTGTTGCGGTCGATGATCTTGGTGCACACGCCGCCCAGCGTCTCAATGCCAAGGCTCAGCGGAGTGACATCCAGCAGCAGCAGACCCTTCTTCTCGCCGTTCAGAACGCCGCCCTGAATAGCAGCACCGACAGCCACGCACTCATCGGGGTTGATGCCCTTGAAGGGCTCGCAGTTCAGTTCCTTCTTCACTGCATCGTAGACAGCGGGGATACGGGTAGAACCACCGACCATCAGCACCTTCTTCAGGTCGGAAGCGCGCAGACCTGCATCCTGCAGAGCCTTGCGCACGGGGGTCATGGTGCGATCGACCAGATCAGCGGTCAGCTCGTTGAACTTTGCGCGGGTCAGGGTCATATCCAGGTGCTTGGGGCCGGTAGCATCGGCGGTGATGAAGGGCAGGTTGATCTGGCTGCTCATTGCGCTGGACAGCTCGATCTTAGCCTTCTCGGCAGCTTCCTTCAAACGCTGTGCAGCCATCTTGTCCTTGCGCAGGTCGATGCCGTTCTCAGTCTGGAAGGCGTCTGCCATCCAGTCGATGATGCGCTGGTCGAAGTCATCGCCGCCCAGATGGGTATCGCCGTTGGTGGCCAGAACCTCGGTAACGCCGTCGCCCATCTCAATGATGGACACATCGAAGGTGCCGCCGCCCAGATCGTAGACCATGATCTTCTGGTCGTCCTCTTTATCCACACCGTAAGCCAGAGCAGCTGCGGTGGGCTCGTTGATGATACGGCGGACGTTCAGGCCGGCAATGGTGCCTGCGTCCTTGGTGGCCTGACGCTGGCTGTCGTTGAAGTAGGCAGGCACAGTGATGACAGCCTCGGTGACAGTCTCGCCCAGATAAGCCTCGGCATCAGCCTTCAGCTTCTGCAGGATCATAGCGCTGACCTGCTGGGGAGTGTACTCCTTGCCGTTCAGGGTCACCTTATGGTCGGTGCCCATCTGACGCTTGATGGAAGAAACGGTGTTGTCGGGGTTGGTGATAGCCTGACGCTTTGCAACCTGACCTACCAGACGGTCGCCGGTCTTGGTGAAGCCGACAACGGACGGGGTGGTGCGGGCGCCCTCAGAGTTGGCGATGACAACAGGCTCGCCGCCCTCCATAACAGCCACGCAGCTGTTGGTAGTACCAAGGTCGATACCAATAATCTTACTCATAATGAAGTCTCCTCTCGAAAGAACAAATCTTGTTTATATGATGCTTATGATGATGTCAAGCGGATGTTATTGCAAACTCCCTTGCGGGAGGTTCGGCTTATTTATTCGGCCACCACAACGGTTGCATGGCGGATGATCTTGTCACCCAGCTTGTAACCCTTCTGGAAAACGGTGACCACCGTGCCGCTCTCCTGCCCGTCCGGGGCGGGGATCTGCTGCACAGCATTCATAAAGTTGGGGTCAAAGGGCTTGCCCAGCACCTCGATCTCCTCCACATGGAGGGCTTCCAGTGCCTTTGCCGCCTTATCCAACGTCATGACCACGCCCTTTTTGTAGTTCTCATCGGTGGTGGGGGCGTTGGCTGCCATATCCAGCGTATCCAGAATGGGGATGATCTTTTCCACTGCGTGGGAAACACCGTCGCCAAACTTCTGGTCGGCCTCGCGGGTGGAGCGCTTGCGGTAGTTGTCGTACTCGGCAGCCATGCGCAGCAGCTGATCCTTGGCCTGTGCAGCGTTCTTTTCCGCTGCATCCAGCTTTGCCTTAACGGCTTCCATCTCCCGGGCCTTCTTGTTGAACCAGCCGCCGTCCTTCTTCTTGTCCTCTTCGGCAGCGGCAGCTTCGGCAGCAGCCTGTTCGGGCGCTGCGGCAGCGGTCTTTTCCTCGGGGGAAGTTTCCGGCTGCTCGGTCTCGGGCACCGTGTTCTTTGCTTCTTCGCTCATTCCAGATCCTCCTTATAGATCACAGTCCGCCGTGGTACGGCAGCCTGCGGGGTGTCTTTTCGTTTGCCGCTCATGCCCTCGCCCAGCTGGTCTGCAAACTCGTGCAGCAGGGGCATCAGCTTCTGGAAGGGCATCCGGGTGGGGCCGATCAGGGCAATGGAGCCCCACAGCCCGCCGCCTACCAGATACCGGTCGCTCACGATGCACAGCCCGGGGATCTGCGGTTCCAGATCCTCGCCCAGCAGCACGCTTTCGCTGCGGTTTTCCGGGGGGGCGATCAGGCTTGCGGCCTGTTCCTCGTCGTTCAGCAGGGTAAGGATATCACCCACCCGGCCGTCCAGCTGCGGCCAGTCCAGCAGGTACTGCTCGCCGCCCAGAAATACATGGGGCTTTACGCTGTCCTGCAGAATTGCGGCTGCGGCGCTGACCACCGGCACAAGCTCCGGTGCGATCTGGCTGCACAGCTCGCTGAGCATCCGGGTGGAAAGATCCACCGGTGCCACAAAGGTAAGGTTGCGGTTGAGCAGCGCCGCAAGGGCGGCTGCATTTTCCCGGGAAAGCCCGGTGCGTACCCGTGCCACCCGGGTGCGGACGTAACCGGCGGTGGTCACAGCCAGCACTGCGGCTGCGCTGCGGCCCACCTGCACCACCTCGTAATGGGCGATGCACAGATCCTCGGCGCAGGGGGTGCTGACGGCGGCGGTGCAGCCGCTGATGGCGGCCAGCGCCTTGGCAGCGCCCTGTGCCAGCTTTTCCGGCTCGTGGTCAAGGCTGGCGAACACCGCATCCACCCGGGCGCGGGTAACGCGGTCCAGCGGCTGATCATCGGTCAGCAGGTTGTCCAGATAATACCGGTAGCCCTTGGCGCTGGGCACACGCCCCGCGCTGGTGTGGGGCTGCTCCAGCAAGCCCAGCTTTGTCAGCGCCGCCATCTCGTTACGCAGCGTTGCGCTGGACACTGCCATGTCAAAGTAGTTTGCCAGCACGCTGCTGCCCACCGGCTCGCCCTCAAGGCCATACAGCGCCACGATCGCCTGCAAGACCCGTTGCTTGCGTGCATCCATCGTCATAGCGCCTGCCTCCTTTTTGTATCGCTTTTGTTTGTTTAGCACTCCTTGTTCCTGAGTGCTAAGACCATTATAATCGTTTTTGCCCTGCTGTCAAGCCCTTTGCAAAAATGTTTATAAAGATTCATAATTCTGTCATAAAGGGGATTCCCCCCTCAGGCAAGCGGGCTCGCCCTCTCAGTCACCTACGGTGACAGCTCTCCCAAAGGGAGAGCCCTTGGCATGGCGGGAAAGTTCGTGGTTGAAGGGCAAAGCCGCTTGCAAAATAACCCCTTCTGTCTTGCCGCTTTGCGTCAAGCCACCTTCCCCAAGGGGACGGCTTTAGCGGTAGCGGCAAAGTTTTCTTCCAAAAGAAAAAGCGCCTGAAACATTCGCTTTTGAATTTCAGAAAACTTAGCGAATTTCGTTACAGACGCTTCTATTTTAGCGAGCTCGGCATCTCCCCAAAGTGGGAGCCCTTGGCAGTCCACGCGAACTTCATCTCTTTGCCAAGGCCTCTCCCTTTGGGAGAGGTGGATTTGCGTAGCAAAGACGGAGAGGGCGAGGACGCTGACCTTGTGCAACAGTTTCTTTAATATTACATCTTACTCCTCCATCTGCTTTGCCAGAAAGGCCGCTGCCACTGCCACTGCCTTGCACTGGGCGTCCTCCGGGCAGGCGGTGCGGTCCTCGGTCAGCAGACCCACCGCGCCGGTCACGTCCCCGCCCGCCAGTACCGGCGCGGCGCATAGCAGCACCCGGGGTGCGCCCTCGCAGGGCAGCAGGGTCTTTTCCGGGTTGCCCGGGCTCTGGTAGGGCTTGCGGGCTTCCATCAGCTTTTCCAGCGGCTGGCTGATGCTGCGGTCTGCCAGCTCCCGCCGCCCGCTGCCGCTGACCGCCAGAATGCGGTCCCTGTCGCACACAAAGGCGGTCAGCGCAAACTGGCGGCTGAGCACCTCTGCCAGCTGGGCGGCAAGGGTGTTCACCTCGCCCATGGGCGAGTACTTTTTAAAGATCACTTCCCCATCGCCGGTGGTAAAGATCTCCAGCGGGTCGCCCCGCCGGATGCGCTGGGTGCGGCGGATCTCCTTGGGGATCACCACCCTGCCAAGCTCGTCGATGCGGCGCACGATACCGGTTGCTTTCATTTATAGTGTCCTCCTTTTGGTTTCCTTTGTATGTAGTATCTGTCAGCGGCGGCAAATTATACCGGCAGCGCATTTTTTGCTTTGCCCGCCGCATTGCGTTCCGGGCGGGGTTCTGCTACAATAAATAGGAATAAACCCAAAGAAAGCAGGTGTCCGCATGGCACACATCCTTATTCTGGGCGGCGGTGCCGCCGGACTGGCCGCTGCGCTGGCGGCTGCACAGACCGCGCCCGCTGCCCGCGTCACGGTGCTGGAGCGCAACCCCAAGGTGGGCAAAAAGCTGCTGGCTACCGGCAACGGCCGCTGCAATCTGGACAACACCGCCATTGCGCCGGAAAAATACTTCACCGCCGACCCCGCCGCGCTGCGGCCTTTGCTGGCGGCGGTGGATGCCGCCGCGCCGCTGGAATGGTTTGAGCAGCTGGGGCTGTACACCCGCACCGATGAAGCCGGGCGGGTGTACCCCTATTCCAATCAGGCGGCAGACGTGCTGGCGCTGCTGGAACTGCATTTGCAGCGGCACAAGGTACAGCTGCGCACCGGCTGCACGGTAAGCACCCTGCGGCAGAGCAAGGGCGGCTACGCCGTACAATTTGCAAACCCCGAGGGCGATATGGAAAGCCTGCGGACAGATGCCGTTATCTGCGCCATGGGCGGTGCTGCCGGGCCGCAGTTCGGCACGGACGGCTTCGGCACCCGCTTTGCCGCCGCCTGCGGCGGGCAGATGCGCCCGCTCTACCCCTGCCTGACCGCCCTGCAATGCGCAAAGCCGAACAAGAGCCTTGCGGGCATCCGCGCCAAGGCCGCTGCCCGCCTGCTGGACGGCGACCGGGTATTGGCTGAAGAAATGGGCGAGGTGCAGTTTACCGACTACGGGCTTTCCGGCATCTGCATCATGCAGCTGTCCGGCCTGCTTGCCCCCGGGCGCAGACCGAGAGCCCCGGTCGTGGAACTGGACCTGTTCCCGGAGCTGAGCGAGATGGACCTGACCCGTCTGCTTGCCCGGCACGCCATTCAGACTGCATCCGACACCCTTGCCGGGTTCTGGACAGGGCTGCTGAACGTCAAGCTGGGCTACGCCCTCTGGGAAGCTGCCAATATGCCCAACAACCGCTCGGTCAAGCAGATGCAGCCCCTCGCCCACGTTGCCAAGCACTGGCGGTTCGAGGGGCTTACCCCCTGCGGCTGGCGGCAGGCGCAGACCACCGGCGGCGGGCTTGCTCTGACCGAGGTGGAACCGACCTTCCAGTTCAGGGGCTGTCCGGGGCTGTACTTCGTGGGGGAAACGTTGGACTGCGCCGGAAGCTGTGGCGGCTTCAACCTGCACTGGGCGTTCGGCAGCGGCCTTGCTGCCGGGCGGGACGCCGCAAAGCACTTCCGCAGCAGCAAACGATAATAAAGAAAAAAGGGACTCTGAAACGCCCGCAAGCGTTTCAGAGTCCCTTTTATACTGTTCAGGCAGCTTTGTTCTCACCCTTGGAAAGCAGCTTTGCACGCTCCAGCGCGGGGCGCAGTGCCAGATACAGCACCACGGCGCAGGCGGTGGAAGCCACACTGTTCACAAAGGTGACGCCGCCGGCGATCTTGGTCAGCGCCTGTGCCACGGTGTACTCCTGCCCAAAGATGTACACGTTGCGGAAGTAGCCAAGGAAGGGGTCGGTGAACACATTCAAAAGCAGGCCGGAACCCGCAGAGACGATCACCTTGACCAGATACCCGGCGCTGTGACGATCCTGATCCCGCAGCTTGAACACCTTATGTGCCACGGCACCGCAGGTGATGCCGATGATAAACTTGAGCACGAAGGTGGTAATGGCGTAGCCCGGGTCACCGGCAAGGATATCCGCCAGTGCCAGACCGATGGCACCCGCCAGACCGCCGGACACGCCGTCCAGCAGCAGCGCCGTCAGGGCGGTAAAGGTGTTGCCCAGATGGAACGAAGAGCCGCCGTAGAACGGGATGCGGAAGAACAGGTAGGCCACCAGGCTCAGCGCAGCCATCACGCCGGTAAGCGCCAGCTCGTGCACCGTAAAGCGGCGCTTGTACAGAACACTGAAAAACAGGATCAGGATAACGACGACTGCCAGCAGCAGCCACATTGCAGTAGTAGACATGATACTTTCCCTCCAATCACGCCGATAACCCCACAAAACTACTTGACATTTGGGTGTTCGGCGGGTATGCTCCTATTATACGCAGAACTGACCCTATGAAAATACCCAGAACAAAGTTTTTTTATGGGGTCAGTTTGACAAAATGCCTACACGGGAGGGACATTCTATGGTACATCTGACCACGGCGCTGGACCCGGCTTCGGCGGTGCCGCTGTACGAGCAGCTCTACCGCAGCCTTGCCGCCGAGATGCGGGCAGGCACCCTGACGGCGGGCACCCGGATGCCCGGCAAGCGGCGGCTGGCGGCGGAGCTGTCGGTGTCGGTGAACACGGTGGACACCGCCTACCAGATGCTGGCAGCCGAGGGCTACCTGACCGCCCGGGAGCGCAGCGGCTTCACGGTGCAGGAGTATCTTGCCCTGCCGCAGGGGACGCAGCCGCCCGCCGCACCCTCTGCACCGGCGGCAGCGCCCCCCGCCGATGCTGCCCCGCCGGTGCAGTTTGATTTATCCACCCGGGGCGTAGACCCGGGGCTGTTCCCCTTCCGCACATGGGCGCGGCTGCAAAAGGAGCTGCTCTACTCCGCGCCGGAACTGCTCACCCCCGGGGATGCCCGGGGCGATGCCGCCCTGCGGCAGGCGCTGGCAGGGTATCTGGCCGAGTACCGGGGCGTGCAGTGCGACCCGGAACAGCTGGTGGTGGGCGCAGGGCTGGAATATCTGCTGGGACTGCTGGCCCCGCTGCTGCCCGGCCCCGCCGCCGTGGAGACCCCCGGCTACCCCCGCGCCCGGCAGGTGCTGGAAAACAACGGTGTGCCCTGCCGCTGTCTGCCGGTGGACGCGGACGGGCTGTCGCTGACCGCCCTTTCCGCCAGCGATGCGGCGGTGTGCTACGTCACCCCCAGCCACCAGTTCCCCACCGGGGTCACCATGCCCGCCGGACGCCGGGCAGAGCTGCTGCACTGGGCAGCCCGCGCCCCGGGGCGGCGGTACATCATAGAGGACGACTACGACTCCGAGTTCCGTTTTGACACCCGCCCGCTGCCCAGCTTGCAGGGCATGGCGGGCGCAGACGGCCCGGTGGTGTACCTGTCCACCTGCTCCCGCAGCCTTGCCCCGGGCATCCGCATTGCCTACATGGTGCTGCCCCGGCAGCTGCTGGGCGCGTGGCAGGCCAAGTACCAGCTGTACTCCGGCACGGTAGGACGGTTTGAGCAGCAGACGCTGGCGCGCTTTATCACCGGGGGGTATTTCACCCGGCACTTAGCACGGGAGCGCACCGCCTACAAAGCCCGCCGGGATGCGCTGGTGACGGCGCTGCACACTTCCTTTGCACCGGAAGAGCTGACCCTTGCGGGGCTGCACACCGGTTTGCACCTGCTGGCACAGCTGAAAGACCCGCCGCCGGACGCCGCCCTGCGGGCGGCTGCCCGGCAGTACGGGGTGCGCTGTTCCCTGCTGAGCGACTACGACCTGACCGGCACGGCACATTCTGCCGCCGGGACGCTGGTGCTGGGTTATGGCTCGCTGCCGGACGCGGACTGCGCCACCGCCGGGGAGAGGTTAAAAAAGCTCTGCACCGCCGCCCGGGAAGCATCGGACACCGTATAGTGCCCGCCCGCCCACTCCCCGGGCAGGGCATCGGCGGTGATGTCCACCGGCTCGGCGCTGGTGGCTAAAAATTCCAGTGTGCGCTCCAACGTTGCAAGGTCTACGGCAGTCAGGCTGGTCAGCAGGCTGCTGCTCACCTCCCGCAGACCCTGCGGCAGGGTAGTGGGCAGCAGCTCCAGCGCCTGCCGGAAAAACGCATCCCACACCGCCGCCCGGGCGGCGGCGCTGCGCCGGGGCGAAAGAGAAGTGTCGGCATCCAGCGCCACTAAAAAGCTGTGGGCATCGGCGGCGGAGATGCCCTGCACCCCGGGGCCCTTGCCGTACCGCGCCAGCTGCTCCGGGGTGAGCGCCCCGGTAAAGCCCACCCGCACTGCGCCGTACCGCGCCGCAAGCTTTGTCAGCACCGCCGGGGCGATGGCAAGATAGTCGGTATCCTCCGGCAGGGCGAACACCTCGCCCAGCGCCTCCCGGCAGCGGGCGGGTCCTGCGGCTGCGTAACAATCCGCAAGGGGGACATTTTTGCCCCCAAAGGGCACTTCCAGCGCGGCGGGCACCGCCAATAGATGGATGCAGTTCTGCCCAGCGTTCAGGTAGGCCAGCACAAAGCCCGGAGTCTCGTCTGCCACACACAGCAGCACGGTGCACCGGTCGGTGGCCTTGGGCAGACGGATGGGCACCCCGCTCTGGCTTTTTGCGGCCTGCCGCAGACTGCTGCGCAGCTGGGCGCGGCTGAGCAGCACCGTGCCGCCCACCAGCGGCAGCAGCACCAGCAGGGGCGGGGCCCCCGCCGCCCCTTACCATCAGCACCAGCAGGGCGGCGCACAGCGCCGCCCAGAAGGGACGCCAGCCGCTGCGTTTTGCGTGTTTCATGGCTCTTTCCTCCTTTTTGTGCATAAAGCATGACCCGGCGGGCGACCCTTTATGCAGAAAGGCAGGGATGCAGTATGGATAAAACCAAGGAAAAAGACCGCGAGGAGCAGGAGGATTTCTGGCTGACGCTGGAACCCCTTCCCGCACCCGACCCCGATAAATCTCCGCTGCCCGCACCGCATGAGGACTAGGGCTGCTGCATAGGATGGTAAGGAAACTCCCTCAGTCAAAACCTGACGGTTTTGCCAGCTCCCTCTGGGAGGGAGCCTTTGGCATAGCGGGAAAGTTTGCGGTTAAACTGCAAAGCTTGCGGGCGTGCCTGCTCCCCCTCGGGGGAGCTGTCGCGCAGCGACTGAGGGGCTGCAAATCGGCGGAGCCGGAAAAAAACGGTTAAAAGATCTTCACGCCGAACAGGCGTGAATCTTCAGTTTTTTCCGGCGTAGCCCTCTGCTTTGGGGTTAAAAGGGGCGAGCAGCCCCTTTTTCGTGGCTCCAGCGCGTCGAAATCGCTGGCACTTTTCTGGTTCTCTTTTGGTGTCAAAAGAGAACATCCCTCGGCAAGCAGAAACTTTTCATCAGCAAAGGAGGCCACAGGATGCCAGAGCGGTTCATGCGGGGGATCGAAATTTTGAACGGCATCGTGTGGGGACCGATGGGGCTGGGGCTGCTCTTCGGCACCGGGCTGCTGCTGACGGTGCGCACCGGGGGCTTCCAGCTCCGGCGGTGGGGCTACTGGATGCAGCATACCCTCGGCGCTATCCTGACCGACCGGAGCGTCACCGCCCATACCGCCCGCGAGGAACAGGCCATCAGCCAGTTCCAGAGCCTGTGCACCGCGCTGGCGTCCACCATCGGCACCGGCAACCTTGTGGGAGTGGCCACCGCCATCCTTTCCGGCGGGGCGGGGGCGGTGTTCTGGATGTGGGTCATGGCGCTGCTGGGCATGATGACCAGCTACGCCGAGAACGTGCTGGGTATCTACTACCGCCGCAAAGACCCGGCGGGCGGCTGGCGCGGCGGGGCGGGGTGGCACCCCCGGGGCAGCAGCGCC
>OGOL01003699.1_pt1 | contig 10055 bp, 6 predicted proteins | sample 1552641 | NCBI WGS metagenome assembly OGOL01 (sample SAMEA2580140, study PRJEB22360) | human gut metagenome | biome: human gut; feature: human-associated habitat; material: faeces | place: Denmark | collected 2008/2010 | reverse complement strand
GAGCTTAATGGCTACGGCGCCGGCGCCCGCGATGGACGCTCCTGCCGTCGATCCGCTCGATCCTACGGGCGCGACCGGTCAGTTTATGCCCGATCCCTCGGACACCGGCTTCTTTACGCTGTCCGAGTCCGAGATGGTCCAGCAGGACCGTCAGGATCGTAAGCAGGCCAAGGTCCGTCGCCGCCATCGCCACACGGGTCTCAAAGTCTTCATTGTGCTGCTTCTGCTCATTTTGATCGCCGCGGGCGGTCTGGGCTTTGCCTACACGCGCGGCTTTGGCTTCCCGTCTCAGGAATCTGTGGTTACCGATCTGTTCCAGGCTGCCGGCGACGGCGACACCGCAAAGGCCGAGTCTTGCCTGGCCTCGAGTTTGTCCGAGGACGCTAAGTCGATGATCATCTCCTCGATTCCGCAGGGTGCCACCGTGTCCGTCGAGGGCATGGACCAGTCCATGACCGAGACGACCGCCAAGGTCAAGGCATCGCTGTCCAAGGGCGGCGAGCAGGAGTACACCGTCAAATTCGTGCGCTCCGACAACCACATCGGCTGGGCCGTCTCCTCGCTCGATATGGATTTCTCGGCTGCTGACAACCAGTAGTGACCTTATGGGATTTAGCTTTGCCCGGCGCTTCACCGCAAGTGAGGTGCCGGGCTTGCGCTAGTATCATGAACTAGTAGTTTTCCAGCAATCATCCAACACATCAGGAGTTGCGTTGTTTTCTTTGATGGATATGTTCTTCGGTAGCTATGCGGGCGATCTTGCCATCGACCTCGGCACCGCAAATACGCTTGTCTCCGTGCGCGGCAAGGGCATCGTCATCCGCGAGCCCTCCGTCGTCGCCATCGACAAGAACGACGAGCGCATCCTGGCGGTCGGTATCGAGGCAAAGCGCATGCTCGGCCGTACGCCCGGCAACATTGTGGCCGTTCGTCCCCTGAAGGACGGCGTTATCGCCGACTTCGATGTTACCGAGGCCATGCTCCGCTACTTTATCGACAAGGCTTCCGAGAAGCGCTATCCGTGGACCCCGCGTCCGCGCGTTGTCGTCTGCGTTCCCTCCGGCGTCACGTCGGTCGAGAAGCGCGCTGTCTTTGAGGCCACGATCCAGGCCGGCGCTCGCCAGGCCTACCTGATCGAGGAGCCCATGGCTGCTGCTATCGGCGCCGACCTGCCCGTCGAGGAGCCCACCGGCTCCATGGTCATCGACATCGGTGGCGGTACTACCGAGGTTGCCGTTATCGCTATGGGCGGCATCGTCGTCTCGCAGTCCATCCGTATTGCCGGCGACGAGTTCGATCAGGCCATCCTCACGCACGTTCGCGATGCCTACAACCTGGCCATCGGCGAGCGTACGGCAGAGGACATCAAGATCAAGGTTGGCTCCGCCGTGCCGCTCAAGGACGAGCTCGACGTCGAGGTCAATGGCCGTGACGTGATTACCGGTCTGCCCAAGACCGTACGCATCGAGAGCGAGGAGATTCGTCGCGCGCTCAACAAGCCGCTCGACGAGATGGCCAAGGCCGTCAAGGACGCACTCGACGCTACGCCTCCCGATCTTGCCTCGGACCTTATGTACTACGGCATTTTGCTGACCGGTGGCGGCGCGCTGCTGCGCGGTCTCGACGTGCGCCTGCGCGATGAGACCGGTGTTTCGGTCAACGTCAGTCCTACGGCACTCGATAACGTCGTTAACGGCTGTGCCCGCGTGCTCGAGGCCAATGCGTTTGATGGCGGCTTCGTCCAGACCAATGCTTAATTTCCAAAAGGTGGATTCCATTTGGCACGATCTTCGGGTTTCTCCACAAATCTGAATACCAAGCGACAATCAACGGGTATGCGCCCGTTGATTGTTTTCAGCCTGATTTCGGTGTTGCTGCTCACGTTTTACATCCGCGAGGGCGAGGCAGGACCGATTCATGCCGTGCGTTCGGGCGTAACGACGATTACCTCGCCGGTGCGCTTTGTGGGCTCGGCTGTGGCGGCTCCCTTCAATGCGATCGGCAACGTGTTCTCTAACCTAACGGCGTCGCAGGACACGCTCGACGAGCTCAAGAAACAAAACGAGGAGCTGACCTCTAAGGTTGCTGAGCTCTCCGAGGCTCAAAAGACCGCTGAGCGCCTGGAGGGGCTGGTCGGCCTGCAGTCGACCTACAACCTTAAATCGACCGCAGCTCGTATCGTTGGTGCCTCGGGCGATGCCTGGACCTCGACCGTCACGATCGATAAGGGTTCTGCCGACGGCCTTACAATCAACATGCCTGTGACGAGTTCGGCCGGTGTTATCGGCCAGATCATCGAGGTTTCGGCCAAGACGTCGACCGTGCGCCTGATTGGCGACGAGAACTCCGGCGTATCCGCTATGGTGCAGGACACGCGCGCCCAGGGTATGCTGCAGGGGCAGGCTGACGGCACGCTGCGTCTTGAGTACGTGAGCGTCGACTCCGACGTTAAGGTTGGCGACATCATCGTGACCTCGGGCATCGGCGGTGTGTTCCCCAAGGGCCTTCCGCTCGGCACCGTCTCGTCGGTTGAGAAATCGGCAAACGACGTGTACTACACCATTGTGGTGCGCGCTCAGACCACGGCCGAGAACAACGAGGAAGTGCTGGTCATTACCTCGCTGACTGACGAACAGTCGGCCTCGGATGAGGACGTGAGCACGGCCAACAGCACGCCGCAGGGAACGTCGCGCGATGCTGCGACCAAGACGAAGGACGAGAGCTCGGATGACAGTTCCGACACATCCGAGACGACCGATTCCGGCTCGAGCGAATAGGGGGCATGTCCATGGATCTACACGAGCAGGGGATGAGCTCCCGCACGTTTGTGATCGCCGCCATCGTGTGCGTGCTGCTGCAGGCAGGCCTGGCACCGCAGATCTCCATTGCGGGCGGTCGCGTCAACTTCATGATTATCCTGGTGTGCCTAAGCGTGTTCTCGGGCGACCCGACCCGTGCCGTCGTGTGCGGTTTTTGCAGTGGCTGTCCGCTGCCGTGCCGGTGGGCGTTATGTCGCTCCTGCTGACCGTGGGTTCTTTTGCCCTGGTGCACAGCGCCGTCGGTCAGACGGGCGGTACCCCGAGTGCGCGCGGCGTCACTGTGGGCGCCTTCGCGCTCGTCATTAATGTGATCTACAGCATCATCTTGCTGTTTATGGGTTTGGAGACGAGCTTTGTCGTGGCGATCTTCGGCCATGCGTTGCCGTCTTCGATCCTGACGGGCCTGGTTGCCATTCCGTTTTTGATGTCCGGCGTCGTGCCGCAGTCCGGCTATGGATTCTCCGCACGTGGCGGACGCCAGACGGGTATGCGCTTTAAGCCCAAGACCCGCAAGCTCAAATAGGGGAGGCCCGTAGATGTCTTCCCAGATGACGGTTATTATCGCCGGTATCGTGCTGGTTGTGGCCATCGTGGTCGCGCTGGTCATCATGCGTCGTGGCGATTCCCGTTTTACCTACGATACGCAGCATGGAACGGCCCCGCGCGCCACCGAGGGCGAGGGCAATACCGCGGCGACCGCCTTTAAGGGCCGCTTTTCCATCCTCACCACGGGTGTGGGCGCGATGTTCGCGGCGCTCGCCGTCAAGCTGTGGGGCATGCAGATGGTCTCGTCGGACTATTACGAGAAGCAGGCCAATAGTAATCAGACTCGCACCGTTACCACACCCGCTGTGCGCGGCCGCATCCTCGACCGCAATGGCGTGGCGCTTGTCCAGAACCGTCCCTCACTTGCTGTCGTGGCCTACCGCGACCTTGCCGAGGATGAGGTTCTGGTTCGCCATCTTGCCAACGTGCTTGGAATGCCCTACGTGGCGGTCCTTCGCAATATTCAGGACAATACAGAGGGCGCCCAGAGCCTGCATACCATCGCGACGGACGTCCGTCGCTCCACGGTTGCCTATATTCAGGAGCATGCCGGCGAGTTCCCGGGCGTCAAGATTGCCGAGCGTACCGAGCGCCAGTATCCATATGGCGAGACGGCATGCCATATCTTGGGCTATACCGGCACCATTACCTCCGAGCAGCTCGAGGCTCAGAATAAGAAAACCTCTGGCGATGATGATGCTTCTGCTGGCAAGATTACGTACCAGTCGGGCGATATCGTGGGCCAGGCGGGCGTTGAGAGCTACTACGAAAACCTGCTGCAGGGTATTCGTGGCGAGCAGACCGTCAAGGTCGACGCCTCGGGCAATGTGACCGGTCAGGCCGGCGCCGTGCCCGCGAAGGCCGGCTCCGACATTAAGCTCACGCTCGACCTTAAGATCCAACAGGCCTGTGAGACGGCGCTGGCGAGCGCTATCGAGCTTGCCAAGACCACTGGCTACAGCAATGCCGGCAACGGCGCTGTGGTGTGTCTCGATCCCAACAATGGCGAGATCCTGGGCATGGCGAGCCAGCCCAAGTTCGATCCGTCCGTCTTTATCGGCGGCGTCTCAAATGACGTGTGGACCGAGCTCAATGATGACAAGGGTTCGCACCCGCTGCTCAACCGCGCCATCAGCGGACAGTACATGTCGGCTTCGACCATCAAGCCGCTCTCGGCACTGGCAGGTCTTGAGTTTGGAACCTACACGTCGGGGCAGACGACCAACTGCACGGGCTATTGGACGGGTCTGGGCAAGTCGTGGGGCAAGTACTGCTGGCTGCATTCCGGCCACGGCACCATGACGTTGCAGTCGGGTATCGCCAACTCGTGCGACCCCGTCTTCTACGACATGGGCAAGGCGTTCTTTTATGACGAGCAACATCCCGAGGGCCTGCAGGAGGTCTTTCGTCGCTGGGGCTTGGGCAAGACCTGCGGTATCGATCTGCCGAGTGAGGGCGCGGGCCGTATTCCCGATGCCGAGTGGAAAGAGTCGTACTTCACCGACGCATCTGCCGAGGACCGCAAGTGGAATGCCGGCGATATGACCAACATTGCCATCGGCCAGGGCGACATCCTGGTGACGCCTCTGCAGATGGCGTGCGCCTATATGGGTCTTGCCAACGGCGGCAAGCAGTACGTGCCTCACGTGTTTTTGTCGGCCGTGTCGCGCGATGGCGACGGCGATGCCTATAAGTACAACGGCAAGGGCAAGAAGAAGCGTCTGGAGGCCAAGATCAACAGCGATTCGGATTTGACTCTTGTCCGCAACGGCATGCACGACGTGATTTACACGGCATCGACGTCCCTGGCGGCGCACTTTGGCACCCTGACGCCGCAGGTATACGGCAAGTCGGGCACGGGCGAGAAAAGCGGCGAGGACGAATACGCGTGGTTCTGCGCCTATGCGCCGGCCGATGATCCCAAGTATGTCATCGCTACTGTCCTGGAGCAGGGCGGCGGCGGCTCGGATACCGCGATGCATGTCGTGCGCGATGTGCTCGGCGTGATTTATGACGAGCCCGATACCTCTTCGGCCTCGGGCGATTCTTCGGTTCGATAGGAGGTTGCGATGGATTTTTCTCCGGCGGATCTGTTCCGCTCAACCAAGACCGGCTCTCGCAGCAGCCTGGACCGCGTCAACAAGCAACTTTCGGCCTCGCGCGGCACGTTTCGCCAAAAGGTGCATATCGGTGTGCTCGTGGCTACCATGGCGCTCGTCGCCTACGGGGCCATCATTATCTGGTCGGCTTCGCAGTTTAAGGCCGATGCCTCGTTCTCACGCCATCTGCTGGGAATTGGCATCGGAGCGGTGCTGGCGGTGCTGGTCTGGCGTACCGACCTGCGCGGTATTTCCAATTTCTCGACGGCGTTGCTCGTCATCGACCTGATCGTGATCTTCTCGCCCAAGATTCCGGGTCTGTCCTATACGGGCGGTCTGGGCATGACGGGCTGGATCAAGATTCCCGGTATCGGCTTGACATTCCAGCCGGTTGAGCTTGCCAAGCTCATCACCATTTTCTTTATTGCTACGCTTGGCTCGCAGTATAACGGCCGCATCGATACCGTTCGCGACTACGTCAAGCTCTGCGGCATGCTGTCCATTCCGTTTTTGGCCGTCGTTGCCATGGGCGACCTGGGCTCGGGCCTAGTCGTGCTGGTTTCGGGCGCCATCGTCATTTGTATGAGCGGTGCACGCCGCGAATGGGTGCTGTCGACCTTGGCCCTGCTCGTGGGCCTGGTGGCTCTCGTCCTGGCGCTCGATTCGGTCTTTGATTCGTTGCTCGGCCACGATGTGCTCATCAAGCAGTATCAGATGAACCGTCTGACGGTCTTTATCGACCCCGATAATGCCGATTCGGACGATGCCTACAACCTGCAGCAGTCGCTTATCGCCGTTGGCTCGGGCGGCTTCTTCGGTAAGGGCTTGGGCCATGCGACGCAGTCGGCCGGCGGCTTTCTGCCTGAGTTCCACACCGACTTCGTCTTCGCCTTCCTGTCCGAGACCTTTGGCTTTTGCGGTTCCTTTTTGCTCCTGTGCCTCTACGTGCTGCTGATCTTTTCGACGATTCGCGTGGCCTTTAAGTGTGAGTCACTGTTTTTGCGTCTTTCGTGTGTGGGCATCGTTGGCATGTGGGCGTTCCAGACCTTCGAAAACATCGGCATGTGCATCGGTATGATGCCGATTACCGGTATTCCGCTACCGTTTATTAGCTTCGGCTCGTCTTCGATGATGATTCAGCTGCTGACGGTGGGTATCGTACAATCCATATGGCGGCATCGTTCGGGCGCCGCGTAACCGCTGGAGGGGTTTGCTATGAAAATTCCCGTAGATAAGCTGACCCGCGCTTTTAAGATGGGCGCGTCCGTTAAGAAGGAATCCGATACGCCGGTGCGCGTCTCGGTCTATCTGGATTCGTCCGCCTCGCGCTTTCTGGCCGAGACGGTGCGTGACGCCTTTGTGCCGCAGACGACCTCGGGCATCGTGCGCGTCGAGCGTTTGGGAGAGGAGCGAATTGCTCCAAAGACCGATACCGATGTGGTGCTGGTGCTCTCGTGTGGTTCCGACCGCTTGGAGAGTGCCGTGCAGGAGCTCGTGATCGCCGGCGCGCCCGTGTGCGTGCTCGCCGAGTCTGCTGTGGAGGTGCCGTTTATCGAGGAGTCTACGCCCATGCTCGGCGTGGTAGCGGCAACCGATAAGACGTATCTGCTCGAGACGCTTGCCCGCTGGATTCTCGATCGCACGGACAAGGAAACGGCTTTTGCGGCGAACTTTACCTTCATGCGCATCGCCGCGGCCAACCGCATCATCACCTCGTGCGCGCTCACCAATATGGCGACCGGTGCGCTGGTGTTTTTGCCGGGCGCCGATTATCCCGTTATGGCGCTGGCGCAGGTGGGCATGCTCTTTGAGCTCGCTGCCGTCTTTGGACGCGGCATTAAGCCTGAGCGCGGCTACGAGGTCGCGGGCGTGCTTGCCGGCGGTCTTGTGATCCGCGCGGTCACCCGCGCGCTCGTCAAGCAGACGCCGCATATTGGGTTTGCCGTCAAGGCACTCACTGCTGCCGCGGGCACCTATGGCATGGGCCGTGCGCTTGTTTCGCTCTACGAGCGCGATGTCGACTACAGCCGTGCCAACGAGGTGGTCACTGCCACGTTCTCCCGCGTTCGCGATCTGGTGACCACGGTCGCGGGCGCTACCCGTCCTATGGCGTCCTATCAGGACGCATCAGATCTCGCTGCTTAGGGGTTTTCCGTTGCGCGTTGCATACCAAGACTGTTTTCATCTAATTGAGCCGCTGCTCGCCAAGGTCGAGAAGCCGAGCCGCTATATCGATCACGAGTGGGGCACGCTTTCCAAGGCCGATGCCGATTACCGTTGTTGTCTGATCTATCCTGACGTATACGAGGTCGGTCTGCCCAACCAGGGTATCGCCATCCTCTACAACATCCTTAACCAGGCCGAGGGCATCTCCTGCGAGCGTGGCTATGTGCCGTGGCCCGATATGGGTGACGCCATGCGCGAGGCAGGCATCCCGCTGCTCTCGCTCGAGGGTGCTGCCCCCGTCGCCTCGTTTGATATCGTCGGCCTGCATGTGCCGCACGAGATGGCGGTGACGAACTTCCTCGAGGCACTCGACCTCGCTGGCATTCCGCTGTTAGCGGCCGACCGAGGTGAAGACGACCCCATCATCATCGCCGGCGGCCCCTCGGTGTACAACCCCGAGCCGTACGCGGCCTTCTTCGATGCCATCCTCATCGGCGAGGGCGAGGAATCGCTGCTCGAGACCTGCCAGTTGCATCGCCGCCTGCGTGACGAAGGAGTCCCGCGCGCGCAGATTGTCGAGCAGCTTGCATCTATTGCCGGCAACTACGTGCCGTCGCTCTATGAGGTTCGTCACGACGAGCCCTGCTCGCCGCATGGCTACACCGTGCCGCGTGAGGGCAAGGATGCGCCGACCGTGGTCTACAAGCGCGTCGTCGATGATTTCGGCGCCACGAATCCGCTGTCGCAGTCGTGCGTGCCCTATGCGCAGCTGGTCCACGACCGCCTGTCTATCGAGATCCTGCGCGGCTGCGCGCGGGGCTGCCGCTTCTGCCAGGCGGGCATGATGTACCGCCCGGTGCGGGAGCGCTCGGCCGACCAGATCGTCTCGTCGGTGATTCAGGGTCTGGAAAAGACCGGCTATGACGAGGTGTCGCTGACCTCTCTCTCCACGACCGACCATTCCTGCATTCGCGACGTGCTCGGCAGGCTCAACCGTCGTCTGGAGGATACGGGTATTCGCGTGTCTATTCCGTCGCAGCGCCTGGATTCGTTTGGCGTGGATATGGCCGAGTCGGTTGCTGGCGAAAAGAAGGGCGGCCTGACGTTCGCGCCCGAGGCCGGCAGCCAGCGCATGCGCGACATCATTAACAAGAACGTGACCGAGGAGGACCTGGACCGTGCGGCCAAGGCGGCCTTCGAGGCCGGCTGGAACCGCATGAAGCTTTACTTTATGATGGGCCTTCCCGGCGAGCGCGACGAGGACATCGTGGCCATCGCCAATCTGGCCGATCACGTGCTGGAGCTCGGTCGCTCCGTGGTGCCCAAGGCTCGTCGTGGTTCGATCTCGGTGTCCATCTCGGTTTCGGTCTTTATCCCCAAGGCTGCCACGCCGTTCCAGTGGTGCCCGCAGCTCGACTACGACGACGTCAAGCGTCGCCAGAAGCTGCTTATCACGAGCGTTCGCAACCGTGCCGTCCGCGTGCATTACCACGATGCCGAGACCTCGCTCATCGAGGCCGCGCTGTCCCGCGCCGGTCGTGACATGACGCCCGTCATCATCGATGCTTGGCGCGCGGGCTCTCGCTTTGACGCCTGGGTAGAGCATTTCTCACTCGATAACTGGAAGGAGGCTGCTGCCAAAAACGGCATCGACCTCAACGAGCTCGTACACCTGCCTTACGAGTTGGACTGGCGCCTGCCTTGGGAGCACGTGAGCCCCGGCTGCACGCGCGGCTTCCTCGAGCGCGAGTACCGTCGCTCGCTCGAGGGCGTCACGACTCCCGACTGCACCCGCACGTCGTGCACCGGCTGCGGGATCTGCCCCACGCTCCACGCCAAGAATGTATTGATGGGTGATCGCGCATGAGTGAGCGCCTGACCGACAACCCCTCGCTCTTTAGACTTCGTGTTCGCTATGGCAAGCGCGATCGCCTTAAGTACCTGGGCCATCTCGAAGTAATCCATACCATTGAGCGCATCGTGCGCCGTGCGGGACTTCCCTATGCCGTCACTCAGGGCTTCTCTCCGCACATGCGCGTGGGCTTCTCTTCGGCGCTACCGGTGGGTACGTCGTCGACCTGCGAGTGGTATGACCTGTTTATGACCGAGTTCGTGGCGCTCGACGAGGCGTTTGGGCGCCTGGCTGCGGCGTCTCCGGCCGATCTGGCGCCCATCGAGGCGGCGTACATCGACGTGCGCACGCCGGCGTTGACGGCGCAGCTCACGCGCCTGTCGTATCGCATCGACCTGCATCTGGACCCCGAGGCGCCCGTAAGCGCCGACGAGGTGCGTCGTGCGATCGACACGCTGCGCGCGGACCATGGCATCGACTACGCGCGTGGCAAAAAGAGCAAGCGCTTGGATTTGGATCACACACTCGTGGGCTATGAGCTCACGGCGGGGGAGCGCCCGGATCATTTGGTGC
>OGOL01003697.1_pt1 | contig 10064 bp, 10 predicted proteins | sample 1552641 | NCBI WGS metagenome assembly OGOL01 (sample SAMEA2580140, study PRJEB22360) | human gut metagenome | biome: human gut; feature: human-associated habitat; material: faeces | place: Denmark | collected 2008/2010 | reverse complement strand
CAAAGACAGAAAAATTTCAAAACGATCTTACCCAAACAGAATATCGGATTTTAACTGATGAAATTCTTTGCCGTAAATATTTTTGTACTACGGAAGAAATTTATAATACTTTCTCAAAAAACGATTCCCAAAAAGAGGCGCTCCGGCATTGTATTTTTCATTTAACCGAAACATTAACCGCAATTTTGCAAAACAGCCGCCTCAAAAATTATTCCGCTGCTCCGGTTGTTTCAAACGCATATATTCTGTTAAATACTTTCAGGGAAAAATTATATGAACAGACCTGTTCAGAAAATAAAAAACTAGATTTAACGACCTTATATCCACACAAAAAGCCGTGGACTATTATAGGTGAAAACGAACTGATGCAGAGCATAAAACATTCTCTGTCTTCCTTTTCTGCAAAAATATTTTCTCTTGCAGAAGAAACTTTAGATGACCATTCCATTTACCATATCTCGGCGAAAGACTACGAAACCTTTTTCAACGGATGCACTAAGATCATAAACGACATAGAACAGCAGATTGAGAAAGAAAAAGAAAAAATCACAACATTCTATCTCAATATAACAAACGCCCCCGCTGTCAGTCACGCTCTCTCTAACGGACAATTAGAACTTGATCAAGAAAACTTGAATTACAGATGTTGTCTGCTTACAGATGCCCTTACAACATTTGCCAATTCTTTTTCACAAACGATCCTGACTTTCAAAAACAACGTCAGGAAGGCTTCTCACGCCTTCCCTGAGCAATATACATCTTTAAAAACCGACAGAGACTACTTTTCGGAATTCAAGCACTCTGTCAAAACAATCGAAAAGAGGCTCTACGGGGAAATCTTTATGACAGCTTTTGAACATTCCAAGCCGTTTCTGTTTTATAACGACAGAGGATTCATAAATACTCTCACATATCCCGCTGTCCTCTTTCCGGCAGAATGTTTAAGAATAACTCATGAATTGATAGGAAAATATTTTTTATCTGAAGATTATATCCTTCAGTATTTTCATGATAAAGGGATTCGTTTTCCGATATCACTTGCTGAATTTTTATCGAGAGTTGATATTAAGTAACACACAAAAACCTTTGCACTCCTTCATAAGTTTCTTTGAAATTGATGTAAATTTAGTGTAGTGCTAATGTAGGAATCTCTATTCCATTTTCAAGAACTCTTCAATCACTTTTACAAATTCTTCAGCTCTATCATACTGTTCCTTTGCATCTTGCAGAGACACAAGAAAAAAATCCGCATAATCGGTATTGTTTCGAATTTGAAATGCCTGACTGATATATTTTGAATATTTCTTGTCAAACTTTCCTGTCTTCACATATTCTTTCTGAAAATATGCAATAACTCCGGCATGCTTTGAAAAGTCTTGTCCTTCTACCGCCAGCAATGCACGCACCGCTGTAAACATTGCATAATAGGAACGACCTATAGAATCTTTATAACTTCCAGCCTCTAATAGTATTTTCGAGGAATGCAGTCGCTCTTTTGCCATTTCCAAGCGATATACTTTTAATTCTTCTCTATTATCAGGCAACGATTTCTACCCCCTCACTTTCGATATTTCTATAATAAGGTAAATCATTTTTATACTTCTCATATTCAGCAAAAGGAATAACCGTTGGGGACACTATCGTACCATACTCTAATTCCAAGTCTGAAGAAATATCCCACACACTTTTCAAGCCTTGTTGAAGTTTTTCTCTATCTCCCTGTACAATAGCGACTATATCTATATCTGAATCCTTTTGATAATCGCCTCTAGCATAAGAGCCATACAAAATAATTTTCACAACATTTGCTCCATATACCGCTTGATACGCCTGAGTCATCGCCTGCAATATTAAGTTCAATTCATTTCGTGTACACATTTCTTTCATACTCCTCTGATTATAACATATAACAGATTGTTTCGATTTTATTATAACGTAATTCCTCTAAAAACAAAAGGTACTCTCTATACATCTTTTATAACCCATCTTTTATAACTGTATGTAATCAAATTTTATCTTATTGACAAAAATTGAGGTATCGCAATTTGCTAATACCTCGCAGTCTATTTATCAAAACAAATTTCCATCCTTAATGTTAAATTTTGTTCTAAAGAACGTTCTGTTTTGACAATATCTTAGAATTATTTCCCTAACATAACTTCTCGTACAATAGCTATCTTCGATTAATGTAGTGCCATCATCACCCTTTATCTGTTTTTTGAATATTTTCTTCTGTTCCCACTCGCTCTTGATTCCCTCAACTAAATCTTCACTCATTTCAAGATGCGAGAGAATTACTGAATTTAGTTCTTTGTCTCTAATTTCTTTAATTTGAGAGAACGTGCTTAACTGTTGCAATTCTTTTTTTACTGCACTTGTGTAATTGTCTGAACTGATACATTTGCTATTTGAGCCAGTCCTTCTTATGTATAACCTCAGCAAGTTCCTCAAGAATACCTCCAAATACTCGGTTGTTTCGTGGATACCCTTTTGCAGGTTCGTATAATTTGCCGGGGCAAGTGCATTTCTAAAATACCAAGCATTTTTCGCAAAAATATCATTTGTGGCAGAAAATCCGAGCGTTCTCAAATACTTGATTAAAAATACTGCCGTCGCTCTTGTATTTTCCTCACCAAAGATATGGATTTGCCATAATCTTGAAACAAAGACTGCAAGATGATGAATGATTTCCTCCATCGAAAACCCTTTGTAAATAAAGTTTTTTCCTGCAAAAAATCATATTCAAGAGTTGCTCTTAGTTCCGAGGCGCTTCCGTAGAGAACAGTTGCTCCGTCAAGTACCCACTCTTTTTCGTAATTTTCAAAATATAATCCTGTTTTTCTTCCACTCATAATAATAATCATGGTTCGATAATCTTTCATCTACTGTCATCTGCCTTTACATAACACAAACAGGCTCATAGAAAATACATTCCATGAGCCTATCTCTTTATATCTCTTTATAACGTTTTAAATCTGTTTTCATTATGGTACAAAATTGATATAAAAATCATTTTTTATTTTATTTCACATTAATTAGTACAATTTTGCGCCTGCCGGAATATGGTCATCAACCATCAGAAGATGAAGTTTTTCTTTCCCTTCTTCATTATGAACCGCTGAAATCAACATACCACAGGAGTCAATTCCCATCATCTTTCTCGGCGGCAGATTTGTAATAGCGATACATGTCTTGCCAACCAATTCTTCCGGCTCATAATATTCATGGATTCCGCTCAGGATCGTACGATCCTCTCCTGTTCCGTCATCCAATGTGAACTGCAGAAGTTTCTTAGATTTCGGCACTGCCGTACACTCTTTTACTTTTACCGCTCTGAAATCTGATTTAGAAAATGTCTCAAAATCTACATCGTCTTTAAATAACGGCTCGATCTCAACTTTGGAAAAATCAATTTTTTCTGCCGGTTTTTCCTCTGTTTTTGCCTGTACTGAATTGTTTGCTTCATTCTTAACTCCGCCCTGTGTTTTCATTGTCGGGAAAAGCAGTACGTCTCTGATAGCGGCGCTGTCTGTTAAAAGCATACACATTCTGTCAATACCGAATCCGATACCTCCTGTCGGCGGCATACCGATCTCAAGCGCATTCAGGAAATCTTCATCTGTTGTATTTGCCTCTTCGTCACCTTGTGCCAAAAGTTCTTCCTGAGCTTTGAAACGTTCTCTCTGATCGATCGGGTCATTCAGCTCTGAGTATGCATTTGCCATTTCCCATCCGTTCATGAAGAACTCGAAACGTTCTACATAGTCCGGATTTTCCGGTTTCTTCTTTGTAAGTGGTGAAATCTCAACCGGATGATCCATAACGAATGTCGGCTGAAGAAGGTGTTCTTCTACATATTCTTCGAAGAACAGATTCAGAATATCACCTTTTTTATGTCTTTCTTCAAATTCAAGATTGTGTGCTTTCGCAAGTTCTCTTGCCTGTTCAAGAGTTTCTACTTCGTTCCAGTCAACACCTGCATATTTCTTAACAGCATCAACCATTGTGATACGCTCGAACGGCTTTCCGAGATCCATCTCGATTCCTTTATATACAATCTGAGTAGTTCCAAGAACTTCCTGTGCAACAAAACGGTACAGGTTCTCTGTCAGATCCATCATGCCATGATAGTCTGTGTATGCCTGGTAAAGTTCCATCAGAGTGAATTCCGGGTTATGTCTTGTATCAAGACCTTCGTTACGGAATACACGTCCAATCTCATATACTCTTTCCAGACCACCAACGATCAGTCTCTTCAGATAAAGTTCCAGAGAGATACGGAGCTTCAGGTCTTCGTTCAGGGCGTTGAAATGTGTCTCGAACGGTCTTGCAGCTGCTCCTCCGGCATTCTGTACAAGCATCGGAGTCTCTACTTCCATAAAGCCTTCATTTCCAAGATATTTACGGATTGCGGTAAGGATCTTGGAACGTTTAATAAAAGTATCCTTTACTTCCGGGTTCATGATCAGATCCACATATCTCTGACGATAACGGGTATCTGTATTTGTCAGTCCGTGGAACTTCTCCGGAAGGATCTGCAGACTCTTTGAGAGAAGCTTTACAGCAGATGCATGAATGGAAATCTCCCCTGTCTTTGTTTTGAATACTTCTCCTTCAAGACCTACGATATCACCGATATCCATCTTCTTGAATGCTTTATATTCTTCTTCTCCGATACTGTCTCTTGCTACATAAGACTGGATATTTCCCTGTAAATCCTGCACATTACAGAAAGATGCTTTTCCCATCACACGTTTGGACATCATACGTCCTGCGAGTACAACGTGTTTTCCTTCCAGTTCATCAAAGTTGTCTTTCACTTCCTGGCTGTGATGTGTTACGTCATATTTTGTGATCTCAAAAGGATTCTGTCCGTTTGCCTGCAGTTCTGCAAGTTTCTCACGGCGCACCTTTCTTAAATGATTCAAATCCTGTTCCTGTCCATTGTTCTGCTGTGTTGCCACTTTTTTCACTCCTTCTCTCTGCTGTATACCATCTTATACTGAACGATTGATCTTCAGTACTTCGTACTCAATAACTCCTGCCTGTGTCTCAACTGCTACTACGTCTCCGACTTTCTTACCGATCAGGGCTTTTCCTACCGGAGATTCATTGGAAATCTTACCTTCCAGGCTGTTTGCTTCTGTAGAACCTACCAGCTGAAATACGATTTCCTCTTCAAATTCTTTATCATATACATCTACTGTACATCCGATGTTGATGGTATCAAGATCTACATCATCTTCTACTACAACTTCTGCATTCTTGAGGATTTTCTCAAGTTCTTCGATACGTGCCTCGATATCACGCTGCTCGTCCTTTGCTGCATCGTACTCAGCGTTCTCTGAAAGGTCTCCCTGTTCTCTGGCTTCTTTGATCTTTCCTGCTACTTCTTTTCTTTTCACAACTTTTAAATTTTCAAGCTCATCTTCCAGTTTCTTAAGTCCTGTATAGGTGAGTAATGTTTTCTTTGCTTCCATTATAATTCTCCTTACTTACCGACAAATCATTTTCTATTCAAGCCGCAGATACTGATTTTATCCGCATTTAAAGCTACTTTCACAATTTCATTATTATACATATTTCCGGCGACTGTGTCAACAATTCTTTGCTGGTTTAATATATGCAAAAACGCATTCTCTCATGCGAAAGAACACGTTTTATGTCTATCCGATTTTTTCCATTAAAAGGTTCTCCAGTTCTTCATAACTTTCCACCTGATTGATCTCATCTCTGAGCTTCGCAGAACCCTGCATTCCCTTGGTATACCATGCCACATGCTTGCGCATTTCACGGATTCCGATATAATCTCCCTTGAACTCGATCTGCAGTCTTGCATGACGCAGCATTGTTTCCCGGATCTGGTCTGTGCCCGGTCTTTCCGGAATGGATCCGGTCTCTTCATATGCCAGTAATTCCCTGAAGATCCATGGATTTCCCTGGCAGCCTCTTCCGATCATCACACCATCACAGCCGGTCTGCTCAAACATATCCAGTGCCTTCTGTCCGCTTGTCACATCCCCATTTCCGATTACAGGAATCTTCACTGCTTCTTTCACCTTACGGATAATCTCCCAGTCTGCATTTCCGGAGTAATACTGTTCTCTGGTCCTTCCATGTACTGCGATTGCCGCTGCACCTGCTTCTTCTGCAACCTTCGCAATCTCCGGTGCATTGATACAGGTATCATCAAATCCTTTGCGGATCTTTATCGTCACCGGTTTCTTGATCGCTCTTGCTGTCTTATATACAATATCATAGATTCGCTTCGGATCCTTCATCAACGCCGAACCTTCTCCATTGCGCACGACCTTTGGAACCGGACAGCCCATATTGATATCCAGGATCTGAAATGGAAGTTCTTCGATCCGCTTTGCCTGCTCGGAAATGATGTCCGGATCTTCCCCGAAAAGCTGAAGTGATACCGGGTATTCTCTTGGATCGATCGCAAGCAGCGCCTTGGTATTCTTATTCTTATACCGGAGCGCCTTTGCACTGATCATTTCCATGCACAGAAGCCCTGCTCCCTGTTCCTTGCATAACAGACGAAATGGCAGGTCTGTTACCCCTGCCATCGGTGCCAGCACATAACGGTTCGGAAGCTCTACATTTCCTATCGTCAGTGTCTTTATCATTCAATCTCTTCCCCCAGAAAAAATACTTTGTAATAAAGCTGAAGCTGTGTCAGAAGCTCCTGCTTCTTCTCGTCTGTCTGAATCTCCTTGATCTTCAGACGGCTTCCGATCTCGTCAAACATCGGATCTCCCTCTGCAGAAGTCACTTCAAATTCCAGCTCCCCATTCTCCTCAAATACAAGTGTAAGGATTCCCCCGACATCATGTACATACAGCACACACATGATCTTCAATTCATCTTTGATGTGCTGTGGCAGATTATCAAAATCCGGATTCATATAAAATTTTTCTTCGTAAGAGTTGGCTCCGCATAATACGATCTTATCCTGATACATAAATTCTCCTTCTATACATACCCATAAATTCCACGTACCGAAACTTCTCCGGCAAAGACAGACTTTCTGCTGCCGTCTTCACATTCTACCTGCAATTCCCCGGTCTTGTCAATCCCCAGTGCCAGTGCATCATATTCATGTTCCGGTTCCAGTACACGCACCCGACGCCCACAGTTTACCAGCAGACGGTTATAATCTTCCATGATCGGCTCCAGACTTCCCGCCTCGCAGACCGCTTCGTAGGCTTTTTCGAAATGCTCCATGATCGCAGCGATCAGCTCAAACCTGCGAAATTCTTTGCCCGCTTCGATCCGCAGCGAAGTCGCTGTCTTTGCGATATCTTCCGGAAAGGATTCCATATTGACATTGATTCCGATTCCGATCACTACATGATTGATGTAATCGATCTCTGCGCTCATCTCCGTCAGTATCCCACTGATCTTCTTTCCACTCACGACCAGATCATTCGGCCATTTGATTCCTATATCCAACTCAGTCTTTTCACGCAAAGCTTTCGTTGCCGCATATGCCATGACAAGTGTCAACATCGGTGCATCTGACGGATTCATCACAGGTCTTAACAGAATCGACATGGAAATACTGCTGCCCGCTGGTGATTGCCAGCATCTGCCGCGTCTTCCTTTTCCCGCCGTCTGCGTCTCCGCAACAAAAAGAGTTCCATCTGCACCTCCGGCCTCGCCAAGTGCTTTGGCCCGGTTATTAGTCGAATCGATCTCGTCATAATACTCCAGATTTTTCGCCATCCATTTTGTCTCCAGACAGCTTTTTATCGCATCCGCGGTAATCCGATCCGGAATATCCACAATTTCTCACGGCTTCAATCTCATAGCCTTCTTCTTTTAACTGATTGATTGCCTTCCATACAGCAGGCCTGGACACCTGCAAGTGGTCACAGAGCTGCTGCCCCGACAGATACCCATCGCTCTGCCGGAGCATCTTTAATATCTCCGCTTTCATGCTTATTATTCGTTCTCTCCTAAAGTTGCAACCATAACTGCCTTGATTGTATGCAGACGGTTCTCAGCTTCATCAAATACTCTTGACTGTGGTCCTTCAAATACTTCTTCGGTAACTTCTTTTTCTTTGATCGCCGGCAGGCAGTGTGAGAAGATTGTAGTATCTTTTCCTGTACGTTCCATCAGAGCTGCATTTACCTGATATGGCTTTCCGAGACGCTCTCTTTCCTGCTCTTTCTTTTCTTCACCCATGGAAATCCATACGTCTGTGTAAATGACATCTGCTCCCTTTACACCATCAAGGTCATCGGTGATCTCGATAGTTGCTCCGGATTCTTTTGCATATTCGTCACATCTCTTCCACAGAGATTCCGAAGTCCAGAGTGGCTTTGGTGGAACGATTGTTACATCTACTCCGATTTTGGCGCATCCTACCAGAAGGCTGTTCGCAACGTTGTTGCGTCCATCTCCAAGGTATGCAACCTTCAGACCTTTCAGGTGTCCGAATTCTTCTTTCATGGTAAGGAGCATAGCCAGACATTGTGTCGGATGTGTAGTATCTGTCAGACCATTCCATACCGGAATTCCACTGTACTCTGCAAGTACATCTGCGTATCTCTGTTCAAATCCACGGAATTCGATTCCATCGAACATTCTTCCAAGTACACGTGCTGTATCTTCGATACTCTCTTTATCGCCTAACTGGATCTCATTACCTGCAAGGTATGTCGGGATTCCACCTTCATCCTGTGCTCCCACGGTAAATGCACATCTGGTTCTTGTAGATGGCTTTTCAAAAATAAGGGCAATGTTCTTTCCTTCCAGGCTGTGTCCTTTAATTCCTGCTTTCTTCTTTGCCTTTAATTCACCTGCCAGGTCAACGAGATATTCAATCTCTGCCGGTGTATAATCTTCCAGTTTCAAAAAACTTCTTCCTTTTAAATTCATCTTGTAGTCCTTTCTCAGCTTTGCAATCGCATGGACGAATTTCGGCAGTTTTTCTTTTCCCTCATCTGTACGAGTCTCGTACTTTCTGCTCGTCTCATTCCACAGTTCATCTGCTGTATAAATATTATATTTTGGAATTCTCATGAGCTTCGCACTTGCCTCCAGCATTCCATAGAACAACTCTCTGTCTGAACAGCCGATCGGCAACTTGAGTTTGAAACGATATTCCGTCTTTTCAAGTTCGCTCAAAAGCTTCATTATTTCTACATAATAACACTCTTCTCGTGTTTCTTCAATATAGTAAATCGATCCAGTGAGCCCGTAAAGCGCTCTTTTTGCATCATAATAGCCAATTTTCAAATTCTGTCTGCTCCGCTTTGCCGAAAATTCGAGAATACTGCCAAGTCCTACTCTCGGTTCGATCTCCAGCAGAGAGCCATCTTCCGGAATCGTCGTCTTCGGCACTCTTCCCGGACCAAAGATCCTTACCTGGATCAGATCCTTATATCCCCTTTTTAGAAGAGACGCGGTCGGCACATTATTGACTGCACCACCATCAATATATGTCTTGCCGTGCAGCGGTTCATTTTTAAATCCAAGCAGATATGCGCTGGCAAGAAGAAAATCCTCCAGAAGACCTTCCGGTATATCTTCAATACTCAGATCCAGTTCCTTCATATCCGATACAGAAAATGTCAAAAGGCAGAATTCTTTTCCGCATTTCCTGATCTTTTCTTCGTCTACAACCTCATGGATCAATTCCTTAAGCGGTGTAATATCAATTCCACCATCTGCAAGCTTCTTCCAGAGACCTTTCAAAATCTCTCTTATGGATGCCTCTCCATCAAAGAACTGTTCCATCAACTCATCATCCACATCCATAACACGGGAAAATACCATCTCTTTCCAGATATGTCCTGCTTTCTCCAGATCTCCCATACAAACAAGGGCGCCATTCAGAGCGCCCACAGAAGTACCCGCTACTGCACTGATCTTCACACCAGCTTCCGAAAGAGCCCGCCACGCACCGATCTGATACGCACCTCTGGCTCCTCCTCCATCGAATACCAATCCATATTCTTTATTTAAATCGATTATCGGTTTCATCAAATCACACTCTCCTTTGCGCTTGATTTCCCCTCATCACTACCGTCGCTGTCTTGCCGCCT
>OGOL01003684.1_pt1 | contig 10083 bp, 7 predicted proteins | sample 1552641 | NCBI WGS metagenome assembly OGOL01 (sample SAMEA2580140, study PRJEB22360) | human gut metagenome | biome: human gut; feature: human-associated habitat; material: faeces | place: Denmark | collected 2008/2010 | reverse complement strand
TAATACGCCGATTGTTTTAATTTCCTTTGCCATAACTTCCCCTTTCTTATCTCTTAATATTACTTTCTGCTTTATGTTACCACATTATAAAAGAAAAATCTTCTTTTTTTGATAATTTTTTACCAATGTTAATTAAAATTTATGTTGTAGCAACATTTTTCTCACCATATTTACTCTTAAGAATATAAAGCAGGTCTGATGTCACCTTCACGCACTGACTCTGTGGAAGCGCTATTCTCTGTTTTTCTGCCACACAATATATTGTGACTGTGTCTTTACCGTCCGATTCTTTGAAAATATCAGTAAGCTCATCCCTGTGTGTCTCATACTCAGCAAGACTGTCAAACCTAAGCCACAATCTTCTTGGAACACTGTCAAAGCTCACAACACTGTCTGCCGTAAGTCTTGCTGGTTTGTCGGCATCTGCCTGTATTCTTCCCGTAACAAATACCTTGTTGGTCGTATCAAAAAGTCTTTTATATTTTTGATAATTTCTTGCAAACATGATTACCTCAACGCTTCCAACAAAATCTTCTATTGTAAGGTACGCCATCTGCTGCCCTGAACCGGTAGTAATGACCTTAATATTACTTATAAGGCCACCTATTGTCTGCTTTGATCCGTTCATAAGCTTTGCCTGCCCAGTTTCCTCATCAATAAGAAAATCTGTACTTCTCGCAGAAATATGCTTCTCCCACATACCAGTATATTCATCCAGCGGATGTCCTGTTACATATACACCGAGAACTTCTTTTTCCCGTTCAAGCAGATCCTCCTTTTCAAACTCCTGAATATCAGGCACTTTCATTTCAAGGCTCTGTTTATCCTCTTCACTTACGAAATCAAATAGTGACATTTGTCCTGAAATAGCATCTTTATTCTGCTTAACAGCACTATCAATCATTCTCTCATAGACATTCATCATGCCCCGTCTCGTATTACCAAATGTGTCAAATGCACCTGCAAGTATAAGATGTTCCACTGTTCTCTTATTAATTACCCCTGCCATCCTTGTAATAAAATCCTGCATGGAGTGAAAATCGCCATTATTGGTTCTTTCTTCAATAATCGCAGTAATTGTAGGTCTTCCCATACTCTTTACCGCATTAAATCCAAACCTTATGTTCTTACCTTCAACACCGAACTCAGCAACTGATTTATTGACATCAACAGGAAGAATACTAATTCCCATCTCTCTAGCTGCAAGAATATATTCTGCGACCTTACTTGTTTTGTCAGTTACACTTGATATCAGCCATGCCATATACTGTACAGGAAAATGTACTTTCAGATATGCTGTCTGATATGCCACAACCGCATAGCATGCCGCATGTGATTTGTTAAATGCGTATTTTGCAAAGTCCATCATCTCATCATATATCTTGTTGGCAGTCTGTTCACTTATGCCATTCTTAATACAGCCTGGTACTCCGTTAGCCTCATTACCGTATACGAAATTCTGACGTTCCTGCTCCATTACATCAAGCTTTTTCTTAGCCATTGCTCTTCGCACATTATCACTACCGCCCCACGAATATCCGGCAAGGTCACGGACAATCTGCATAACCTGCTCCTGATAAACCATACAGCCATATGTCGGCTCTAAGATTGGCTCTAACTGCGGGCATTCATAAGTTATGTTTCCCGCGTTCTCTTTTCCTTTAATATACTGTGGTATGAAATCCATTGGTCCCGGTCTGTAAAGCGATATACCGGCAATTAAATCCTCTAAACAATCCGGTTTTAACTCTTTCATGAAGTTTTTCATTCCGCCACTCTCTAACTGGAATATACCTGCACATTTGCCCTGACTTATACATTCAAATACAGCCTTATCGTTATATGGTATATTATCCACCGAAAATGCAGGGTCAATCTGCTGTTCACATTTTTCAGTCTGTTGGATTACAGTTAAGTTTCTAAGACCTAAAAAGTCGAATTTTAACAGTCCCAAATGTTCCAGAGTAGGACCTTCAAACTGCGTAACCTTAACATTATCTGCTCCAACTGCAACCGGAACATACTCTCCAACATCCTTCTGACTGATAAGAACACCTGAGGCATGAACTGAAGCATGCCTTGGCAGTCCTTCAAGTCTCTTTGCTTTATCTATAAGATCTCTCACTGTCTCATCAGCTTCATACAATGCCTTAAACTCAGCATTTGGCTTAATGTCCCTGTCTGCGTCACCATTCATTGCACTGTCAATCGTAACACCAACCTTCTGTGGTATCATCTTCGCAATGTTATCAACCATCGCATATGGAAGATCCATGACCCTTCCGACATCTTTAATAACAGCTCGTGCTGCCATAGTTCCAAATGTGATTATCTGGCACACACATTCTTTACCATATTTTTCTATAACATAATCAATAACCTTCTGTCTGCCTTCTGGTGCAAAGTCCACGTCAATATCGGGCATGGACACACGCTCAGGATTCAGGAATCGTTCAAATACAAGATTGTATTTAACAGGGTCAAGCGTTGTTATTCCAAGACAGTATGACACAAGACTTCCTGCCGCCGAGCCTCGTCCGGGTCCAACCGGAATATCATGTGTCTTGGCATAATTAATGTAATCCCACACAATCAGGAAATAATCGACATATCCCATTGAATAGATAACTGACAACTCGTAAGAAAGTCTCTGGAATATATCATTCGAATCCTCTGCCCTTTTTATAACAACATCTTTTCTGTCTGCAACTATTGATGCTTTTGCCTGCTCTATAATATCTTCAATGCATACATCTGCGGTCTTGTCCGGATATCTCTTCTTTAATCCCTCATAACATAAAGCATTAAGATACACCCACGAATTCTTTCCATATGCTTCAGGCACATCAAATGCTGGCAGCTTTGTAACTCCGAATTCTATCTCAACATTACATCTTTCTGCTATCTTATGAGTGTTCTCAACTGCTTCCGGTACGTATTTGAACAATTCCGCCATCTCTTCCTCTGACTTTAAATAGAACTGTCCACCCTCATATCGCATCCTGTTTTCATCAGAAAGCTTCTTACCTGTCTGTATACATAATAATATATCATGTGCATCTACATCATCTGCATAGGTATAATGAACATCATTCGTACATACCAGTTCAATTCCGGTCTCATTATGCATACGCATAAGCTGTGGATTGACATAATGCTGTTCTGCTATTCCGTGATCCTGTAATTCAAGAAAGAAATTTCCCTTTCCGAATATATCCTGAAGTTCAAGGGCAGCATCTCTTGCAGTCTCATACATGCCTCTTGACAGATATCTCTGCACCTCACCTGCAAGACACGCACTCGTAGCAATAATTCCCTCGTGATATTCTCTTAAGACTTCCTTGTCTACTCTCGGCTTATAGTAAAAGCCTTCTGTAAACCCCTTTGAGACTATCTTCATAAGATTCTGATATCCGGTGTTATTCTCTGCCAGCAATACAAGGTGATTATATTTATCCTCACTCTGTCCTGCGCCTTTATCAAACCTTGACCCCGGCGCTACATACACCTCACAGCCAAGAACAGGCTTGATTCCTGCCTTCTTAGCCGCCTCGTAAAATTCAATAACACCATACATCACACCATGGTCTGTTATTGCAAGGCTGTCCATGCCAAGTTCCTTTGCCCGTTTAGTAATCTCTTTTATCTTACTGGAGCCATCCAGCAATGAATATTCAGTATGCACATGCAAATGTGTAAAACTCATAGCATCTCCTCCCTATGTAAAAAAATATAACATATTTTCGTTTATTAATCAGCAATTTTATGATATTCTATATTTAATTATTAATGTAAGGGAGTTGTATTATGTTAATATCTGATATTCCCGTAGGCGGGCCAATTTCAATTGAAATATCCATAGATAATGTCAGCTACGAGATGCCTTCCTCTGTTGTTGCATCCAAGAATGGCTACATTCTCATAGCGCCTTTTACATCAAAAGGTGCTGTAATAGATTTTTCTTCTTATAAGGATATTTTATTTAATCTTTATACCATAGACCCAGCAACAAAGAACCGTGTAGTCTGGAAGAATATTAACATAGAAACTATCACTTATAAATCAACCGGTTTTGCATCTGCTTACTACAAAATCTCGACCAATGTTTTTGCCAGCATTGCCTCTGAATGCGACAGAAGATTTAATCAGCGCATTTCAACCATGGCTTTGGGACATATATCATCAGATACCACAGAAGCTGATATTCCGGTAACGTTAATTGATGTCAGTGATAAAGGACTTTCATTTTCAACCAGCAACGAACTATTATATAACTATAATAATACATATATAACATTTTCAGATCAGGCAAACGGAAAGCAGTTTAACTTTCATTTTAAATGTTTTATCATACGCAGCCAGTTGTATGGAGAACGCTACATTTATGGATGTATTATTCCCACTCCTTCCCGCGAATATCTTACATATGTTTTTCTTAAAAAAATTGAATCCAGAATCAGTTCTGCTAAAGAACAGTCTGAACAGACTGCTCTTAAAGATGCTGCTGACGTTGCTTCACAATCTATTGAAAGCACTTCGTCAGGATATCATTCACACATATCTGAAAAGAATAAGCGTTGATATAAGGGGCATATCACAATGTGATATGCCCCTTTATTATTAATCATCTTCTTTTTCTTTAGCTGTATCATCAGATTCATTATCGTCTGAATGACTGCCAATATTCTTCCATATATCGCTTTCCGGCTCACCACTAACTGTCGATGAATAGCTTCCATCTTCATTAAATGTTACGCTTTCTGCCACTTTCTCTGATGTTGAGAATAATGAAGTATCAACCGGTTCAGGTATTCCCTTTGCCTCTCTGAATATCTTCATGAATTCCTTGCCTGTGATAGTCTCATGGTCATACAGATATCTTGCAAGCTGATTCATTACTTCTCTGTTCTCTCTTATAATCTGCTTAGCCTCTTCATAACATGACGCAATAAGCTTCTTTACCTCATCATCAACTTCAGCCTCTGTTGCCTGTGCACAGTTCATAGATGCTCTTCCGCTAAGATACTCATCTTCGACTGTTGATAATGCAACAAGTCCGAATCTGTCTGACATACCATATCTTGTAATCATTGTCTTGGCAAGGTTAGTTGCTTTCTTGATATCATCATAAGCACCATTAGTAACTGAACCAAATACAACTTCTTCTGCAGCACGTCCACCAACAAGTGATATAAGGTCTGTCATAAGTTCATCCTTAGTCTCAAGATGCTTCTCTTCCTCTGGGAAGTTAAGCACATAACCAAGTGAACCATTAGTATGAGGTATAATAGTAATCTTCTGGACCGGATCAGAATTATTCTTGATAGCTCTTATAAGGGCATGTCCAATCTCATGGTAAGCAACAACCTGCTTTTCCTTCTTGCTAAGAACTCTTTCCTTCTTCTCCTTACCTGCTACAACTGTATCAAAAGCACCAAGAAGGTCCTTCTGGGTAACAACATTTCTTCCATTCTTAACTGCCGCAATAGCAGCTTCATTAATGATATTGGCAAGGTCTGAACCAACAAGACCGCTTGTTGCCATTGCAATCTCATCAAAATCAACTGTATCGTCCATAAGCACATCCTTAGAATGTACCTTAAGAGTCTCAATTCTTCCCTTCTTATCAGGTCTGTCAACGGTAATTCTTCTGTCGAGACGACCTGGTCTAAGTAAAGCCTTATCAAGTACTTCCGGTCTGTTAGTTGCTGCCAGAATGAATATTCCCTTAGATGAATCAAAACCATCCATCTCTGCAAGTAACTGGTTCAATGTCTGCTCACGCTCGTCATTGCCACCGCCATACTTGGAATCTCTGCTCTTACCAATAGCATCAATCTCATCAATAAATATAATACATGGAGCCTGCTTAGTTGCTTCCTTGAACAAATCTCTTACTCGTGATGCACCAACACCAACGAACATCTCTACAAAATCAGAACCTGCAAGTGAGAAGAACGGTACATCTGCCTCACCGGCTACAGCCTTAGCAAGAAGCGTCTTACCTGTTCCCGGAGGTCCTACTAAAAGTGCACCCTTAGGAAGCTTTGCACCAATCTTGGCATATTTCTCAGGGTAATGTAAGAAATCAACAATTTCTGTAAGTGATTCCTTAGCTTCATCCTGACCTGCAACATCCTTGAATGTAACACCTGTCTTTTTCTGGACATATACTTTGGCGTTGCTCTTTCCAACGCCCATTCCGCCCATCATTCCACCATTCTTAGCAATTCTTCTATATACAAATGCAAAGATTATATATATGAATAAAAATGGCAGTACATATGCAAGCAAAAATTCTACAATTGAAGAACTCGAATCCGGAATATATCCTTCAAACTCAATGCCCTTTCTCTTAAGAAGTGGTACAAGAGTATCATCATTAACATACCCTGTATAATATGTGTATGAAACTCCTGCTATTCCAGACTGTTTCTCCTCTTCAACAGGTGTAATAAGAATTCTGTCCTGCTCTAATGCTACTTTCTTTACCTTATCTTCATCAATCATCTGCATGAACTGGTCGTAGCTTATCTCCTTGTAAGTTGCATTCCTAAACATATTGCTAAGAAGCGTAAGTCCGATAAATGTTACAACTGCCGCTATAATAATGAATATTATAAGGTTAACATTCTTTGGCTTCTTGTTATTATTGTTGTTATTACGATTATTGTTGCGGTTATCGTTATTATTATAACCATTGTCATAACCGTTGTTGTTATAATTATCCATACTCTTCTCCTGATATGATACTGTACTTATCTTAAGCATTTCCAAATAAGTCTGTTTTCATTATAAAGAAGGAAAAAATATAAATCAACCAAAATCTAAGTGTTTAATAAGATGTTTATATTTACTTTATATTCTTAGTTTTTTTCTTTAAACTATGGAAATTTATAATACATGGCTGTATAATATTGCATATTTTTTTGATTACGCATTCAGATTGGAGGAAAAGATGGCTGTTAAATATGTATTTGTAACAGGTGGTGTTGTTTCCGGTTTAGGAAAAGGTATCACTGCCGCATCTTTAGGCAGACTGCTTAAAGCCCGTGGTTTTTCTGTAACCATGCAGAAGTTTGACCCTTATATTAATATTGATCCAGGTACTATGAACCCTATCCAGCACGGAGAAGTTTTCGTAACTGACGATGGTGCTGAGACAGACCTTGACCTTGGTCACTATGAAAGATTTATTGATGAGAGCCTTAATAAGAATTCTAATGTAACTACTGGTAAAGTATACTGGTCTGTATTACAGAAGGAACGCCGTGGAGATTTCGGTGGAGGCACAGTCCAGGTAATCCCTCATATTACTAATGAAATAAAGAGCCGTTTTTTCAGAGATTATTCAACTGATGAAACTAAGATTGCAATTATAGAAGTTGGTGGTACTGTTGGAGATATCGAGAGTCAGCCTTTCCTTGAGGCAATCAGACAGTTCCAGCATGAAGTCGGACATGAGAACGCAATTCTTATTCACGTAACACTTATTCCTTATCTTAAAGCATCTGGTGAGATGAAGACTAAGCCAACTCAGGCAAGTGTTAAGGAACTTCAGGGAATGGGAATCCGTCCGGATATTCTTGTGTGCCGTACCGAACATCCACTTGAGGCTGGTATCAAGGATAAGATAGCACTTTTCTGTAATGTACCTAAGTCTCATGTACTTCAGAACTTAGATGTTGAGATTCTTTATGATGCACCTCTTGCGATGGAAGAAGAACATCTTGCACAGGTAGCATGTGAATGTTTACACCTTGACTGTCCAGAACCAGACCTTGATGAATGGAGAGCGATGTGCAAGGCCTGGAAGAATCCTACTAAGAAGGTAACTGTTGCATTAGTTGGTAAATATATCCAGCTTCATGATGCTTATATCAGTGTTGTAGAAGCATTAAAGCATGGTGGTGTATATAATTCATGTGATGTAACTATCAAATGGATTGATTCAGAAACTGTAACTCCTGAAACTGCTGATGAGCTTCTCTCTGACGTATCTGGCATATTAGTTCCAGGTGGATTCGGTGACAGAGGTACAGAAGGAAAGATTGAAGCTATCCGTTATGCCAGAGAACATAATATTCCATTCTTAGGATTGTGCCTGGGAATGCAGCTTTCAATTGTTGAATTTGCAAGAAATGTTATAGGATATGACGACGCACACAGTGTTGAACTTAATCCTAACACAACTCACCCTGTTATACATCTTATGCCAGACCAGGAAGGCATTGATGATATCGGCGGTACATTAAGACTTGGTTCTTATCCTTGTGTACTTGATAAAACAAGCAAGGCTTATGAACTCTATGGCGAAGAGCTTATACATGAACGTCACAGACACAGATATGAAGTTAATAATGATTACAGAAAAGCTCTTACTGAGAATGGTATGATGCTTTCAGGAATATCTCCTGACGGAAGAATTGTTGAGATGATAGAATTAAAGAATCACCCATGGTTTATTGCCACACAGGCTCATCCAGAGTTAAAGTCAAGACCTAATCGTCCACATCCATTATTCAGAGGCTTCATAACAGCAGCACTTGAATATCAGAATAAAAACCATTAATTATATTATATATGCATAACAAAAAACATCACCTGACGAATCCGACTTTCGTATCAGGTGATGTTTTTTATTGCTTTTGCTTATAAAATTATTATTTATTAAGACCATTAAGAATCTTCTTAATTCTCTTAACTTCATCGTCTTCTAACTTCTGTGATTCACAAATAGAAGCAACCATATCAACAGCCTTTCCGTTGAACCAGAAATCAGCTTCTTCCTTTAAAAGCTGTCTTCTATATTCTTCTTCTGAACGAAGTGGATGAATGAAAGCTGCCTTTCCTTTACGGTATGTATCAACAAATCTCTTGTCCTTCAACTTACCTACGAAAGTAACAACTGTTGTTCTTGCGTAATCCTTACCATAATCGTCTCTTAACTGATCAATAAGTTCCTGTACAGGAATATCCTGTGGTGCTTCCCATATAAGCTTCATAATTAATGCTTCACATGGACTTAATTCATTAAAATGATTTCTGCTCATAAACCCTCCTTAGGCTCTTCCATAGATATACATATTCTATATTATACTGCCATTATTAATATTTTTCAACTGTATAATGAATAGTCGGATATGGATTTCACAATTGTATTACCGATAAACTGAATCCATCAACTTCCTTTTCTACAATAGTGAAATTCTGGGGAAGTCCGCACATATATGCTTTCATTTTCCCTTTCTCTAATCTATAAACTATTTTGTCCAAAATGTCAAGCACACCTTGACCTGTAGCCTTGCCATAAGCCTCTTTTAATGTCCATATTCTGAAGAATCTTTGATCACTATCGCACTCTTTAATCCATTCTGCTTCAGATATGTCAAAGAAGCGTTTTGCCAGATTCTGTCTACCTTTGCGGGCTTTTTCAATATCAATTCCTACCGGTCTGTCGCCTATCACGCATGCTACATAATTAGACGAATGTGAGATATTGAAAAAAATTTCACGATTTGACAAAAAATAAGGTTTTCCTTGCGAATTATATGCTATTTCATAATCAAAGTACTGATTATTCGCTTCAATCACAGAAATAATATCCACCTTCTCATATAGATTTTCATCTGTTTTATAATCTCTTTCTCCTGTTTTTATAGACCATTTTCCTACCGCATAATTAAGAAGTAGGCCTGCCGTCACGGTTTGCAGCTTATTTTCATACATTTTCATCTTATCAGCCTTAGTTTTCCTGTATTCCGGAATAAGCGAATAGGCCTTTTCATATAACTTTTCATCAGTTAATGCATCTGTCGTTGTCACAAATATCATCATAATCATTCACCATCTATACACTTATTGTCTGTGCATCTGCCATATAACGCTTTGAGAACACGAATACTATATCACCTGATTTAATCAATGTCTCACCATTTCTTAAAACTTGTACGGCTTGCAACATCGCCCGCATATCCAATCTGGATAATGTCAAATATACGTTTTTTCTTATTATTCACCGTATCCCATCCTCCTACTTAAGCATATACCACGGAAGCAGCAATGCTCTTATATATTTTGCAA
>OGOL01003681.1_pt1 | contig 10088 bp, 10 predicted proteins | sample 1552641 | NCBI WGS metagenome assembly OGOL01 (sample SAMEA2580140, study PRJEB22360) | human gut metagenome | biome: human gut; feature: human-associated habitat; material: faeces | place: Denmark | collected 2008/2010 | reverse complement strand
GAGCCGATGGGCGCCGCGATCACGGGCAGGGAAAACGTCCGCCCGAGCAGCTCCAGCGATGTGTCCACGGGCGTGTTCGGCGCGATCGTGTCCATGTTCAGACTCCAGCGCCGCCACGCGCGCCAGTTGTCGTTCGCGCCGTTGCCGGGCGCTTTCGAGCCGGGACCCGGCATCGTGCTGCCGCAGCCGAGACCGTTGCACTCCGGGCAGACCTTGCATTTCGGGCCGATGCGCTCACGCGCGCGCCGCAAAACTTCGTTGTAATCCATGGGAGTTCCTCCGTTTTCTTGTTTGCTCTGCCGCCATATTAACAGGAAATGCGCCGCAGCGCCACAAAATTTTTCCCTGGGGCTTGACAAAGCGGAAAAAATCCGTATGATAGAAATCGAGAATCATTCTTATTTTCTATCAGGAGGTTTTCCCATGAACGCAGCCGTTGCCCAGCTCATCAACGAGCAGATCAATAAGGAGTTTTACTCCGCCTATCTCTATCTCGACTTTGCCAACTACTACGCGGCCGCCGGTCTCGACGGCTTTGAAAACTGGTACCGGGTGCAGGCGCAGGAGGAGCGCGACCATGCGCTGCTGTTTTTCCAGTACCTGCTCAACAACGGCGTCGCCGTCAGCTTCGGCGCGATCGACGCGCCCGACTGGACGCGCGGCGACCACATGACCCCGCTGAAGAAGGCGCTCGAGCACGAGCAGTACGTCACCTCGCTCATCAACGGCATCTATGCCGCCGCGTATGACGACCGTGATTTCCGCACCATGCAGCTGCTCGACTGGTTCGTCAAGGAGCAGGGCGAGGAGGAGAAAAACGCCTCCGACCTCATCACGAAGATGGAGCTCTTCGGCTCGGACGCCAAGGGCCTGTACATGCTCAACAGCGAGCTCAAGGCGCGCGTGTACGCTGCGCCCTCGCTCGTGCTGTAACCGAAACACACAGCAAAAAACCGCCTCTGTCCAACCGGACAGAGGCGGTTTCCTGTTTTTCACTCACAGCGCGGCGAAGATGCGCGTACCGCGCCGCTTGAGCCAGCGCAGCAGCAGCGCACAGACCCCCGCCGTGACGGCGGCAGCGAGCGCGAGATACGCCGCCGCGCTCAAATATCTGCCGCACAGAAAGTACAGCCCGCCGAGCGCAATGGCATAAAACCAGTTGACAAAGAGCGCGAGCATCACGCTGCCGCCCTGCTTGATGGGCGTGATCTCGTTGGTCCACGTCAGGTTCGGCATCTTGAGCCCGAGCGCGAGCGCCGCCAGCGCGCTCAGCAGCGTGTACAGCAGCGCCGCGATGACGGCCAGCGCCATCTCCGCCGCGCCGCCCGGCAGCACGATCACCGCGCACAGCGCGCAAAACAGCAGCGGCACGCCGGTCAGCAGCAGCTGCATGTCGAGCTTTGCGCGCAGCACCTGCCACGGCGTGACCGGCAGCGACTGCGCCAGCCACAGCTGCCTGCCCTCGAGCGACACCGACGGCGCTGCCATGTCGTTCATCGACGCGAGCAGGCACAGCGCCGCGCTCAGCAGCACCGGCACGATGTCCGCCCCCGCGCCGAACGCGTCGTCGAGCAGCTGCGCGAGTGCGCGTCCCTGGATCAGCAGCGCGATGCCCGCCGCCGGCAGCATCACGATGCCGAGGCCGCAGTTGAGCATATAGTTCGGGCTCGCGGCGAAGCGGCGCAGCTCCTTCCGGCACAGCGCACGCTGCACGCTCTGCGCACGCACGGCCCTGTGCTCGAAGCGCACCTTCTTCACGCTGCCGGTCGCCGTGGCGATCTTCAGGAAGCTGCGCGCGATGACCCACAGCGTCAGCGCCAGCAGCGCCGCCTGCGAGAGCGTCACGATCAACATCGCAAGCCAGTCGCCCGCGCCCACGCTGCCGAACAGGTACAGCAGGTAGGCAGAGCCGCGGATCTTCGCGCCGTACACGGCGGCGTTTTCCGCCAGCAGCGTGATGAGCCCCTGCGCCTTGTAGTAAACGAAATAGTATGCCGCCAGAAACGCCAGCGACAGGATAACGGTGACAAAGCTTTTGTTCTTCAGCTTCAGGCTGATGCGCGCGACCACCCAGCCGAGCAGACACGAGAGCACCATCACGATCACCGACACGAGCAGCACCGTCAGCACCCCGCCGACGATCGTCCCCGCCGTGACCGGCGCCACGATCCAGTACACGATCACGGCCGGCACGGTGGCGACGCCGCTGTACATCAGCCCCAGCAGATACACGCCCAGCAGGCGCGAGGCCATCACATACCGCACCGGGATCGGCATCGACAGCAGCAGGTCGTTATCCTTGGACAGATACAGGCTCGAATACGTGCTGAACACGCTCCCGAACGCGCCGAGCAGCACCGCGATCAGCCCCATGACGAGATAATACAGCCAGCCCACGCCCGCCGCCGCCATCGGCGCGCAGATGCCGACGGCCAGCAGCGCGAACATCCCGCCGAGCACGCCCGCCATGAGCAGCACATACAGCGCGATGTACATCACCGTCGCGCCCTTGGAGCGCATTTTGTTCTTTTTCGGGTCGTAGAAATAGTTGCGGAAGATCTCCGACATCTGTTTTTTCAGAAGCGTTTTCAGCATGACGCATCCTCCAGCTCGAGAAACACGTCCTCGAGGCTGTCGTCGCCCTTGACCTCCTCCATCGTGCCGGAGCGGATGAGCCGTCCGCCGCGAATGATGGCCACCTTGTCGCAGAGCTTTTCGGCCACCTCGAGCACGTGCGTCGAGAAGAAGATCGCGCCGCCGCCGTCGCACACCGCGCGCATCATGCCCTTGAGCCGGTGCGCCGCCTTCGGGTCGAGCCCGACGAAGGGCTCGTCCATGAGGATGAGCTTCGGGTCGTGGATCCACGCGGCGATGATGGCGAGCTTCTGCTTCATGCCGTGCGAGTACGCGCTGACGGGCTGACCGAGATCGCCCGTGAGCTCGAACGCATCGGCCAGCGGCTCAATGCGCGCCCAGCGCTCCGCCGCCGGGATGCCGAAAATGTCGGCGATGAAGTTCAGGTACTGGATGCCGCTCATGAAATCGTACAGGTCTGGGTTGTCCGGGATGTAGGCCAGCTGCCGCTTGCAGCCGAGGGGGTCGGTGCGGATGGACTTGCCGCCGATGAAAATGTCGCCCGCGTCAAACTGCAGGATGCCGACGGCGGCCTTGAGCGTCGTCGTCTTGCCGGCGCCGTTGTGCCCGATGAAGCCGTAGATCTCGCCCGGCGCGATGCGCAGGCTCAGATCGTCGACGGCTTTTTTCTCGCCGTAGGTCTTGGTCAGATGCTGAATGTCAAGCATGGTAGTCCCTCCTGTAGGCGGCGCTGCCGCCCGGTTTCGGCTCATTATACGCCGCGGAAAAAACGTCCGCAAGAAAAAACCTCACATTTTAAGATATATGTAAGGTATGCAAAGCGCATTTCTGATCTGTGTAAAATGCCGCTCGCGCGCGCGTCCGCTGCGTACCGTGCGCAGGTCACGCGCGAATGTTTTTCCGGCGAAAACAAAGCCGCAAAAAAGTTTCCGCCGCGCGGACATTTTGCGCCGCAGCGCTTGTTTTTCCGGGTTTGACGCAGTATAGTAAGGTCAGAAAAACCCAAACGGAATTTCTCACGGGGGTGTATACTGTGGACATCACTTTGCAGGACTTCGAACGCGCGCAGCAGCGGCTCAAGGGCGTGCTGCACCACACGGAGCTCGACCTGTCGGCCACGTTCTCGGCCATGACGGGCGGCAATATCTATCTCAAGTACGAAAACAGCCAGAAGACCGGCTCGTTCAAGATCCGCGGCGCGAGCAACAAGATCGCCGCCCTTGTCGAGCGCGGCGAGACCGGCGCGGTCGTCGCCTCGTCCGCCGGAAACCACGCGCAGGGCGTGGCCTACGCCGCGCACCGCTTCGGCATCCCGGCCACGATCGTCATGCCCAAGACCGCGCCCATCGCCAAGGCGAAGGCCACCGAGGGCTACGGCGCGACCGTCGTGCTCGCGGGCGACTGCTATGACGATGCCTATGCCAGGGCGTGTGAGATCTGCGAGCAGGAGCACGCCACGTTCCTGCACCCGTACAACGACCCCGAGGTCATCGCGGGTCAGGGCACGCTCGGTCTGGAGATCCTCGGCGACCTGCCCACGGCGGATGTCGTCATCGTGCCGGCCGGCGGCGGCGGACTGCTCGCCGGTGTGGCCGCGTGCATCAAGCAGATCAATCCCCGCGTGCAGGTCATCGGCGTGCAGGCCGAGGGCGCGGACGCGATCGCGCAGTCGTTCCGCACGCACGGCTATGTGCAGACCGACTCCGCCGCCACCATCGCCGACGGCATCGCCGTCAAAGTACCCGGCGATCTCACCGTGCCGCTCATCGAGCGATATGCCGACGACGTCGTCACCGTCAGCGACCGCGACATCTCCGAGGCCGTGCTGCTGCTCATGGAGCGCTGCAAGCAGATCGTCGAGCCCGCCGGCGCCACGCCCGTGGCCGCCGTGCTCAAGGGCAAGGTCGACGTCAAGGGCAAAAACGTCGTGTGCCTGCTCTCCGGCGGCAACATCGACGTGAGCTTCATCCAGTGCATCATCGAGCAGGGTCTGGTGGCGCGCAGCCGCCGCCTGCGCTTCACGGTCACGCTGCTCGACCGCCCCGGCAGCCTCGGCAAGCTGCTCAACGACATTGCCGCCCTCGGCGCAAACATCCTCTCCGTGGAGCATGACCGGCTCACCGCCGGGCTCAACCCCAACGAGATCGACGTGCACGTCTCGTGCGAGGTCGGCGACAAGGCGCACGGCGACCGCGTGCGCGGCCAGCTCATCCAATCCGGTTATCACGTAAAAATCGACTGACAGGAGGTCATCATCATGAAAACAGTTGCCACCAAAAACGCTCCCGCAGCCCTCGGCCCCTACGCGCAGGCGCAGGTCTCCGGCGGGTTCGTGTTCACGTCCGGCCAGATCGGCATTGACCCCGCCACCGGCGTCATCGCCGACGGCGTCGAGGCGCAGGCGCATCAGGTCTTCCGCAACCTGACCGCCGTGCTGCAGGCGGCCGGCAGCGACATGGCCAAGGCCGTCAAGACGACGGTGTTCATCAAGAACATGGACGATTTTGCTGCCGTCAACGCCATCTATGCCCAGTATTTCACCGAGCCCTTCCCGGCCAGAAGCTGCGTCGAGGTCGCGCGTCTGCCCAAGGACGTGCTCGTCGAGTGCGAGGTCATCGCCGAGGCGTAAGCCCGCGCGCATGCGCAGCGCACCGCGCTTGGGCAGATTTCCCGCTAATTCTTGCCCATCTTGTGCATATTGACCACAAAATATGGGGAAATGCACATTTTTCTGTATTCCTCTTTGACAATCTTACGGCTTTGTGCTAGAATGAAAACACTGTTGATAAGAGCAATCTTGGTTTTCGGCCGCGGGTTGCATGGTCGGGAACACCAGTATTTTAAGGGAGGAAAAGGTATATGTGCATTCGTACCATTAAGAGCATCGGCCTCAAGGAGTACGCTTCCGGACTCTGGACTTCCATCAAGGAGATCGACGGCGGCAAGATCCTGTCGAGCGCCAGCAGCCTGCTTGAGGTGAACGTCAAGGCCATCAAGAACAAGATCGACGCGCTCTGCGACGAGAACACCGAGTTCGCTATCCGCGACAAGCTCGATCTGGTCAAGGACTTCTGCCAGTGGCCGATCAACTTTGTCCAGAGCCTGGGTCATTGAGTCGATCCTGCCTTTCTGCAAACAGAAAACCGCCTGCGATCCGTTTGAGGATCACGGGCGGTTTCTTTTTTCGCTTTTTACCAGCGCACCACGCGCGGCGCGGCCTGGAAGCTGCTGAACGTCGCGGTCGCCTCCGTGAGCGCGAACACCTGCGTGTTGCCGTCGTCGGCGGTGTAGAGGCTCTGCAGCTCGGGATAGTGGTCGAGCAGATCCTGCCGCGCCTGCACGCGGTCGTCCTCAACGGCCTTCGCGCTCACGCGCAGCCACGTCTCGCCGTCGAAGGCACACAGTTCCACCTTGGGGTTTGCCGTCATCTCGCGGGAGACGGCCTTGACCTTGCCGGTCTGGATGTAGAGGTTGCCCTCAAACAGGTTCACCGTGCCGAACGGGCGCACGCGCGGCTGGTCCCCGTCGACGGTGGCGAGGTAATACGTGCCGCACTTTTTGAGAAATTCATAGACTTCCTGCATACTTTTGTCCCCTTTCTCCGGCTGTGCCGGGATCTGAACCAGATATTTTTCGAGCAGACGCACCGGGTGGTACGACTCCTTGGAGCGCCGCAGCCCCTCGTCGCCCGCATCCTCCTCGCGGTTGATGTAGCGCACGCCGGGCGTGACGAAGCATTTGGCGTATTCGTTCACGAGCGCCTGATAGACGCCCTCATAGGCGATGTCCGCCTTCTCGATGTGGATGATGAGCGTGTCGCCCACGATCTCCCCGGCGGAAAAGCCGACCACGCGCCCGTTGACGCGCAGCAGCCCTGCGAGCGGGGCATAGGCGGCAAAGTCGCGCAGAAATGCCCGCACGCACCCCTCCTCCGCCTGCGCGCTGGCGCTGTCCTTGTGATAGCGGCGGGTGAAGTCGTCGAAAAACGCGCACACCTCCGGCAGGTTCTGCGCCGTGACGCGCTCGAACGACCAGTCCGGGTACAGGCGCTGGAAGCGGTGGATGTGGTTGCGCTGCCCGTTGAAGCGGCGGCCGCGGAAGCTCACCATGTCCTGCGCGTCGTAGAGATAGTCGAACCACGCGCGCACCGGCGTGACCTCCACGACGCCGAAGCGCGCGCGCAGGTTTTCCACATCGGCGTCCGTAGCGGGGAAAAATTGCAGCGGCTGCCCCACTTCGCGGCAATATTTTGCGAGAAAATCGTATGCGTTTCCCACATTCTCACCGACCGGTGTGGAAAACACCGTGCCGAGGCCGGGAAACTGCTCGCGCAGCACGAGCGTGCCGTCAAGCTCGAGCGCCGCGTCCTGAAAATACGGCTGGCGTGGTTCGAAAAGGCGGCTCGGGGACCACGGCGGCGCCCGCCGAGTCATTGCACAGGCGCGTGCCGCGCGCGGAAAAATAACGTGTCAGGCGCGGAATGTCCCGCACCGTCAGCGGCTGGAAAGGATCGGTCATGCTTTGGCTTCACCCTCCTGTGCGGCGGCCTGTTCGGCGAGCTTTGCCTTGAGTTCCTCAAAGCAGTGCTTGATGATGGCATATTCCTGCTCGTTTTCGAGCGGGAAGAGCGCGGGCTGCCCGTCCTCGCGCGCGGCGCAGCGGTTGGCGAACAGCTGCTGCTGCGCGCCCTCGCCGGTCGTGAACACGACGTATGAGCGGCCGTTGTCCTCGCAGTCGTAGGTGAACAGCACGTCGCACTGCACCTGCTTTCCGTCCGGGCCGAGCACCGCGAACGTTCCGTTTTCAAACATGGTCTGTTGCTCCTTTTTCACATTTGCCTTCATCATAGCACACCGCGCGCTGATTTTCCACCGCGTTTTGCGCAGCCGGCGCCGCAGCCGCATTTTTGAAAACAACGGTGCGGATATGCGGCGCGAGGCCTGCTATCACGCAAAAGTTTCCCAAAAAAGTTGAAAAAAATCGCTATAAAAATGCAACAAATTGTTGATTATTGTTCGTTTTGGTGGTATCATGTATGCAAAGCATACAAATTCAACCGATAGGAGGAATCGGCGAATGGAAGAAAAAGTTGTAGACCGCAGAGTGCGGAAGACCAAACGTCAGCTTCGGCTTGCACTGATGAAACTCATGGCGGAAAAGAGCGTCAAGGATATCTCCGTGCGTGAGCTGGCAGCGATCGCAGACATCAACCGCGGCACCTTCTATATTCACTATAAGGATGTGTACGACCTGCTGTCCAGTCTCGAGGATGAGCTGGCCGAGGGGCTGGTCGTCGTGTGCCGCCGGCACAATGCCAAGGACTCCGAGGGCAAGACCTATCCGTATCTGATGGAGCTGTACCAGTACATCGAGCAGAACGCCGACCTCTGCCATGTGCTGCTCGGCAAAAACGGCGACATCGCCTTCACCGACCGCATCTGCCACATCCTGCGCGACGAATTTCTGTATGATTTTCTCGCCTACTACTACCCGAACGACCCCGCGATGCTCGACTACTTCTGCTCGTTCATCGTGTCGGGCAATATGTCGCTCGCGCTCACGTGGATCGACGGCGGCATGAAGCAGACGGCCGAGGAGATGGCCGTGCTCGCCGGAGAGATCATCATGCACGGCGTCAAGGTGCTGGAGACGAAAGCATAAGCGCACCGGTGCAAAAAAGTCCCGAAAACGTCACGTTTTCGGGACTTTTTATGGTTTCGGGCATATCACCTCAGGCAGCTTGCGCCGCCCCGCAGCCCGCAGGAAAAGCGATCAGAGCGCCGCGCGCATCGCGGCGAAGTGCGTCTCGACGGCGCGGTAAATGTCCTGCACCGGCTCGCCGATGAAAAACGCGCCGTTTTCGTACAGCACCCGCCCGGCGATCATCGTCAGGCGCACGTTCTCCTTCGAGCCGCTGTAGACGAGGTTGCGCGCGGCATTGTGCACCGGCTGCATATTCGGCCGCTGCAGGTCGATGACGATGAGGTCGGCCTGCTTGCCGGGGGCAAGCACGTCGCAGTCTGTCAGGCCCATGGCCTGCGCGCCGCCGACCGTCGCCATGTGCAGCACATCGTCCGCCGGGAGGGCGGCGGCGTCCTCGCAGCGCAGCTTCTGCAGCACGGCGGCCAGATACATCTCGCGGAAGAAATCGAGCGCGTTGTTGCTCGACGGGCCGTCCGTGCCGATGGCCATGCGGATGCCAAGCTCCCGCATCTGCCGCAGCGGGGCGATGCCGCTGGCAAGCTTGGCGTTCGAGCCGGGGTTGGTGATGACCCAGAGTCCGCGCGCGCGGAAAATGTCCAGATCGTGCTCCGTCATGTGCACGCAGTGGAAGCCGCCGCCGCCGAAATCAAAGTGGCCAAGGCTCTCGAACAGCTCCGTCGGCGTCTTGCCCCAGCGCGCGCGGCACTCGGCCACCTCGCGCGCGGTCTCGGCGTTGTGCGCGAACACCGGCGCGCGCAGCGTGCGCGCAAGCTCGCCCGCCTCGGTCATCTCGGCAAGGCTGGAGGTATACTCCGAGTGCAGACCGAGCTGATACGACACCAGCGGATGCAGGGCGTTGAAGCGCCGGTACTCCGCCTCGAGCTGCTGTGCGCTGCCGCCGCCCCCGCACAGCACCGTGCGGAAACCGCAGTCGATGCCCGCCTGCGCGATGGCATCGCGGAAATAGTACATATCAAAGCCGGCGGTGATGCCGCTCGTGAGATATTCGAGGATCGACAGCTTCGTAAACGCATACACCGCCTCGGGCGTGAGCTTGGCCTCCAGCGGGAAGATCTGCTCGAACAGCCACGGCTGCAGCGGCACATCGTCGGCATACGAGCGCACAAAGCTCATCCCGGCGTGCGCGTGCGCGTTTTTGAAGCCGGGCATGACCAGGTCGCCGCCGAGATCGACCTCCCGCTCGAACGCGGGCAGCGTCTCCGGCGTCGGGCCGACGTAGGCGATCTTGTCCCCGTCGGTCCAGACCTCGTCGGTCGTGACGGTCACGCCGTGCGCCATCGTGAGCGTGCGGCCGTTGAAAAAGCGGATCATAGCGGTGCCTCCGTTTTCTGAAAATGCCTCTGCATTATACGCCGGTTCGCCGCGTTTGGCAATCCATTCCGAAAAACTTCACAAAAGCGGTTGAAGCGCGGCCGGTTTTTCGCTATAATAGGGAGAAATCATCTCCCGTCAGGAGGCTGGATCATGACCAAAGAGAACATCTACTACCCGGATGACAACGCGTTTGACCGTTTCTATAAGCGCGCCCGCTATCAGGCCAACAGCTTCGTGGCCGCACAGCTCGGCAGCAAAGCCGCCGATCTGCTCACGACGGTGCCGGACTTTGCCTATCTCATCTGCAAGCTCATGCTCGACCCCGACGTGCCGTCGAGCCGCAAGCTCGATCTCGGTCTGGCGCTGCTGTATGTGCTCTCGCCGCTGGATCTCGTGCCGGATTCCGTGCCGCTGCTCGGCAAGCTCGACGATGCGTATGCCATCGCCGTGTCCGT
>OGOL01003679.1_pt1 | contig 10089 bp, 8 predicted proteins | sample 1552641 | NCBI WGS metagenome assembly OGOL01 (sample SAMEA2580140, study PRJEB22360) | human gut metagenome | biome: human gut; feature: human-associated habitat; material: faeces | place: Denmark | collected 2008/2010 | reverse complement strand
TTCCTCTTTTATTGTTTCTGGAAAATTCCCCTACCGAGTAAAATTTTACACTAAGTGTTTGGACATCTGTACTAAAAAGGTGCCAGATGGAAGAGATTAGGCTGACCGCTGGTGGTGGGGGGCTTCGCCGCCAGTTATTATAAAACCCTGCAACCGCCCTGTCGGGCGATAGAAATACACCCCTTTTAGCGGCACTATGCCTTATGATACTTATGAGATTTATCAGATAATGGCGGTATCTCCCTTTGGTGGCTGGCGCCAACACCTTTGCCCCGGTGGCACTATGGGTGCTCAGCTCAGAAATCAAAAACTGGACACAGCGGCATGTATCCGGTTTTATTTTATTCCAACACCACCGCTTCCTATCCCACACAAAAAAGGCAGCGCCCTTGATTTCCAGAAGGGCGCTGCCTTTTTCTACCATTTACCATTCTCCCTTACTTGTCATCATGAAAGAGGGGAGAGTCCGGATTCTTTTCGTGCAGGCGGCGGACGAATATTTCATCACGTCTCCCTCCGTCACCACCGTATCCCGGAGGCCGTAGCCGTTCCAGAGGGCCTGCTCCCCCGGCGTGAAAGATACGAACACCGACACCGGCACGCCCAGACCCTCGGCAATATCCAGCAGCATATTGAGGGAGATATTCTGGTTGTACTTGCCCCGTTCTACCCGGGACAGCACGGTCTTGCCCAGATGAAGTTTCTGGGAGAGCTGCTCCTGGCTGTAGCCGTGAATCTTTCTCTGATACGCAATTTTTGCGCCAATCTGGCGCATGATGATTTCCCGCTTTGTTTCCATAACCGTTCCTCTCATGTCTTTGACTTCTTTATTATATTATATGATGAAATCGGGGCAGGCATGTCACCTAAATAAGCTAAAAATTTAGCTTCACAAGATAAGAAATGGAAACAGACGGATTCCATGGAGAAATGGAAGCTGCAGGGACGGCGGAAACGGGCGGTTTCTGCCAATGCGCCTCATTATGCTAAAAAATGAGTTAAATAAGATCAAACCTGGGGCTTCCTGGCTCGGGGTGCATGAGTTATAATTTAATCATACAAGCATGTGAAATTCCTATGAAGTGAAGACTTCTAAAACGTTCTATCGTTGGGTGGTGCTGTCATGTCCGCTTATCTATTGGCAAATACGGGGAAAGCAGATATTTTCATTATAGAATACACAAAGTCCATGAGCAGGAAGTGTGCCTTCCTGTACATGGACTTTTTGCGCAAAAAAGATGACATACCCACCAGATGTCCATATGTCCGGCTATACTGAAAGTAGAAAGGAGGATATATGGCAGACGGTGAAAATAAAGGCCAGCGGCTCCTTGGCATTTTCGACAGACTGTCCCGGGGCGAGACAATTTCCAAGGAAGCTCTGGCCCGGGAGTACGGGGTCACGGAGAAATCCATCCAGCGGGACATCGATGACATCCGGAGCTACCTGGCAGGCGACAGGGACGAAGGGGCAGCGGACATCTGCTACGACAGGCAGGCGAAAGGATACCGTCTGGTGGAGGAGGAAAGCAGATGCCTCACCAGGAAGGAAATCCTGGCTATGGCGAAAATCCTTCTGGAAAGCCGGGCCTTTGCCAAAGAAGAGCTTCATACCATTTTGGATAAGCTTATTGAAGCCTGTCCGCAGTCTGGGCGGCAGGTGGTGGAAGACCTGGTACGGAACGAAGCCTTCTGCTATGTGCCGCCCCGGCACGGCAGAAAGCTGCTGGATGCCCTGTGGGATATTTCCCTTTTCATCAAAAACAGGGAAATCATCCGATTCCGCTACAAGCGGCAGGACGGGACAGAAAAAGAGCACACCGCTAAGCCGGTGGCCCTCCTTTTCTCCGAATTCTATTTCTACCTGGTGGCCTACAAAGAAGAGGAAACGGAATTTCCAACCATCTTCCGGGTGGACCGCATAGAAACCATGGAAAAGACAGGGGACCACTTCCAGGTTCCCTACCAGGACCGTTTCAAGGATGGAGAATTTCGGAAACGGGTGCAGTTCATGTATCCCGGCGTCCTTCGCCGAGTCACCTTCAACTATAGCGGCCCCTCGGTGGAAGCGGTCCTTGACCGCCTGCCTACTGCCCGGATCCTTTCCCATAAAGATGATGTCTATACCCTGACCGCCGAAGCCTATGGCAAGGGCCTGGATATGTGGCTTGGCAGCCAGGGAAAATGGGTGAAGGTTCTAAAAAGTGAGGAGGAAAAACTATGAGCTGGCACCAGATTTATATAAAAGATATGAGGCGGGGATGCTGTGCATTATGCCGCTGGTGGTATGATCCGACGAATTCCGCCATCAAACCGATTTCCGGAAATGGCTGGTGGAGCTATGACGGAGATAAGAAAGCACGGTGTATGAAGACACTGGGGATTTCCACGAAGGGGTGTAACAGCTGCAATCAATTTGAATGCAAGATTCCTTACTGAGGAGGAAAATATGGGCTTTTTTAAAATGTTGGGATCCGTCGCTGAAACCCTTATTGATCAGGGAAACAGGGAACGGGAAAGGAGGAAGAGAAGACAGCACCGTGCCAATCGAGAAATCGTGAAGATGTACAACGATAGTGAGGACGGCGGCAGTAACTATCGGGACATTGCCAAAAAGAGCGTAGGCGGCAACCACGGCTGGTACACCTGCCCGCACTGCGGAAGAAAGTTCCGCGCCTCCCAGATGGATGTGGACAACATCATTCCCCAAAGCATGGGCGGCATGAACACAAGGGAAAACCTCCAATACCTCTGTCCCCACTGCAATCGTTCCAAGGGCAACAGGATGGATGATACAGAAAAAGACTTGAAGCGGAGAAGAAAAGAACTTCGCCAAAGAGATAGGGAAGATGTGGAATTCCTCGATAAGATAGGAAAGAAACGATAAATTGGAAAGATAATATCTTGACATAACAGGTGAGGGAACTTGGGGAGGAAACATATTAAAGACTTAGGGAAGCATTGATTTAATCGCAGAATCGAATTTCATATGTATTTTTATTCAATGCTTCGTCGTAAGTCTCCTTAAATAGTGGCACTTCGACATGGCAAAGAGAGCCCTCTGCATGAAAACCGTGAGCACGAAAAAGAAATCCTGGCAGACCTGCATGAAGTTTGAGAGCAAGATTCCTTACTGAGGTAAGAGCAATTCTTAAGGGCCCTTCTTTTTCTTTACTGAACCCTCATTCTTTTCTACTAAAATATAGATCTCAGCTTATCGGCTAGGGTCTATTTAGTCATCTTTGGTATTATATTAAAAAATAATTCTTAATTCGTGAGATTTAAGTGGATACTGATTAAATCTTAAGACAATAGAAGGGCGCCAGCTGGGGAAACACTGATTTAATCGTTGTCTGCTTTCATTCTGGAATCTTTATGCAATGGGAAGAATGGAACGACGCGAATAGCGAGCAATTTTAGGAGTCCCATGAGATTTGGAGCATAAAAATTCTTATGAAAGTAGAATCTATGAATTAATCAGTGTTTCCCTAAAGCTCTTTAGGAAGAGTATTTTTGGGGGATAAAGAATGCCTTGGAATTTTTTGACAAGGAGAAGAAGGTAATGGAATATATTACGCTGGATAAAGGAATCCCTGTATGGATACCTGTGTATGAAGCAAGTTTGCAGTTTCGAATTGCGAAACTGGGGGATACGTTGGATTCTTTGTTATTCATGATCCTTTATATGAAAAATGATCACAAATCAATTGAAGATATTGTGGCGGTCATGAAATTGTCTCCTGCATTGATTCGTCATGAAATTACTGAGCTTGAGAAGAACGGTATCTGGGATTCATTAAATGATCGGCCTACAGAAACGGGAATTCGGATTTTAAGCCATTATAAGTTGGTAGACGATTTGTCAGAAGAAAAGGTGCCATTGTATATAGACTCCATGAGTGGACGAATTCATTTGTTAAAAGAGAAAGATGAGATGAAGGAAGAAATCCCTTCAAGAGAAAGAGTAGCCTGCATCTATTTAGAAAACTCCTGGGGACGTAAAGTAAGGAGCCTTAAAGAAGGAATTACGGATTTTTACTTTGAGAACACGGAAGCGGTAGTACAAGAAATTTTAAATCAGAAAAATCTGGATATGAAGGCAGAGGATTTTCACGTTCTGACTCGTATAGGTAAAAGGAAATATATAAAGAAATATATAAAAAAGATTCCGGTCTTTCAAAATAGCACAGAGGCATGCCGGAAATCGGAGACTGTTGAAGTTCCCGTTCAATGTGCATTTTCCTATTGTTTGTATGTTATACGGGAAAAAGAAGAGTCGCTTGTGTTTTATATGCATCCGGTAACCGGTGAAATTAAATGTGAAAAATTTATACCCCAGAATATGGATGGATATAGAGGAATTTTAAAATTTGAACCTCGTTTTTTACATAGTAATGAAGAAGAGTGTGTCTATGAAGCCATTTCAGAAAAAGGCCTGCTTCCCGAGGTTTATGATACCATAGAAAAATACGAGGTAATTATGCGCGGTATAGCTGATGGATTTGTCATGCTGGGAGGCGGATGGGATGAGGTTTAAAAATCATTATTCACTGACGATTAGCAAATTGGATGAAATTGGCAGCTCCGTGCAGATGTCCACAGATGTTGAAAATCAAGTGCCCAGCCTCGTGGATGTGCAGGGCCATATGAATGAAAGCTATAATCTGATTAAAGCTGTGGGTGAATATTTCATCCAGAGCAATAGGACTAGGGAACTGCAGAAACGGGTCAATACGGGAAAAGAAGTTCTGGATAATTATTTAGTTGAGGAAGAAAAACGATATGATTACCTTTTGTCCTCTGCAGAGAAGCAATTTATTTTCTTTGTTAAAAATCAGAAAAAGAGATTGGATATAGCGCGGCAAAAACAATCATTAGTAAATTTAAACCAGGCGAATCAGGCGAAAGCGGATCGCAGTCAGGAAGAACAGATTAACAATAACGTACGAAGAATACTTGAAATTTATAAAGATTACCTGGATGGTCTTGATAAAGAAATTCAGAGATTAAATAATGACGAACATGCAGTCATCAATCGCACTCAGGTGCAGAAATTGGAGGATGATTTCCAGAAAAATTATCGACTTGTGCAGAAATATTTAACTAACTGGAGGTAATTAAAATGGCAGGAATCGATTTATCGAAACTGGAAGATGTGGACGATGGGAAAAAAGAATTAGCCATAAAGAGAAATGGAAAAATAATAAAGCCGGCGAAGGACGTTCCTGTTGTTACTTTAGAAGCTGTACCGGTGGCACGCAGTGGGCAGACGCAGACCGGAGCTGTCTCCACTCTAGGAACGACGGCTGTTTCTGCTTTTGGCGGCGCAAAGCTGGGCATTGTGGCTGCTGTCGTGCAGGGGTGTATTACGATTGTTGAAACTTTTATTAATGCTGAAAAGGAAATAAGCATAGAGAAAGAAGTCACCAAAAGATATATCGCAGGAGCCCATGCTTGGGTGCAGGGGCAGAAAGAGCTTACCAAACAAATAAAAGAACAGGAAAAAACCAGACGATACGTTGCAAAGTCAGAGGCTAAAACAGAACTGAGGAAAGAAAAAAATGAATTGAAAAAACTAAGAATGAATTTACAAGATTCAGAAAAACGTTTGGAATACCAACAGGAAAACTCAAGGGAATTACTAAAAACATTGGAGCAGACGATAGGAGTATTACGGGAACTATATCGCAAAAATATGGAAAATTATGAGCGTTCCGGCTATCAAAATGAAAATATAAAGAAAGAACTTGATACGCAGCTCAATTCAATTAATCAATATATGATGCAATTAAGCCAATTTCGTGAGTTCATTGGAGGGAAATAATGGGGTTACTTACTACCCTTTTTGGCGTAATGGCGGTAGCAACCGTCGGGGCTGCAGCGGCCTTTATTGTTAATCGCTTTAGCGAGAGAGAGCGTGCACGGCAGCAGCGACTCAAGGCTTCATATGAACGGTATAGAAAAAGAGTATTAAATAAAGATAGGGCCATCCGTAATCGGTACAACCACCAATGCCGACAAATGAGAAATGCGGCCGCAGACGAGCTGTATGATTATTACCAAAATGAACTGGAAGAACTGAAGGAAGAAAATCGTGCTGACTATGAAGATGTAATGAGCTGTGCGGAAGAACAGATGGCTGATGCAAAAGAAAAAATTGACATTTGTAAAAAATTTTTAGAACAGTTGAAATCTCATTTAGACAGCCAGCAAGTAACGCCGCTTCGGCAGCAGACCTTGCTCAGTGCCAGAAGCAGCCTCCATGATTTCATCCATGAAGAATATGCATATATAGGTTATCTTTCCAAATATATCCATAGATTGCAATATGTTTATAATAGACAGGGCGAAATCATTGAGCCATTCAGTATCCATCTGCCGGAGGAAGTACCTTATAAGAATAAGGTTATTTGCGTAGAAAGAGAGAAACTGGATGGTGACTGCTTTGATATAGAGGTGGGAGATTCTCTGTATTACAAGGCATGTTGCGAAGATCCGGAAAATTTATCATATTATTCCGGAATGGACAGAATTTACTGCTTGGTTACGGATAATAAAAAAACAGAAAATGGCAGTGTTAAGGTCCTATCCTGTGCGAAAGGCATGTTTATCCAGACTGCCATTCGCCAGAAAGCGGTATGCATCGATGCTGTTGTAGAAAAAATCATGGACCAGGAAAATTCGGCTAACAAAAAATATGAGATGACATACAAGGGAGTAACCCTTCACCTTAACCGTTTTGATTGTGAAAACAGAAGAATTCCTGTCATAGGTGAGCATCGCCGGGTCTATGTCAAATATTGGAATTATAGTGGTAACTTTGCCCAAGTGACTGAAAAATATGATGACGTTCTAAAAGTGGAATTTTTTGATAGAATTCCACTGGTCATTGGAAATTCTAATGTGGCTGATTTCAAAAAGGAGGCCCAAAAGCTGACCTCTTCCATGGATGATTGGTATATTGGTCCTATGGAAGATAAGGGAAATTTGAAGGTTCAATTGGGGACAAAGGCTGTATTTGTTGTGTCTTTAAAAGAGGGAGGAAATCCAGATAATCCCTATATCTATTTCACTTTTGATCATTTCTTGAAATCGGAAGAAATGTTTCGCTTTAATGACATTTATGTCGTCGTAGATGCGCAGCTGGAAGCAGTTAATGAGAAGAAAGAGCAGATACTGCCGATTGTAGACAATACAAGGGACCTGATTGCTTATTTGCAGAGAGAATTTACCGAACAGGAAAAAATTAAGAAAAACCAGTCCAGTCTTCTGTTTTTCAATCAGTGGAATGAAGTCATGCGGCGGCTGATTGAAATTAAGAAATATGGAAAGAAAGAGATTCAAAATATTCATGTAAAGGGCTGCGATAATCCTCATACCTGGAAAATCGATCCCATGGATATTCCTTGTGTTCAGCACTTTTTAAAAGAAATGGTTAATGAAACGGCGAGGACGAGAATCATTATCCAACTCCATAATGGACGGGGCGTTGATGGAAAAATCAGCGAAAACGGTGGCGAGCTGCTGATAAAGGAAATGGTAATGCCGGAAGAGCTGCGGGAAGCAGGGAATATAGTAGATCTGTACGAACAGGCAGAACCTTACCCTGAACAGCAGCAGTATAGAGCCCTGGAACAATTCCGCTTGGGCCAGATGGTCAACCCAAAGCTGAAGACTCTTATTTTTGATTTGCCATCTTTAACTTTCACCGATAATGGAAGGCAAGTCAGGGAAATCCGGAATTCAAAGATGCTCGCAAACCATGGACAGCTGCAGGCCCTGAACCGAGCCAATTCTTCAGAGAATATATTTCTCATCCAGGGCCCACCTGGGACAGGAAAAACGACACTGATTAAAGAGCTTATCTATCAGGAATTAACCTCTAATCCTGATTCACGCATATTAATCGTTTCTCAGGCCAATGTAGCCGTTGATAATGTATTGAGAGGACTGGCAGAACAGATTCATATATCACCGGCGGCAGTAGTTCGGTGCGGAAGAAAAGATAAAATTTCCGAGGATTTGCAGGACTTTAATTTTGAAAATCGATTCGAACAATATATATCCTCGATGAATGCAGATGATCTGCCAAAAGAACTGGTACCTTATCAGCAGAAATGGTTGGAAATGCTGCAAAACCCGGAGGGCAGGAGCCAGCTTGGGGAATATTTGCTGAATAATTTTTCAATCATAGGAGCTACCTGTGTGGGACTGGCCCAGAAAAGGGTGGGCCTTGATCGGCTTGCATTCGACTTAGTTATCATTGATGAAGCCGGAAAAGCGCTCCCGGGAGAATTGCTGATTCCTATCAATCGGGCTCGGAAAGTGATTATTATTGGTGATCATAAGCAGCTACCACCGGTGATTGATCCCGCTTTATATAATGGCGGAGTCGACTTGAATGATGTTGTTTCTGAAGACGATGAAAATAAATTTTTCTCCACCAGCTTCTTTCAATACCTTTATGAGCAGTGTCCCTCTTCCAATAAATTCATGCTGGATATGCAATATAGGATGCCGACGGTTATTGGAAATCTTGTGAGCCGGCTGTTTTATGATGGGCAGTTAAAATCCGCTGCATCCTGCGCTCTTAAAACGCCATTAATGCTTGACCATCATCTTATATTTCTGAACATGGAAAACGATGCTGCCTATGTGGAACAAAAGGAAAGCCCGCAATCCAGTCCCTATAATATGAGGGAAGTGGAAATTGTGGCGGACTTTGTGCATAAGATAAGGGAGAAATATGATAAAAGAATTGTTATTATTACTCCCTACAAAGGACAGAAGAAAAAACTCAGGAATAAATTTAAAAATGAATTCTCTAAAGATGATCAGATACATATCGATACTATCGATGCATTTCAGGGGGATGAATCAGACATCGTCATTTACTGTATGACTCGCTCCCGAACGAAAACGCTGTATTTCTCTGATAACGCCAGGCTGAATGTTGCCCTATCCAGGACGAAAAACACCCTTATCATTGTTGGTTCTCTTGGATACCTGTACTCGTATGGCGAGGGGCACAACCTGACCGGGATTGCTGACTATATAAAAGAAAATGGATTGATTATTACTTTTGACGAATTGATGAATTCTGACTTGGGCTGGCGTTTCAAACAGGATGAAGAACAACCAAATAATTCGGAAACCGGTGTGGGAACAAAGGAAAGTTCGGAAGAAGCAGTCAGGGTTTCACCTGAAATTTTTGAGTTAGAGACCCAAATGACAGTCAGCAGGCAGCCTGCTGAAGAAGAGCGGAAGACCTGCGCAATTTGCCATAAACTGTTCTCTGCCCCCGATTTGCTCAATGATATATGCCCGGACTGTTTGAACCTTGGGAAAATATATAAATGCAAAAGATGCCACAGGAAAATGCTGTATACAAATTATCGCAAATATGTAGAAAAACTTTCTCCTGAACCATATTGCAAAAACTGCAGTGAAGAAATTAAGAAAAACGAGTTGGTAATGGTAGGGACTTGCGAGAGCTGTGGAAAAGAAATCAAGGTGAAAAGGGGATATTTACAAGAGCATCCGGAAATAAGAGAGCAGTCATACTGTTATGAGTGCAACAGGAAGATAAGCGTAGGAATATGTGAAGGCTGCGGGCGTCCAATTGAAGTAAAGCAGGGATACTTGCGTAACCATCCGGAAGCAGGACAGCAAAAATACTGTTATGAGTGCAACAGGAAGATAAGCGTAGGAATATGTGAAGGCTGCGGGCGCCCAATTGAAGTAAAGCAGGGGTACTTGCGGAACCATCCGGAAATAAGAAGGACAAAGTATTGCTATGAATGCAACCAAAGAGAGGTCATAGGAATTTGTGCAAACTGTGGTCGGAAAATTACTGCCAAAAAGGGCTATCTAAGGGCGCACCCCGAGATGAAACAGCCCAAATACTGCCATGACTGTTATATGAAACGGAAGTGGAGGTAATTGAAATAGGCCACAGGAAAGGCCGAAACGGATAGGAATCCGAAACGAAGTACCCCTCAGAAAGGTAGAGCCTGCATTCCTGTCTGCTTCCAAGGTAGTGTAAAATATTTTGTGTAAATGAATCTTGCTCAAAATATTTTCATACCT
>OGOL01003677.1_pt1 | contig 10098 bp, 9 predicted proteins | sample 1552641 | NCBI WGS metagenome assembly OGOL01 (sample SAMEA2580140, study PRJEB22360) | human gut metagenome | biome: human gut; feature: human-associated habitat; material: faeces | place: Denmark | collected 2008/2010 | reverse complement strand
CGGCCGGGCCGATCGCAAGAACCCGCAGGCCAACGCCATGGCGTGCGCACTTGCGCAGCGTGCGCAAAAGCCGGTCACGGCCGGCAGCGATGCGCACCTGCCTGAGGAGATCGGCAACGGCGTCGTGACGCTGGAGGTCGATGCACTGACGCTGCCGGCCGTCCGTGCGGCGCTGCTGCGCGGGGCGACGGCTGTGGACGGGCGGCGCGGAAAGGCGCGCTATGTTGCCGAGAGCCAGCTGACCAAGCGCAGACGCACCCATGCCGGTGCGGCCGCCTATGCCAAGTGGGCGCTCTTTGCCGCAAAGTGCTGCCTGCAGGATATCACGTGGAAAGAGGAGACCTATCATGTCTTGGATCGTTAAAGTTGGATCGTTAAAGCAGGAAAACAGGGCAAAAAGATCGTCAAGAAACTCATCATGCCCGCAGAAAAGCACTATGTCGGCTACACCCGGCGCATCGAGCGCGTGCAGACGACCCGGCGCATCTGCGCCATGACGTTTGACGACGGGCCGATGGGGCTGCCCGCGTCACCGGATCGGTTTGACGGCCGTGCGCTTACGGACGTCCTGCTCGATACGCTGGCGCAGTACGGTGCCCGAGGCAGCTTTGACGTCATCGGCGATACGAGCGCCAACTATCCCGACGAGGCCGGCAAGCTCGGCAGCGCCGCGTGGGGCGGCGTGCGCTTCGACCATTATCCGGACATCCACTGTGACGAGCAGGGCGGCGCGGAGCATAATGACCGCCTCATCCGCCGTATGCTCGCCGAGGGGCACCAGATCACGAATCACGGCTACCGGCACATCCTTTTCGGCAAGAAACCGTTTGTATACGGCGCGCGCGAATACCTTCCCGACTTTGATGCCGCGGTGGAGGATCTCGGCCGTCTGCACGCGCTCATGCAGACGCGCTATGGCTATACGATGACGCTTGCACGCCCGCCGCACTATGTGGACAAGATGACCGGCGGATTCACGAGCTACGATGTCTATGACCACATGGGCTATCAGTACATGGCGGCGTCGTTTGACGGCGCGGGCTGGCTCCCGTCTACGGATCCGGATCCGGAGGCGGCCCTGCAGGCGGAGATCCGCGCTATGGTCGAGCCGATGCGCAAGGCGCTGGAAAAAGACCCGGACTTTTTCTGCGGGCAGATCATTTTCCAGAAGGACGGCTACAACATGGCCAAGCGCACACCGGTGGCCTTTGCACTCGGCCAGCAGCTGGCGCTGCTGCAGGAATACGGCTATCAGGTCGTGCCCGTGGGCGAGCTGTTGGCCGAGAGCCCCTTTGCGGATGTCGGCCGCGAGGAACCGCTGTTTGACCGCCTGACGGCGCTTGCGGAGCAGCGGGCGATCGTCTTTTCCGATAACCGCCTGCGGCTCGACGATCCCATGACGGTGGGCGAGCTGGCGATGCTGCTGACGCCGAAGGCGGACGCGATCGCGCGCCGCGTCGCGCAGCTGCGCCGGACTGGCCGCGCCGGTGCCTATGACGGCGCCATGGCCTGGTGCCGGGAAAACGGCTTTGTCTCTGCGGCGGCGCACCCGGCGGATCACGTGACCGCGCTGCCGGAGGCATGGTTTGTCCCCACGGACGGCTTCACCCGCCGGGACGTCTATGCAGCCTTCCGCATGGAGCGGCTCTGAGTGATGCGAAAACATACGGCGCCGGACGGAGATCCCGTCGGCGCCGTGCGTTTATGGAATTTGAAAGCCCGGGAAATACTTCTCCGCGAAGGCCACCTGCTGCACCTGAAACGTTTTTCCGCGCAGGTATTCAAGCCTGCCCGCGTCCGTCGGCAGCGTGAAGGTGAGCTTGTAGGAGTAGAGCATCTGCCCCGTCTCGCCGTAGGTGCGGTTGATGCGCTCGCGGCCGTACTTCCCGTCGCCGAGCAGGGGACAGCCGGCGGCGGCCATCTGTGCGCGGATCTGGTGCGTGCGCCCGGTCAGCAGCCGGCACTCGACGAGCGAGAGCCCCCGGCTGCTTTGCAGCGTGCGGTATTCCGTCGCGGCGGATTTTGCGCCCGGCTGCGGCTTTTTCGTCACGTAGACCTGGTTTTTTACCGCGTCCTTGAACAAATACCCCTCCAGCCGTCCTTCGGCGGGCTTCGGCCGCCCGCAGACGACGCAGAGATAGGCCTTGTCGATCTCGCGGTCGCGGATCTTGTCGTTCAGGATGCGCAGCGCCTCGGCATTTTTCGCCGCGATGACGATGCCGCCGGTGTTGCGGTCGATGCGGTTGCAGAGCGCAGGGGTGAAGGCGTTTTCGGCCTTCGGGTCCCATTCGCCGCTCTGACGCAGGTAGGCCTGAATGTTCGAGATGAGCGTGTCCCAGCTCCATTCGCCCGCACTGTGGCACAGGACGCCGGGCTTTTTGTCCGCCAGCAGGATGTTCTCGTCCTCATAGACGATGTCCAGCCGCGGCGTCGCAATTTTCAGCCAGGCATTTTCCTCCGTAGGTCTTTCAAAAAACTCGTCATTGATGTATAATTGCAGCACGTCCCCCTCGACGAGGCGCACGTCGCGCTTCGTGCCCTTGCCGTTGCGCTTGATGCGCTTGAGGCGGATATATTTTTGCAGCAGCGATTCCGGCAGCAGGGGAACGGCCTTTCCGACGAAGCGGTCGAGCCGCTGGCCGGCGTCATTTTTGCGTATTTGGATCTCTTTCATAGCATGTACCATCTCCACGCAACGATTATCGCGGATTTTCAGCGCATTGTCAACACAAATTCCTGTTGACAATTGGGGTGGATATCATCTATAATACTAAAGCGATTGTGCGAGGTGCGCTATGAGACTGAATTTGAGAGAAATCATAGAAATTCCCGGCGGGAGCGTTCCGTTTTCGCAGGAGCTGGATACGGCTCTGCTGGACTTTCCCTCTGTCCGGGCGTACACCGCACCGATCACGGCCGAGGGCAAGGTGGTCAATACGGCCGGCATCCTCACGCTGCAGGGAAGGCTGCATGCGCAGATGCTGTGCGTGTGCGACCGCTGCGGCGCGGAGTTTCCGCGCACGGTCGACCTCGACCTGCACGCCGACATCACGGCGGATGCGCAGGACGACGATCCCGAGGTGTTTACGCTCGACGGAGACTGGCTCGATGTGGACGAGGTGCTCTCTACCTGCTTTATCCTCAGCATGGATACCAAGTGCCTGTGCAGACCCGACTGTGCCGGACTGTGCGACCGCTGCGGCGCGAATTTGAACCTCGGGCCGTGCCGGTGTCAAAAACCCCGCGATCCAAGAATGGCTGTATTAGAGCAGCTTTTGGATAATAAAACTGACGAAGAAGAGGAAGCTGCTCATAACAGCGACTGACGAGGAGGTGTCATCATGGCAGTCCCGAAAGGAAAAGTGTCTCGACAGAGACGTGATAAGCGTCGTTCGTCCCACTGGAAGCTCACCGCTCCGGCGATCGTGAAGTGCCCGAACTGCGGCGCATTCGTCATGCCCCATCACGCCTGCAAGACCTGCGGCAAGTACAACGGACGCGACGTCATCAAGGTTGACGACTAAAAGAAGCTGAGAAGAGGAGCGTTTGCCCCTCTTCTTTTGCTATGTGCCGGAGTTTTCCGGCATATAGCAAAAGAATTCCCGCAAAGGAGGCGCGGCGTATGCATCGCTGCACGATCAGCCACATTGATCCCGACAGTCCGCTGCGCCACGCAGCCCACCCCGGCGACCGGCTGGTGTCCATCAACGGCAACCCGATCACCGACGTGCTGGACTATAAATACTACGCCTATGACCCGCAGCTTGCGGTGTGCCTGCGCCGTCCGGACGGGTCGGAGCACACCGTGCACATCGTAAAGCCGCTCGGCGGCGAGCTGGGGCTGGATTTCGAGACCTACCTCATGGACAACGCCCACTCGTGCGCCAACCACTGCGTGTTCTGCTTCATCGACCAGATGCCGCCCGGCATGCGCCCGACGCTGTATTTCAAGGATGACGACGCGCGTCTGAGCTTTCTCATGGGCAACTACATGACGCTCACGAACCTCTCCGAGCGCGAGGTGCAGCGCATCATCGACCTGCACATCAGCCCCATCAACGTCTCCGTACACGCGACGGATCCGGAGCTGCGCTCTTTTCTGCTCGGCAATCCGCGCGCGGGCAAGACGCTCGAGATCATGCGCCGCTTTTCTGACGGCGGCATCACCATGAACTGCCAGATCGTCTGCTGCCCCGGCCTGAACGACGGCGCGCAGCTGCAGCGCACGATGCGTGACCTCGCGGCGCTCTATCCGCAGGTGCACAGCGTGTCGATCGTGCCGGTCGGCCTGACGAAGTTTCGCGAGGGGCTCTACCCGCTCACGCCGTTCACGCCTGAGCACGCGGCCGTGACGCTCGATCTGGTCAATGCCTTCGGCGACGAGTGCGTGGAAAAATTCGGCACGCGCATCTTCTTCTGCGCCGACGAGCTGTATCTCAAGGCGGGGCGCGCGCTGCCGCCGGAGGAATTCTACGAGGAATTCACGCAGCTGGAAAACGGCGTCGGCATGCTGCGCCTGCAGCAGACGGAGTTTCAGGCCGCGCTGCGTCTGTCCGACCCGCCGGACGGCGTGCCGTTTTCCGTGGCGGCGGGCGTTTCGGCAGCGCCGTTTCTGGAAAAACTTTTGTGTACGGCACGCGAAAAGTATGCTACAATACAAGGACACGTCTACGCGATCGAAAATGACTTTTTCGGCCGCAGCATCAATGTCTCCGGCCTCATCACCGGGCAGGACCTCATCGCGCAGCTGCGCGGGAAGGAGCTTGGCGAGCGGCTGCTGATCTCGAGCAACATGGTGCGCCACGACGAGCTGGACTTTCTCGACGATATCACGCTCGAGCAGGCCAGCGCCGCGCTCGGCGTGCCCATCTACCCCGTGGACGCCGACGGCTTTGCCCTCTGTGACGCCATGTTCGGCATCCTGCCGGAGGTGCACCTGCCCGACCGCGGCAGCGGCAGCACCGACGGCGCGGAGTACTACAAATACAATCCCCATAAGGAGGGGTGATCATGTCCAAACCACTGGTTGCGATCGTGGGCCGGCCGAATGTCGGCAAGTCCATGCTCTTCAATAAGCTCTGCGGACGCCGCCTGTCCATCGTTGAGGACACGCCCGGCGTCACACGCGACCGGCTCTATGCCGAGTGCGAGTGGTGCGGCCGCACGTTCGACATCGTCGACACCGGCGGCATCGAGCCGAGCACCGACAATGAGATCCTGCTGTTCATGCGCGAGCAGGCGCAGCTTGCCATCGACGCGGCCGACGTCGTCGTGCTCGTCACCGAGATCGGCACCGGCGTGACCGCCGCCGATCAGGAGGTGGCCAATATGCTCCTGCGCTCGAAAAAGCCCGTTGTGCTGGCCGTCAACAAGATGGACTCCACCGGCGCGGTCGACCCCGGCATCTATGAGTTTTACTCCCTCGGCCTCGGCGATCCGATCGCCGTCTCCGCTGTGCACGGCCACGGCACGGGTGACCTGCTCGATGCCTGCCTGGAGCATTTTCCGCCCGAGGACGCCTCCGACGCGGACGCGGACTACACCCGCGTCGCCGTCATCGGCAAGCCGAACGTCGGCAAGTCCTCGCTCGTGAACCTCATCCTCGGCGAAAAGCGCGTCATCGTCAGCAATGTCGCCGGCACGACGCGCGACAGCGTCGACACCCGCTTTGAAAACAAATACGGCAAGTATATCTTTGTCGATACCGCCGGCATCCGCCGCAAGTCCCGCGTCGACGACCGCATTGAGAAATTCTCCGTCATGCGCGCAAAGCTCGCCATCGAGCGCGCGGATGTGTGCCTGATCATGATCGACGCGCGCGACGGCGTCACCGAGCAGGACACGAAGATCGCCGGTCTTGCGCATGAGGCGGGCAAGGCGTCCATCATCGTCGTCAACAAGTGGGATCTGGTCGACAAGGAGACCGGCACCATGGAGAAGATGCGCAAGGACGTCCTGCGTGACCTGAGCTTCATGTCCTACGCGCCGGTGCTGTTCATCTCGGCGCTCACCGGCCAGCGCACCGAGCGCCTGTTCGAGCTCATCAACTTCGTCAACGATCAGAGTGCCATGCGCATCACCACCGGTATGCTCAACAACGTCCTCGCCGACGCGCAGGCGCGCGTCCAGCCGCCGACGGATAAGGGCCGCCGCCTGAAGATCTATTACATGACGCAGACGGGCGTCAAGCCGCCCTGCTTCGTCGTGTTCTGCAACAGTAAGGAGCTGTTCCATTTTTCCTATCAGCGCTATCTGGAAAACCAGATCCGCGCCGTGTTCGGACTGGAGGGTACGCCGATCCGCATGGTCATCCGGCAGAAGGGAGAGCAGGAATGATCCCAGGACTGCTCGCGGCCATCGCCGTTTTTTCCTACCTGCTCGGCGGGCTCAACGGAGCGATCATCGCCTCAAAATACGTCTTTCACCGTGACGTGCGCGATTACGGCAGCGGCAACGCCGGCCTGACGAATTTCTTCCGCACGTTCGGCGCGCCCGGCCTCGCCATCGTCATCGGCACGGATATGCTCAAGACCGTCATCGCGGTCGTGGCCGGCGGCCTCATCATGGGCACGCAGGGCGCGGCGGCCACGGGGCAGGTGTTTGCGGGCTTTTGTGTCATGCTCGGCCACATCTACCCGGTGTTTTACGGCTTTCGCGGCGGCAAGGGCGTGCTCTGCGCCGAGACCATGCTGCTGATCGTGAGCTTTCCGACCGGGCTCGTCTCGCTGCTGATCTTCGTGGGCATCGTCTGGGCCACGCGCTACGTGTCGCTCGGCAGCGTCTGCGGGGCGCTCATCGCGCCCATCGGCGTGCTCGCCGCCTGCGGCAAGCTGCCTGCACTGCTGAGCCTGTTTTGCGTGATCCTGCTCGTTGCCAAGCACCGCAGCAACATCCGCCGGCTCATTGAGCACAAGGAGTCGAAGCTGTCTTTTCAGAAAGATCTGTCCGATAAATTTGACGACGAAGATTTTTGATCCAAAGATTTGAAACAAAGAGAAGAGGGAACCAACCAATGCTTGAACTCAAACACCTTTGCTTTGAGGCTGAGACGGACGAGGGGGTCCGCCAGATCCTCAAGGACGTGAACCTCACGGTCGATGAACGCATGGTCGTCATCACCGGCCCGAACGGCAGCGGCAAGTCCACCATGGCCAAGCTCATCGCCGGCATCGAGCAGCCGACCTCCGGTCAGATCCTGCTCGACGGTGAGGATATCACGCACCTGTCCATCACCGAGCGTGCGCGCCGCGGCATCAGCTTCGCCTTCCAGCAGCCGGTGCGCTTTAAGGGCATCACCGTTTTTGACCTCATCAGCATCGCCTCCGGCAAGAAGCTCTCGACCAACGAGGCCTGCACCTACCTGTCCGAGGTCGGCCTGTGCGCGCGGGATTATGTCAACCGTGAAGTGAACGCCAGCCTTTCCGGCGGCGAGCTCAAGCGCATCGAGATCGCGACCATGCTCGCCCGTGGCACGAAGATGTCCATCTTCGACGAGCCCGAGGCCGGCATCGACCTCTGGAGCTTCCAGAACCTCATCAGCGTGTTCGAGAAGATGCATGAGACGATCCACGGCAGCATCCTCATCATCTCGCACCAGGAGCGCATCCTGGAGACGGCCGACAAGATCGTCGTGCTCGTCGATGGCGAGGTCCGCACCATCGGCACCAAGGACGAGATCATGCCCGTGCTCATGGAGGCGTCGCGTGTGTGCAGCCGTCTGGCTGACAAGGTCTGAGGGAGGGAAACACCATGGATGCGATTGAGAAAAAACTGCTTGAGGAGGTCGCAGACCTCCACGGTATCCCCGAGGGTGCCTATAATATCCGCGCCGACGGCAAGCTCGCCGGCCGCAACACGACCGCGCACATCAACATCGTCACGAAGGAAGACAAGCCCGGCATCGACATCTACATTGCTCCCGGCACGAAAAACGAGAGCGTGCACATTCCGGTCATTATTTCTCAGACCGGCCTCAAGGACATGGTCTACAACGACTTTTTTATCGGCGAGGACTGCGATGTGACCATCGTCGCCGGCTGCGGCATCCACAACTGCGGCACGCAGGAGTCCCGCCACGACGGGATCCACAGCTTCTTCGTCGGCAAGAATGCCCGCGTGCGCTACATTGAAAAGCACTACGGTGAGGGCGACGGCAACGGCGAGAACGTCATGAACCCGACGACGATCGTTGACCTCGGCGAGAACGCCTACATGGAGATGGAGACGACCCAGATCAAGGGCATCGACTCCACCATCCGCGACACGAAGGCGCATCTGACCGACGGTGCGACGCTCATCATCAAGGAAAAGATCATGACCCACGGCCATCAGCACGCGGAGACGAACTTCTCCGTCGATCTCGACGGCTATGAGTCGAGCACGAACGTCATCTCGCGCTCGGTCGCCAAGGATCAATCCACCCAGATGTTCAACTCCAACATCCGCGGCAACAACAAGTGCGCCGGCCACTCGGAGTGCGACGCCATCATCATGGACAACGGTGTCGTCGGTGCGCGCCCGGAGATCACGGCCAACTCCGTCGATGCCAGCCTCATCCACGAGGCAGCCATCGGCAAGATCGCCGGTGAGCAGCTCAACAAGCTCATGACCCTCGGCCTGACCGAGAAGGAAGCCGAGGAGCAGATCATCAGCGGCTTCCTGAAGTGAGGTGCGCGGCATGATCGAGATCCTCTGCTTCGGCGACAGCAATACATACGGCTTCACGCCCGACTGGAAGCATCGCTACGGGCGCGATATCCGCTATCCCGGCGTGCTTCAGGCACTGCTGGGTGACGGGTATTACGTCGCGGAGGACGGGCTCATCGGCCGCACAGCGGCCTTTCCGGACAGCAACCGCGACGGGCGCTCCGCGCTCGAGACGCTGCCGCTGAGCATCGAGAGCCACGGCCCGGTGCAGTACATCGTGCTCATGCTCGGCACGAACGACTGCAAGGCGGACAAGACCCGCTCCGCCGAGGAGGTCGGCATCGGCATGGACAAGCTCATCCGGCTCATCATCGGCATGCTGCCCGCGTGGACAAAGATCCTGCTCGTGTGCCCGCCGCCGCTCGGCGCGTCCGCGCCGCAGCGCGACCCGGAGTATGACGCGCAGTCGCTCACCGTGTCGCAGGGCGTGGCAGAGCAGTACCGCATGATCGCCGAGGCTTATGGCCTGCGCTTTCTCGATGCCGGCACGCTCACGCAGATGAGCGCGCTCGACGGCGAGCATCTCGACCCGGACGGCCACAAAAAGCTGGCCGCCGCCATCGCCGGGATCATCCGCAGCGACTGTGAGGCGTGAGCAAAACAGGCAAAAAACCGATCTGCGCAGGGGGTAAAACCGCTGCGCAGATTTTTTTCGCAGAAACGAAAAAACGTTCTTGACATTCGTGCTGTTTTCTGATAAGATACACCTTGCCTGTGGGGGTATAGCTCAGCTGGGAGAGCGCTTGAATGGCATTCAAGAGGTCAGCGGTTCGATCCCGCTTATCTCCACCACGAAAAATCCTGCATCCGTAAGGACGCAGGATTTTTTCTTTTCCCCGTTGTTTTGAAACCGCCGGGGTGTCAACAAAACGTGTCAACAAATCATCTCGCCGGGTGCTGCATCGCAGCGTCCGGCGTTTTGTATGCCTTGCCCGCCGCTGCTCGGATTTTTCACGGATGTCAGACAATTTTCTGCACAGTCCTGTTTATGGGACTCACGATGTGATAGGGTAAAACCACAGAGGAAAAACCGGCTTTGTGAGGAGCTGGATATTTGACCGCCGTGCTGCGCGGCGGAGAAAGGAGCGGAGGAATGGAACTGGAACACGCGAGGGCACTGCTGGCGGAGCTTGCGGACGGCGTCGATCCGCTGACGGGGGAGTGTCTGCCGTCCGACAGCGTCTGCAACCGGCCGGAGATCATCCGCGCGCTGCACTGCGTGCTGCAGCACACAGCCGGCGGGCGAAAGCGCCCGTCGCCGCCCAATGCGGGCAAGCCGTGGACGGAGGCGGACGACAGCGCCCTGCTGCAGATGTATGACGCGGGCAGCGATGTGGGGGAGCTTAAGACGCATTTTCAGCGCTCCCGCACCGCGATTATACGGCGCCTGGA
>OGOL01003675.1_pt1 | contig 10102 bp, 8 predicted proteins | sample 1552641 | NCBI WGS metagenome assembly OGOL01 (sample SAMEA2580140, study PRJEB22360) | human gut metagenome | biome: human gut; feature: human-associated habitat; material: faeces | place: Denmark | collected 2008/2010 | reverse complement strand
ATTTACCCTTGGGCCGCCTGCCTGCGTTGTGGGCAGGCGGCCCATGCTATTTTTGATAGACCTTTGAGATACCCTATGCTTTCAATGAACCTCTTTCATCACCTTATCGGAAGGAGCTGATCCTTATGGCCTCCGGTGTTGCGCTCCGGGAATCGGTCAAAGAAATGAAGCGGCTGAAAAACGAACCGCTTTTAATGCTGGCCATTATCGCGATTATCCTTTTCGTTGGATTCTTCGTGGTATACCCGGTGATCCGGGTTATCACGTTCCCCAGCGGACAGGACTATATGCAGTTGTTCCAGAAAGCCCGCTGGTTCACAGCCCTGAAAAACAGCCTGTTCATGACCCTGATCTCCACGGTGTCCTGCACGGCGGTGGCATTCCTCTTTGCATACGTTATTGCCCGACTGGATGTTCCTTGTAAAGGCCTTTTCAGATTTGTGACGCTGCTGCCCATCGTGTCCCCGCCTTTCATCGTGGCACTGAGTTATATTCTGCTTTTCGGCGTACAGGGTATCGTCACCAAACAGCTTCTGGGGCTGCATGTTGATATTTATGGTCGCCTGGGCCTGTGGATCGTCCAGACCGTCACGTTTTTCCCGTATGCCTATTCTGTCATTTACGGCGTGATCCGCTCCATTTCCACCAATTTGGAGTACGCGGCCTATAACATGGGCGCTCCCCGCTGGCGTGTATTCAAGGATGTCTTCTGGCCGCTGTGCCGCCCCGGCGTGGCTGGCGGCGCATTGGTGGCTGCCATCAATGTACTCACCGACTTCGGCAATCCCCAGATGATTGGCGGAGACCTGGCCCTGTTACCCACAGAGGCCTATATGCAGATCTCCGGTTGGTACGATATGAAGACCGCCTCTGTGCTGGCGGTGGCACTGCTGGTCCCTGCGGTGGTGTTATTCCTGGTGAAGAACTTCTGGGTGGGCAAACGGTCTTATGTGACGATCACCGGCAAGGAGATCTCCTTGAACCCCTTCCCGGTCCCCAAGTGGGTCAAATGGGGGCTGTTCAGCCTGACGATGCTGATCTCCCTCTTTATCCTGCTGGTCTACGGCACGCTTTTCTACGGCGCGTTTACCAAGACCTGGGGCTATGACTGGTCGCTGACCATGAAGAATATCCAGTATGTATTCCTGAAGGGAAAGCAGATCTGGAACTCGATCCGCTATGGCTTCCTGGCTTCTCTGGGAGCTTCGTTCCTGGCGATGGTCCTGGCCTACATCGTGCAGAAGAAGCAGGTGGGCATTAACCGCCTGTTGGATTTCCTGGGTATTCTGCCCGGCGCCATTCCCGGTATGTTCCTCGGCATCGGCTTCGTGATGGCCTTTAATGCGCCGCCCCTTGAGCTGACGGGAACCTCCGTGATTATGGTTCTGGCCCTGCTGTTCTGGAATATTCCCACCTGTTACAGCTCTGCCACGGCGGGGCTGCAGCAGATCGGCGCATCTGTGGAGGATGCGGCGCTGAATCTGGGAGCCAACAGCTTCCGTTCCTTTAAGGACGTCATCATTCCCTTGCTGAAAGCGCCCTTTATGTCCAGCTTTGTGTTGTCCTTCCTGCGGTCCGTCACCTGCCTGAGCGTGGTGATCTTCCTGTATGCGCCCTCTACTACTGTGGGTACCATCTCGGTTATGGTGCTGGTGCAGAGTGGACAGTACGGTGAGGCGGCAGCCTTTACCATCGTACTGATCACCATTGCGTTCACCGTTTTGAAGCTGGCGCAGTGGGTTTTGGGTAAGCAGGGCATTGAGCTGGAATTGTAAACAGGAGGCGAAGAGATATGAGACCTTACATTGAATTTAAAAATGTTGTTAAGCAGTTCGGAAACTTTACGGCACTGGATCATGTGTCTCTTGAGATCCCAAAGGGTGCTTCTGTGACGCTTCTGGGCCCCTCCGGCTGCGGTAAAACGACCCTGATGCGCCAGTTGGCCGGCTTTTCTGAGCCGGAATCGGGCGATGTGCTGGTAGACGGCAAACGGATGAACGGACTGCCGCCTTTTAAGCGCAACACCCCTCTGGTGTTCCAAGAGTACGCACTTTTTCCCCATATGACTGTCTATGAGAATATTTCCTATGGCCTGAAGCTGAATAAAACTCCTAAGGAAGAGATGGACCGCCGGGTTCAGGAAATGCTGAAGATGTTTAACCTGGTAGGGCTGGAGAAGCGATTCCCCAAGGAGATGTCCGGCGGTCAGCAGCAGCGGGTGGCCTTTGCCCGGGCACTGGTGATGGGCCAGGAGATCCTGCTTCTGGACGAACCCCTTTCCAACCTGGATGCCAAGCTGCGTGTGGACGTCCGCACGGAACTGCGGCAGATCCAGCAGAAGCTGGGCATCACCACTATCTATGTTACCCATGACCAGGATGAGGCACTCTCCATGTCCGACATCATTGCGGTCATGCGCAGCGGACACATCGAGCAGATCGGCTCTCCTTGGGAGATCTATTTCCGGCCTGCCAACCGCTTTGTGGCAGATTTCGTGGGCACGGTCAATTTCCTGACCGCCAGAATTGTGTCTGCTGAAGGCGGCACTGTTGCCGCTGACCACAACGGGATGCTCCTCCAGATTCCCACGGAGGTCCCTGTGGAACCTGGCGAGACCGTGACGCTGGTGGTGCGGCCGGAGTGCATCCGTCTGGCGGAACCCGGGGAGTCTGTGCCGGAAGGGAAGAGTCTGGAAGGTCAGATCGAAAATTACAGCTTTCTGGGCCGCATAATCCGCTACTGGGTGCGGGTCGGTGAGGAACAGTTTATTATCGACGATGCCAATGTGGACCTGAGCGGAGCCAGAAGTGGAGCCGTGCAGCTCTGTCTGGATACCCGAAAGCTCCACATCCTGAAGGATGGAGGGAGCCATGACACTTGATTTTATCAATGTGGGCTATGGGGATGCCATTTTGATTCGTAGCGGCAGCTTCACCATGCTGGTGGACTGCGGCGATTGGACCGTCGGCGATGGGGGGCCTGATTCTCAGCGGATCTCTGCCGCGGACTTCCTGCGGCAGGAGGGAATAGATACTCTGGATCTGCTGGTGCTGACCCATCTTCACAGAGACCACAGCGGCGGTCTGACGGAATTGCTGGAGTGCGTTGCGGTCAGGAGCTTCCGGTGCAACTATCTTCCGGACAGAATCTTCTGGGGGAAACGTGTACCGGTACCGGAGGGGTTTTCCGCCGGAGCCAGATGCCTGCTGGAATCTCTGAATGTATTCTTAAGCGCACTTGCGATTATGGAACAGCAGGGAACAGAGGTTTCTCTTGCGTCCCCCGGCACGTGGCCGCTGACACCGGAACTGACGGCAGAATGCTTCTTGGAAGCGCAGCCTATTTTTGAGCGTCAGGCCGCCATCTGGCAAAATGTGCTGGAAGACCGGGCCGACAACAGAGAGCTGGAAGAGTTGGACGGCTTTATCAACAACACCAGCATCCGCCTGCGGCTGATCTGCAAGGAAACTGCCGTGGAGCTGCCCGGCGATATGTATGCCGACTGCTGGGAGAAGCATGAGATCCCGCCCTGTACACTTGTCAAGCTACCGCATCATGGCCACCGGGATTCCATCACCCCACATCTGCTGGATATGCTGGCCCCGAAGACGGTTGTGATCTCTGTCTCCAACACCCGTACCGATGATTGTCCCGCTGCCTCCGTCCTTCAGATGGTGCGGGAGAAGGGCTGCGCGTTGTATGTTACAGATGCGATCCCAGATAGTAACGGGCACGTGAGTAACCATCTAGCCATTCATTTTGATATCTAAACCGGCAGTTGCCTCCGCTGCGTTCAAGCCGGATCAAAAAGTCAGCGATCGATTAAAATACTACTACCGCCAAAACGAACAGCGTATAAAATTACCCTGCCGATTCCGGCCAATGTCAGTAAGTTAAGCTGACAAATCCTCCTACCCTCAGAAATGAGAGGGTAGGAGTTTTTTTCGTAATAATTCAAAACAGGGCTTGACAAAAGCATCATTTCGTGCGGCCATTTTGCTAACTTTGGTTAGCAAAATGGCCTTTGTAGTTAGAAGCGTGTTCCGACACGCCAAACTACGAGGAGGCTTACTTGTGAATCCAAAAACTGTAAAAAAAGCACTGAAAGATGCAATTCAAGCTACGAATCTGGATGCATCCGCTTTCCCTTTACATGATATTAAGAGGCTTTATGCGATGCGCTGGGGTATTGAGAAGCTAACGCAGAAATCTTCTGCCAGCTTCACCTGTAGAGTAGCATAATTCATGTGATTTGAACATTCTTTTTAAAGCGGATTTTCCGATCCGCTTTGTTGTCATGCCCTGATGTCGCAAAAAACAGCACACAGCTTGCTTTCGCTTTGCTGTGTGCTGTCTTTGTGAGGTTCCTTACTTGCTAACTAAGTGACATTGGCCGAAACCGGCAGGGTAATTTTGTGGGCTGCTTATTTTAGCGGTCAAGCACGGTGATACGAAAGCGCCCCGCTGTTACAGGATCAGACCGAAGGCGATATAGAGGGCCGCTGTGCACACCGCAGTCACCAGCGCGTAGGGGAGCTGCGTTTTTACGTGAGAATACAGATCGGTGCCCACGGACATGGAGGACAGGATCGTGGTATCGGAAAGGGGAGAGCAGTGGTCGCCGAAAATGCCGCCGGACACCACTGCGCCGATGGTCAGCAGGATATTGCCGTTCATAGCCACTGCCATGGGGACTGCAATGGGCATCATGATGGAGAACGTGCCCCAGCTGGTTCCCGTGCAGAAGGCCATCAGCGCACCCATCAGGAAGATGATGGCCGGGCAGAAGGCACCGTCAATGCTGTCACCCAGCAGGCTGGCAAGGAACTGGCCGGTTCCCATTCCCTTGATGACCCCGCCGATGGAGAAGGACAGCACCAGAAGGATCACCAGACCCATCATGCTGCTGACGCCCTTCATAACGCTGTCGCCGAACTCCTTGGCGGTCATGATCCCCTGCTTTGTATACATGACGCACATAATGAGCAGTGTGATAACAACAGAGTAGAGGATCGCCGTGGTTCCGTCGCCCGCCGCCAGATTTCCTCCGCCGGTGACCAGCAGGCCGATGAAAGCGCCGCCGATCAGGGTGATGAGCGGGAACATCATGTTCCACTTGTTCTCTTTGCCTTCCTCCACCAGTTCCTCAAAGCCGTCATTGTCGTTGAGCAGCGGCGTTACTCCATCATCATACAGCTTGCCGGTGTTCCGCACCCGCAGCTCTGCCTTTTTCATGGGGCCCCAGTCTTTTCCAGTGACAATATAGAACAGCACGAACAGCAGGGAGAGGATGCTGTAAAACTGGAAGGGAAGGCTCCGGATCAGCAGATTCATAGGCTCGCCCTGGATATATCCGGAGGCGATCTCCGCGGAGATCAGGCCCATCAGCATAGCGCCCCAGGAGTTCAGGGGAATGATGGCGTTGACGGGCGCGGAAGTCGCGTCGCAGATGTAGGCCAGCTTTTCACGGGAGACCTTGAATTTGTCGATCAGCGGGCGGGTCACCACGCCGGTGAACATGATGCTGAGCAGACCGTCGATAAAAATGATGATGCCGATCACATAGGCGATGAGCATCGCCATCCGCGGGCTCTTCACGCGCTTGCTCTGCTCGGTCAGGTAATTGACGAAGCCCTTGACGCCGCCGGAGATGCGCACCAGGATCACAAACGCGCCCATCAGCGCCGTGAACAGGAAGGTTTTCAGATTTCCGGTGTCGGCGCAAACACTTAAAATGCCGTTGACGCTTTCGTTGATGGCGGCAAACGGATTCCATCCGCAAATAATCAGTTGTCCGGTAAAAATGCCCACCAGCATGGCCAGCGGCACCTTCCGCGTCGCAATGGCCACTGCCAGCGTCAGAATCGGAGCAACCAAAGTCAAATAGCCGTAATCCATAAGTTTTTCCCTCTTTCTCGATCAATACTGCGCAAATAAGGAGCCGAGCCCGCCTGTATGCAAATAGCAGACGGGGCCGGACACTTTTTCCTGTTCGATCCAGTCCATCATCCCCACCAGGACCTTGCTGGTATAGACGTTTTCGATGAAGATCCCCTCACTGCGGGCAAAGGACAGGACTGCCTGCTGGCTCTCCTTTGTGTTTTCACCCCAGCCGCCGCCACGGTAGGCGTCTGTGATCTCTGCCGCCTGTTCCACCGACACATCCATGGGGAGACCGGTGATCTCCTCCGCTTCGGAGATGGTGGAGCGGATATGCGCCGTCAGCGTTTCCCGGTCATCCTCGACGCTGACGATCACAATGCGGAAGGGCTGGCCCATCAGCTGATTTCCGTAGATCAGCCCGGCCGCGACGCCGCCGTTTCCGCCAGGGGCGAAAATCGTCATGCGGCCAATTCCAAGATCCTCGCACTGCCGCTTCATTTCCACCACTGCGGCGGTATAGCCCAACGCGCCCCGGCCGGTGGTCGCGCCGTTGCGGACCACATAGACCTGTTCGCCGGCGGACTGGTAAGCGGCGGCCAGCTCCTCCATGCGGCGGTTTCGAACCGCTCCGTCACAAGGGCCGAGGAAGTGTATTTTGGTGCCCAGCAGTTCCTCCAGCAGGAGATTTCCCTCTTTGCGGGCTGGCTCCGCCGCGTTGATGATAAGCTCGCAGTCCAGCCCGGCCTTGGCGCAGGCCGCCGCGGTCAAAGCGCATAGATTAGACTGCTCCGGCCCCGCCGCCAGGATTTTGGATGCCCCCCTGGATCTGGCTTCCCCCAAGAGGAACTCAAGGCTGCGGATCTTATTTCCGCCCGGACCGACACCGGTCATGTCGTCCCGCTTGATGAGGAGGCTGACGTCCTTTCCTGAGGGCTGGTAATGCATGGGATGCAGGGGCGTTGGCATAGGCATGAGCGGCACGCGGTCTGTCTCATGCAGAAAACGTTCGATCGGTTTCATGTTCTTTCTCCAATTAGCCAAGTAGCAATTTACTTGCTTAAAGAATAACAGGCATTTTGCCGAATGTCAATCTTTTTCGGGGGCTCGCCGCCAATTACCATGAAACGCACAGAAACCTCCCGGACCTGCTTCTGTTTATTAGAAGATATACGCAATCGCGGGCGCTTTTTTCTTGTTTTGGGGGCGCTTGCGGTTGTGCGTGCTTCGGAGGGTCTGAACAGTGTTAGAAAAGGGATAGAAGAGGGAAGGGCCTGTATTGCCCCGCTGTCACATCGTTTCCGCTGCGCTTTCGGGATGGTTGGACTGACGGTCCGCTTCGTGAGGGCGGGCATTCCGCCGATGTCCGATAGGCAGGTGCATACGCATAGTATGTATACAAATACAAATATACTGTATAACATTTATGTTTGCTTATAGCACCCACTATGCGCTTATACGCATGAAACACAAATGCTTCCAGTGTATACAGCCATATTCTCGTATATATTTACAATAATTGAATAATTATACAAATTTTTGCAAATTTGCTATTGACTTTCAGCGTGAGAAAATATACAATCCGTTCATCCGAAGCACACAAACGGTGCAAGCGAGAAGGAGGAGAACGCCATGGGCATTACAGAGATATTTTTGAACTACTACCAATACTTCCTCCGAGGAACGCAGACCACCGTCATCGTTTCCCTGATCACCGTTCTGCTGGGCACGGTCCTCGGCTGTCTCATCGCGCTGCTGCGATTGTCAAGATTCAGGCTGTGCTCCGGGTTTGCCAAGCTGTATATCACCGTCATCCGGGGAACGCCGCTTCTGGTGCAGCTGTACATCGTTTACTATCAGCTTCACTTCATTCCGTGGCCGGAGGGTTCCATTCTGGGCGTGGAGCTGGCGCGGGTCATGCCCTGCATCCTGGCCCTGTCCATGAACTCCACAGCTTATGTGGCGGAGGTCATTCGTTCCGGTATTCAGGCGGTGGACTTCGGGCAGACGGAGGCCGCGCTGTCCTGCGGTATGACCCGGACGCAGGCGATGGTGAACATCATCCTGCCGCAGGCGGTCAAGAACATTCTGCCGGCGCTGGGCAATGAGTTTGTGACCATGATCAAGGAGACGTCCATCATCCAGTACCTCGGCGTCGGCGACCTGATGTACAACAACGGCATCGTCGTCACCGCCACCTACAACCCGCTGCCTTGCTACTATATTTCCGCGATCATCTACCTGACCCTGAACATCGTGCTGGGGAAGGGGCTGGATCTTTTTGAGAGGAGGATGAAGTGCAGTGACCGCTGACAACGTTCTGTTTGAGATCAAGGGACTGAAAAAGAATTTCGGCGATCTGGAGGTCCTCAAGGGCATCCACACCACCATCCGAAAGGGGGAGGTCGTGGTGGTCATCGGGCCCTCCGGTTCCGGAAAGTCCACCTTCATCCGATGCCTGAACCTGCTGGAGACCCCCACGGAGGGCCAGATCTTTTTTGAGGGCAGCTGCATCACCGACAAGGGCTACGCCGTCCATAAGCACCGGGAAAAGGTGGGGATGGTGTTCCAGCAGTTCAATCTGTTCAACAACCTGACGATCCTGGAGAATGTGACCATCTCCCTGAAAAAGGTAAAGAAGGTCCCGGCACCGGCGGCAGAGGAAAAAGCCAGAGCGCTGCTGCGGCGCGTCGGTCTGGAGGACAAGGCGGATGCCTATCCCGCTCAGCTGTCCGGCGGACAGAAGCAGCGGATCGCCATTGTCCGGGCTATGGCGATGGAGCCGGACGTGATGCTCTTTGACGAGCCCACCTCCGCGCTGGACCCGGAAATGGTGGGGGAGGTGCTCTCGGTCATTCAGGACCTTGCAAAGGAGGGCGTCACCATGGTCGTGGTCACCCACGAGATGGGCTTCGCCAAGAAGGTGGGGACCCGTATCCTCTTTATGGACGGCGGCGTGATCGCCGAGGAGGGAACGCCCCAGCAGATCTTTGAGGACCCCCAGAATGAACGGACCAAGGACTTCCTGTCCAAGGTCATCCATGTAATCTGAAACAACACAGCCGCATCAAGTGGCTTACAAAAAAATTGGAGGAATTTATTATGTTAGGTACGATCAATCCCGAAATTCTGTTTCTGCAGCAGGAAGACCAGATCAAGGCCGGTCTTTTGGATATGAAGATGATCCTGAAAATCACGGAGGATACCTATAAAATGCTGGGGCAGGGCCAGATCCAGAATCCCCCGAAGGTCCATCTGGGCATCCCGGAGGGGACGGAGTGGGAATCCTTCTTCAACACCATGCCCAGCTACATCGGCGGCGATCTGAATATCGCCGGTATCAAGTGGGCCGCCGAGTCCAAGAAGAACGCCACCACCCCCGGCATCCCTTACGGCATCGACATTTCCATCCTCAGCGACCCCGTCACGGTCCTGCCCTTCTGTATTCAGGACGGCACCATCATCACCGCCATGCTCAGATACATCACGATGTATTTATCCGCGACGCATTGCAGTCCCGTCAGCGGCAGCACGGAAGCGTATCGGTCAAACCGGCTGCGCTCGTCAAAACCCAGCAGGTTGACCGGCACCATGATGGAATAGCAGAGCGCGAAAAACACGCCTTTTGCCCCGCCGAAGGAGAAGCAGATAATCATCAACAGATAGATCGTCAAAATCCTTTTAGCCGACAGAAAATCCTTGAATAAAATGCCTTTCATTACGCCTTCTCCCCCTTTTCCAGCAGCAGCATCATGTCCTCCAGCCCCAGCCGTTCCGTCTGCGCGCCGCGCGGCGCGGCCTGCCGCTCCATCAGCACGCGAACGCCGCCGTGACCCTCCAGCATGCGCGCCACGCCGCGTTTTTCCATCGCCGCATAATCTTCGTGCGTCATATTCAGCAGCGCATAGCGCTCCAGCAGTTCGTCCTTTTCCCCCGCCATCTGCACGCGGCCCTTATGCAGAAAGACCACGTAATCGCAGATTTTTTCCAGATCGGTCACGATATGCGAACTGAGCAGAATCGCGTGTTCTTCATCCCGCGTGAAGTCGTTGAGCAGGTCGAGGATTTCGTCGCGCACAACGGGGTCAAGTCCGCCTGTCGCCTCGTCCAGTACGAGCAGCTTCGCCTTGTGGCTCAGCGCGACGGCAATCGCCAGCTTCATCTTCGTGCCGCGCGAAAAATCCTTCACCTTCTTGCCCTTCGGCAGATCCAGCCGCGCGCA
>OGOL01003673.1_pt1 | contig 10102 bp, 9 predicted proteins | sample 1552641 | NCBI WGS metagenome assembly OGOL01 (sample SAMEA2580140, study PRJEB22360) | human gut metagenome | biome: human gut; feature: human-associated habitat; material: faeces | place: Denmark | collected 2008/2010 | reverse complement strand
TTTGATTAAAAAGTCCTTGACAATTTGTCTCTGGCAAGACCGCAAAATCCATCCTGATTTCCTGCGGTGCCAGATTAGCTCCCTTCGACATCCAAGAATTGCGTGATTTAACGATGTACGATGAGCTGGCGCTGGACACGCTGGGCGATAAGAAGATGGCACTGTTCCTCATCATGTCGGACACGGACAGCACCTTCAACTTTCTGATTTCGATGGTCTACACCCAGCTTTTCAATCTGCTGTGCGACAAGGCAGATGATGTGTACGGCGGCAAGCTGCCCATCCATGTACGCTGTCTGATCGACGAGTGCGCCAATATCGGGCAGATTCCCAATCTGGAAAAGCTGGTGGCGACCATCCGCAGCCGTGAAATCTCTGCCTGCCTTGTTTTGCAGGCAAGAAGCCAGTTGAAAGCCATCTACAAGGACAACGCAGATACCATTGTGGGCAACATGGACAGCCAGATTTTCCTCGGCGGCAGTGAGCCGACCACCCTGAAAGACTTGTCCGAGATGCTGGGCAAGGAGACCATCGACGCCTTCAACACCTCAGACACCCGTGGCAATAGCCCCAGTTACGGCACTACGTTCCAAAAGATGGGGCACGAGTTATTGAGCCGGGATGAGCTGGCGGTGCTGGACGGCGGCAAGTGTATTTTGCAGCTGCGAGGTGTGCGCCCCTTTCTTTCGGACAAGTACGACCTGACCCAGCACCCCAACTACAAGCTGACCTCGGACTATGACCCCAAAAACACCTTCAATATTGAAAAATATCTGAACCGAAAAGAAAAAATCCACCCCGGTGATGAGTTCATCGTGGTGGATGCCGATTCGCTCCCGTCTGCCTGACCCGGTAGGCGGTTTTATTTTATCCTGACCAGAGAGGTACACCAGCAAGCCTACTCCCGCCGCAGTTTGCGGCTTCATTATGCAGCTTCAGGTGTGTACGGATGGTCTACAACTTTCATTTATAAAGGAGAAACGACTATGGAATTCTTTAACTCTGCTATCGAAGTTCTTCAGACTCTGGTTGTCGCTCTGGGTGCCGGTCTTGGCGTTTGGGGTGCCATCAACCTGCTGGAAGGTTATGGCAACGATAACCCCGGCAGCAAGAGTCAGGGTATGAAGCAGCTCATGGCTGGCGGCGGTGTCGCGCTGGTCGGCATTACCCTGATTCCTCTGCTGAGCGGCCTGTTCGGTTAAGAACCGCGGGCGGATTTATTCCGCCTGTACATACGCAATCGCTTCAATCCTCGCTGTGGATAACAGCCCCTATTATAATAGGAAGTGAATTGCTGCAAGACCATCCACCCATCAACGAAAGGCGGTGCTATTATGCAGCTTCTGACCCACATTATTTTTGTTCTGAACCTTCTCAAGACCCTTATCAACCACTTCACCTAAAGGACGGTGACTGCTGAATGGAAACCGTTCTCAAAGCCATAGCCGATTGGATAAAGGGTATCCTGACGGCTGGCATCATGTCAAACCTGTCCGGGCTGTTCGATGCCGTAAATGAGCAGGTCGGTGACATTGCGCAACAGGTCGGCACACGGCCATCGGCCTTTGAACCACGCGTTTTTGCGATGATCGAATCGCTCTCCCGGAACGTGGTTCTGCCGATTGCGGGCATTATCCTCACATTTATCGCCTGTTATGAACTGATTGAAATGATAACCCAGCATAACAACATGGCGCAGTTTGAGCCAGCACTTATTATGCGCTGGATTTTCAAGACCGCTGTTTCAGTATGGTTCATCTCCAACACGTTCGATATTGTGATGGCAGTCTTTGACCTGACGCAGAAAGTCGTGTCCGATTCCAGCGGCATTATTGCGGGCAATACTCGCGTCAATGAAATCGGCCTGTCGATGCTGGAAGCCAGTCTGATGCAAATGGATGTCGGTCCACTCTTCGGGCTTTTTTTGCAGAGCTTCTTCATCGGCATCACCATGCGGATATTGAGCATCATCATTTTTGTCATCGTCTACGGGCGTATGATCGAGATCTACTGCATGGTGAGCCTTGCGCCCATCCCTATGGCGACCTTCGGCAACCACGAGCAATCGCACATGGGGCAGAACTACCTGAAATGCCTGTTCGCATTGGGCTTTCAGGGCTTTCTCATCCTCATCTGCGTGGCAATTTATGCCGTGCTGATCCAGAGCGTGGCGATTTCCGGGGATGCCATCAACTCCATTTGGAGCATTGTGGGCTACACCGTTCTGCTCTGTTTCAGCCTGTTCAAAACCAGCTCCGTGACGAAATCCGTCCTCGGAGCGCACTAAAGGAGGTGCTTGATTGGCTGCGTATATTTCCGTTCCCCGTGACCTGACGAAAGTGAAATCGAAGGTCGCATTCAATTTGACGAAACGGCAACTGCTTTGTTTCGGCACAGCGGCTCTCATTGGAGTGCCGCTGTTTTTTGTTCTCCGGGACTCCGGCGGCAACACTGCCGCCACCCTCGGCATGATGGCGGTGATGCTGCCGGCGTTCTTCCTTGGAATGTACGAGAAAAACGGTCAGCCCATGGAAAAGCTGCTGTCGTACTATGTGCAGTCCCGGTTTCTCCGCCCGAAGATTCGCCCCTATAAGACCAACAACTACTATGCGATTTTGATGAAGGGAGGCGTGACCCATAATCCCGTTTTGGAAAAAGACCGATAAAGACGGCAAGAAGAAACCGCCGAAGCCCGCTGTGCCCCGGACCGCCCAGCAGTCCATCCCCATGCAGCGGATGTTTGAGGATGGCACCTGCCGGGTGAAAGCAAACTATTACACCCGCACCATCCAGTATCAGGACATCAATTATCAGTTGGCGCAGCAGGAGGACAAGACCGCCATTTTCGAGGAATGGTGCTCCTTCCTCAACTTTTTCGACAGCTCCATCAAATTTGAACTGTCCTTTGTGAACATGGCGACCGACAGCACCGAGTTTGAAAAGAGCATCCGTATTCCGTTCCAGAAGGACGGCTTTGACGATGTGCGTGCGGAGTATTCCCAGATGCTGCGCCAGCAGCTTGCCAAGGGCAACAATGGTCTGACCAAGACCAAATTCATCACCTTTGGTGTGGAGGGCGAAAGCATGGCGCAGGTCAAGCCCCGGCTCGACCACATCCAGAACGACCTGCTGAACAACTTCCACCGGCTGGGGGTGCAGGCAAAGCCCCTGAACGGTGCCCAGCGGCTGAAACTCATGCACGATATGTTCAACATGGACGGCGCATCCAAGTTTCACTTCGACTGGAAAGACCTCGTGAAAAGCGGGCTGTCCGTGAAGGATGCCATTGCACCCACCGCCTTTGCCTTCAAAAACAGCCGCTCCTTCCAGATGGGCGGCATTTTTTGCGCCGCCAGCTTTCTGAGCATCACGGCATCCGACATCAGCGACCAGCTTTTGAAGGATTTTCTGGATATGGATTCGTCCCAGATCGTCACCATGCACATCCAGTCCGTTGACCAGAACCGTGCCATCAAAACGGTCAAGCGCACCATCACCGAACTCGATAGATCAAAGATCGAGGAGCAGAAGAAAGCCATCCGCGCCGGATATGATATCGACATCATTCCGTCCGATTTGGCGACCTACGGCAGAGATGCCAAAGCCCTGCTGAAAGAATTGCAGAGCCAGAACGAGCGGATGTTCCTCGTCACTTTTTTGGTGCTGAACACCGGGCGCACGGAGCAGGAACTGGAAAATAATGTTTTTCAGGCATCCAGCATCGCCCAGAAGCACAACTGCAACCTGTGCCGGTTGGATTTCCAGCAGGAGCAGGGGTTGATGAGCAGCTTGCCGCTGGCTGACTGCCAGATCGAAATTCAGCGAGGGCTGACTACCAGCAGCACCGCCATCTTCATTCCGTTTACCACACAGGAACTGTACCAGTCCGGCAAAGAAAGCCTGTATTACGGCCTGAACGCCCTGTCCAACAACCTTATCATGGTGGACCGGAAGAAGCTGAAGAACCCCAATGGCTTGATTTTGGGCACTCCCGGCTCTGGCAAAAGTTTCTCGGCAAAGCGTGAGATCACCAACGCCTTTCTGGTGACGGACGATGATATTATTATCAATGATCCTGAGGGCGAGTATTCTCCGCTGGTGAACCGGCTGAAAGGTCAGGTCATCAAAATCAGCCCCAACAGCACCCAATTTGTCAACCCCATGGACATCAACGCCAACTACTCCGAGGAGGATAATCCGCTGTCCTTGAAAGCCGACTTTATCCTTTCTTTGTGTGAGCTGGTGGTGGGCGGTAAGGAGGGTCTGCTGCCGGTAGAGAAAACTGTTATTGACCGCTGTGTGCATCTGATTTACCGCAAGTATTTTGCCGACCCGTGCCCGGAGAATATGCCCATTCTTGAGGATCTGTACAACGCCCTGCTCCAACAGGACGAAAAAGAAGCCCACCATGTTGCCACGGCTCTGGAGATCTACGTCAAGGGCAGTCTGAACCTGTTCAACCACCGCACGAATGTGAACGTCAATAACCGCATCGTCTGCTACGACATCAAGGAATTGGGTAAACAGATGAAGAAACTCGGTATGCTCATCGTGCAGGATCAGGTGTGGGGGCGTGTCACCGCAAACCGCAGCAGCGGTAAGTCCACCCGGTATTATATGGATGAGATGCACCTCCTCTTAAAAGAGGAGCAGACCGCCGCCTATTCCGTGGAGATCTGGAAGCGTTTTCGCAAGTGGGGCGGCATTCCGACTGGATTAACGCAGAATGTGAAGGACCTACTTTCTTCTCGTGAGGTCGAGAATATTTTCGAGAACAGCGACATGATCATCATGCTGAATCAGGCAGCGGGAGACCGTCAGATTCTCGCAAAACAGCTCAACATCTCACCCCATCAGCTTTCCTATGTGACCCACTCCGGCGAGGGCGAGGGTCTGCTGTTTTTCGGTAACGTGATTTTGCCCTTTGTTGATCGTTTCCCCACCGATCTGGAACTCTACCGGATTATGACCACCAAGTTAGGCGAGGTTTCGGAGGGGCAGAAATGAACAATCCGAAGCTGAACATCAAAGAGGAAACATCTGCAAAAAAGACCCGTTCTCCCCCGAAGAAAGCCAAGGTGGAGCAGTCGGTGCCCAGAAAGAAGAAGCTGAAAACCGATGCAGATAAAGCTGCGGAAAAGGCACAGCACCTGCGGTTTGGCAAGGCGGAGCTGACCCCGGACGAGTTGAGTCGGTTGAGCAAGGCGCAGAAGCGGGAAATGTACGCTGCCCATGCCGCCCGGTCTGCGGTGCATCGGGAGGTTGACCAGTACGAGGACGATAATGTGGGCACACAGGCTCTGAGTGAGGGCGAAAAGGCGGCAGGAAATGTCCGGGATATTTCCAAGAGCAGATACGCCCGCAAACTCAAGAAGAAAGCCAAAATGCAGGGCAAGAAAGGAGCCAAAACCGCAAAATCTTCTGCACAGAAGCCGATTGCGGCACAAGATGCAGGCGCATCTGGCACCGGCGAGGGCAGTTCCAACTGGCTTTCACGCTGGAAACAGCGGCAAGAAATCCACAAAAGCTACTATGCCGCCGCCCGGTCGGGCACCGCTGCGCAGACCGCAGGCGGCAAGGCGGCATCCAACGGTGCATCTGCCGCCCGATCCGGCGTGGAACAGGCGGTGGAGAAAGGCAAAACTGCCGTCAGCACCGCTGTAAGAGGGCTGATGAATGCCGCCAAAGGCAACGCACACGTTCTGGTGATCGTGAGCGTTTTTCTTTTGCTCATCCTCATGGTGATGTCTGGTTTTTCGTCCTGCGGCATCCTCTTTTCGGGCGGCACGCAGGTGTCCGGGCAGACCATGTACTCTGCCGAGGACCGGGATATCCGGGGTGCAGAGCAGGACTACAAGAAGCTGGAAAAGGAACTGGATAAAAAGATCAAGCGCACCCCCACCGACCATCCCGGCTACAACGAGTACCAGTACCATCTGGATGCCATCGAGCACGACCCGTGGCAGCTCACCTCGTTCCTGACCACCCTGTATAACGGCTACACCCGGTCGGAGGTGCAGGGCAAGCTGAAGGAGACCTTCGAAAAGCAGTACAAGCTGACCACATGGGTGGAGGTGCAGATACGGTATAAGACCGTGTGGGTCATCAGCCCGGCAGGAATCCCGGTTCCCACGCAGGTGCCCTACGAGTACAAAATCTTCCACACCAAATTGGTGAACAAAGGGCTGGAAGTGGTCATTCGGGAGGAACTGAACAACGACCAATGGAAACGGTACGAGATCTTTCAAGATACCTTGGGCGGCAGACCTTATCTGTTCAACGGTGGCTTGCCGCCCGGTGGCTCGGATGGCTCCGGCGCACCGGGTATTGATTATCAGATTCCGGCAGAAGCCCTGACCGACAGCGAATTTGCCGCCATCTACAAGGAAGCCCAAAAGTATGTGGGCACGCCCTATGTGTGGGGCGGTTCTACCCCGGAAACCGGGTTCGATTGCAGCGGTTATGTCTGCTGGGTCTACAACCAGAACGGCTACAATGTGGGGCGTACCACCGCCAACGGTCTGTGGAACAAGAGCCAGCACATCAGCGAAGCCGAAGCAAAACCCGGAGATTTGGTCTTTTTCAAAGGCACCTACGACACCCCCGGCATGAGCCATACCGGGATCTATCTAGGCAATGGCATGATGGTCAGTGCCGGAGACCCCATCAAGTACGCAAACATTCACTCGTCCTACTGGGAGAAGCATCTCGCCGGGTTCGGACGGCTTTCAAAATGATTGGAGGAGTTTTATGAGCGAAAAATCGGATAAGCTGCGGGCGATGTTGGCAAAAGAGAAGGAACGCCGCATCAAACTGAACAATCGTATCGAGATTTTGGAGCGGCGCATTCAGGAGGAGGATTCCGCCGAGGTCAACGAGATGGTACGGACTGCAAAGGTCACGCCGGAACAGCTCGCCGCCCTGCTGCGGCAGTCGGCTACCGCCACCCCGAACCCGGCTGCGCTGTCTGCCGTGGGTGCAACTTTCGAGAAGGAGGTCGATGCAGATGAAGATTAAGAAACTGGGCGCGCTGCTGGTATCGGCGGCGCTGTGCGCTGGCATGGCGGCTCCCGCTTTTGCCTTTGAGGGCGAAGCCGCCCCCGTGGAGCAGCCTGTTCTGCCGGAAGTGGTGGAGGAAGATGTTGTCACCGTCACGGACGAAACCTCTGGTGCCCTGACCCCGGAGGGCAACCTGACGCTGGTGGACGATTACCACACCAATTATTCTGATGGCAGTGGTCAGCAGTTCATTACAATGGTGTCAAAGTCGGGTGCAACGTTCTATCTGGTCATTGACCGCAATGCCAAGGGGCAGCAGACTGTCCACTTTATGAACCTTGTGGACGAAGCGGACCTGTTGGCTCTGATGGAGGAAGATGCTGCCGATGCCTACACCGCTGAAAAAGAAGCAGCGGCGCAGGCTGAACAGGACAGGCTGAAAGCCGAGGAAGATGCCAAGAAAGCCGCAGAAGAAGCGGCGGCATCCGGCGAGAAACAGCCCAAGGAAAACAAGGTCACAAAGATCGCATCCGGCTTTCTGGGGGTGGTCGTGCTGATTGCGCTGGCGGCAGGCGGCATTTTCTACGCTTTCACTAAGCAGCAGCAGAAAAAGCAGGCCGAAAAAGAAGCCCTTGACCCCGATGCAAACTATACCGAGGACAAGGGCGATTTTGAGATTCCGACCGATGTGCCGGATGAGGAGGAAGCCCCGGACGAGCAGGATACCGAACCCATCTGATTTTAAGGCGGCGTTTGCCGCCGTACATATTCAAATGAAAACAGATTGGAGGGAACGCTTATTTCAATTCTAGTTGTAGCAGAAAAGCCATCGGTGGCCATGCCCTACGCCAAAGTCCTCGGTGCCACCAGCCGTCAGGATGGCTACCTTGAGGGCAACGGCTATCTGGTGAGCTGGTGTGTGGGTCATCTGGTGGAGCTGGCACCGCCCAATGTCTACGATGAAAAGTTCATCAAGTGGAGCATCGCAGACCTGCCCATACTGCCGCAAAAGTGGCAGTATCTGGTGTCTGCGTCCACCAAAAAGCAGTTCGGCATCTTGCAAAAGCTGATGCACCACCCGGATGTGAACAGCGTGATCTGTGCTACGGACGCAGGGCGTGAGGGAGAACTGATCTTCCGCTTGGTGTATCAGCAAGCCGGGTGCAAAAAGCCTGTTTCCCGCCTGTGGCTGTCCAGCATGGAAGATAACGCTATCCGCGAGGGTTTTCAGAAACTCAAACCGTCAACTGAATACGATGCGCTGTACAATGCAGCACTCTGCCGGGAACGCGCCGACTGGATGGTCGGCATCAATGCGTCCCGGCTTTTTTCATGCCTGTACAACCAGCCCTTGGCGGTGGGGCGTGTTATGACCCCGGTGCTTGCCATGACGGTGGTGCGGAATGCCGCCATTGCTGCCTTTGTGCCGGAAAAGTTCTACACCGTAGAACTTGAACTGACCAGTGGATGCACGGCATCCAGCCGCCGCATTCCTGAAAAAGCCGTTGCTGAAAACCTGATGGAAGCCTGTCGAAAGGAGATGGTGGCAACGATCCAGCGCATCACCTGCAAGGAAAAGTCCGAGAATCCACCGCCGCTGTACGACCTGACTACCCTTCAGCGGGATGCCAACCGCCTGCTGGGGTACAGCGCACAGCAGACGCTGGACTATGTGCAGGGCCTTTATGAGAAGAAACTTACCACTTATCCGCGCACTGATAGCTGCTATATCACAGACGATGACGAGGAGATGCTGGAGGAACTGACCGAGGAACTGGAAATTTTTCTCGACATTACCCCGGAGGACATGGACGAGGCTGTGCCCCGGACACGGCGCACCGTCAACCGGGAAAAAGTCACCGACCACCACGCCATTCTGCCCACCCGCAGTATGCTGCAAGCCGATCTGGACGCACTGCCCAAGGGCGAGCAGAACGTTCTGAAACTCATCATCGCCCGGACGCTGATGGCGGTAAGCAAGCCCTTCCGTTATCTGGAAACCCTGCTGACCACCGAATGTGCCGGGGAGGAATTTACCGCCAAGGGCAAGGAGGTTCTGATGGAAGGCTGGAAAGCGGTGGAACGCAAGGTGCTGGCAGACATCCTGAACCGAAAACAGGAACTCACCGCCCTGCCCAATGCAGCGGAAAACGAGTGCGGCATCCTCAATGCAGAACTGAAAGAGGGGCAGACCTCGCCGCCGAAGCATTTTACCGAGGACACCCTGCTGCACGCTATGGAAACCGCCAGTGCAGACAGTATGCCGGAGGGCGTGGAGCGTCAGGGCATCGGCACCCCGGCTACCCGTGCCGCCACCATTGAAAAACTGGTGCAGAAGGGTTTTCTGGAGCGCAAGGGCAACAAGAAAACCAAGGTGCTGCTGCCCACGGATAAGGGAAAAGCCCTCATCACTGTGATGCCCGAAGAAATCCAATCCCCGGAAATGACCGCCGATTGGGAAACAAAGCTGCTGCAAATCGAACGTGGCGAAATGGAGCCGATCGAATTTATGACCGAGATCAATACGATGATTACCGAACTGGTAAAGAACACGGAAATGAAAAAAGGAGCGAATGCACTTATGAAAAGCAAGATTATTGGTGTCTGCCCGAACTGTGGTAAGCCTGTCGTGGAGCGTGAAAAAGGCTGGTTCTGCGAGAACCGGGAGTGCCGTTTTGTCCTGTGGAAGGACAATGCGTTCTTTAAGCGTCTGGGCAAGCGGCTGGACGCTCATGTGGCGGACAAGCTGCTGCGGGATGGTCGTGTCCGCTTGAAGGACTGCAAGAGTGCCAAGGGCAAGACCTACAATGCCACCGTGCTGCTGTCCTGTGAAGCCGATGGCCGCAGCAAGTTTTCTCTGGAATTTGAAGGTGGGTGCTGATGGAGCAGAAAAAAGAAGCTGTCTACCTTATCAACGATGAACGCTATCTGCATCTCCGGGAAAACGGTGCAGGGGTCGGCTTTGCCACTTATAACAAGGTAACTGGCGAGCCGCTGGAAAGTGGGCAGATTTCGGAAAAGAATCTGCCGCCAGATGGACAAAACACCATCCCTGCCGCCCGGAACTGGTATCTGTTTGAACTTTCGGACGATGACCGCAAGG
>OGOL01003665.1_pt1 | contig 10129 bp, 7 predicted proteins | sample 1552641 | NCBI WGS metagenome assembly OGOL01 (sample SAMEA2580140, study PRJEB22360) | human gut metagenome | biome: human gut; feature: human-associated habitat; material: faeces | place: Denmark | collected 2008/2010 | reverse complement strand
ACGAGCTCGTGCCGGACATCGACCTCGAAGAGGGCTATCTGACCCTCGATCCGCCCGGAGGACTTATTCCGGGTCTGTAATCGTTCGCGATCACATATCTATCTCAAGGTGGGCATTGGATTTCCAGTGCCCACCTTTACGTTTTCCGTCACTTGGCAGACATCCCGGTATTCTGAACATTATGAAGATCGATATCGTGTCTGTTTTCCCGGAATATTTCGAAGTGCTGAACCTCAGTCTGCTCGGCAAAGCGCAGACGAAAGGTCTCGTGGAAGTGACCGCGCACAATCTGCGCGACTGGACGCACGACGTGCATCATTCCGTCGATGACACTCCTGTCGGCGGAGGCGCGGGCATGGTGATGAAGCCGGAAGTGTGGAGCGAATGCCTTGACGAGCTGCTGCAACTTCAGCCGGCTACAATCGAAAATACGGAAAATACGGAAAATATTGAGGATTCCGCAGATTCCTGCGATACTTGCGATTCTGGCAATTCTGCAACTGTTGCAGTTCCCGCAGAATCCGGCAATTCCGAAAAAACTGACACTGCACAATCGTCCGCAGGTCCTGTGCTGATTTTCCCGAATCCTTCCGCCCCACTGTTCACACAACAGGATGCGACGGAACTAAGCCATGCCGATCATCTGCTGTTCGGCTGCGGCCGTTACGAGGGGTATGACGCTCGCATTCCGCAATATTACCGCGCGCAAGGCGTTGACGTGCGTGAATATTCAATCGGCGATTATGTGTTGAACGGCGGTGAGGTCGCGGTTTCGGTCATGTTGGAGGCAATTACGCGACTGCTGCCCGGTTTTATGGGCAATGCAGAATCGATTGTTGAGGAATCGTATACGGGCGAGAACGCGCTGTTGGAGCATCGCCAGTACACGAAGCCTGCCGAATGGCGTGGCATCAAGGTTCCGGACGTGTTGCTTTCCGGCAATCATGCGAAAGTGGATCGTTTCCGCCGTGATGAGGCGCTCCAGAAAACCGACGAGTTGCGTCCGGATCTGATCGAAGCGCTGGATTGCACCAAACTCGACAAAGCCGATCGCAAGACGCTGATGGCGCTCGGTTGGGAGGTTTCCGCCACTCACCCGCGCAAACGCTAGCTTTCAAACGCTTGTTTTCACGCGGAATAATCGCAAGTTTTTGCGATTATTGCTGACCGTTATCGGAAATTGGCTCGCTGGGTTCAATGTAGTAGACGGCGGTTTCGCCATAGTCGCGCCGATCGGTAATTTCCCAGTTTGCGGGGGCCGTGGGAGCTTCGGAACGGGTGGATCGTTCCAGCATGATCACCGTGTTGCTGGAGGTCAGTTCACGGCTGGCAAGATCGGCGAGCAGCTGGTTGCAATCATTCGTTTCGAAGGCGTACGGCGGGTCGATGAACACCATGTCGAACGGTTCAACGGCCGAAGCTGAAGCCGCGTATTTTTCTGCGCGAGCCTTCACCACGCGGGCACTCATGCCATGTTCCCACGAACGGTTATGTTTCAACGCGGTCAGCGTCTGCGCGATCAATGCGGCCGCCGGAGCGGATGATTCCACCGCCACCAGCTCTCGTGCGCCACGGCTCAATGCTTCGATGCCCAAAGCGCCGGTTCCTGCAAACAAATCGAGCACGCGGGCATCGTCCAACACTCCCCATGAATCGAGATGCGAGAAAATCGCCTCTTTGGTGCGATCGGTGGTCGGTCGAGTGCCTGCTTTCGGCGTGGTCAATGCAACGCCTTTGAATCGTCCTGAAATTACGCGCATACGCACCACTCTAGCGTGCCAGGCGATTAATTAATCGCACCAAACTAATTACTGGTCAGGAACGTTTCATTGCCGCGCGTGAAATCAAGCACCGCCCCGGCCAACTGCACATGTTCGAGTAAATCAGGATCCTGAGCGACAAGCCTCGTAGCCTCAACCCGCGCATGCTCAATAATCTTCACATCCTTAACCACACGAAGCAGCTTCAAACCTGACTTTCCGCCAGATTGCGCGTCGCCGAGCACGTCGCCGGCGCCGCGGAATTCCAAATCGGCCTGCGCTATTTCGGCACCATCCAACGTGCCCTGAATCACGTCAAGACGGCGGGCGGCATCACTGTCCGCGGGCGCACGCGAAATCAGGAAAGCCCCCGAATCGGTGCCGCCTCGGCCGACGCGCCCACGCAACTGGTGCAATTGCGAAAGCCCATACCGGTCCGCATCGAAAATCACGATGCAGCTGGCTTTCGCCACGTCCACGCCGACCTCGATCACCGTGGTCGCCACCAGAATCGGCGTTATGCCGGATTCAAAATCGGCCATGACCTGCGATTTTGTGGTGTCATCGTCACGCCCGGTCAACGTGGCGAATCGAATGCCTTTGAACTGCGGCAGCGATTGCAGACGCTCCACGATTTCCGCCACGGAATGCAACGGGGGGCGTTGTGCGCGCCGGTCGTCGTCTTCGCCAAGATCGTAGGCGTCGTCAAAAGCCGCGGCCGACGAACCTGCGGTTTTCGAGCCTGAAGCCGCTGACGCCGCCAGCGCGCCGTCCGCATCTTCGGCATCGGCGTCAATGCGCGGGCAGACCACGTAGGCACGTTCCCCCGCGTCGATGCGCTTGCGAATCAGGGCAAACATTTCACCCATCAACGACGCATTGTCTTCCGGCACCACGAATGTGCGAATCGGCTTGCGGCCGCCGGGAAGTTCGGTCAGCGAGGAAATGTCGAGATCGCCGAACCAGGTCATGGCTGCGGTGCGCGGAATCGGCGTGGCCGTCATGACCAACAGATGAGGCGCCGTAGAACCCTTGGAATTCAACGATTCGCGCTGTTCCACACCGAAGCGGTGCTGTTCGTCGATCACCGCCAAGGTGAGGTTCGGCGCCTGGAAACTCTTGGAAAATGCGGCGTGCGTCGCCACGACGATACAGGGCATGCCCGATGCGGCTGCTGCGAGCACGCGACGACGTTCGGCAAGTCGCATACTTCCCGTGAGAAGAAATACAGGAATCTCCCCATCTTTTGTGCCAAATATATCGTTTCCTTTGCCGGAAAATCCGGTTTCCACATCATCAGATGCGGCCAAATCAAGAAGGTCTGCAAGTTGTACACCTTTATCCACAGCATTATTGTGAATTATTTTTGCGTCGAATTCCCCATCTTTCGAACTTTGCGCGGACCGTTTATTGCTTCGCCGCGCATTGGCATCATCTAGATTTTTTTGATTATCACTCGAATTTGCGTCGCTTTTTCCCAGTTTGGATACCATTGTGGAAATGCTCGCATAATGCTGTTCGGCAAGAACCTGCGTTGGCGCTACAAGCACGGCCTGGCCGCCTGATCCGACGGCCTGCATCATGGCAGCAACCGCGACCACGGTCTTACCGGAACCGACCTCGCCTTGCAGCAATCGTTGCATGGGGTAATCGTGCGCCATATCGGCGGAAATATCGGCGATGACCTGCTGTTGGCCGTTCGTAAGGGCGAATGGCAGCGACGCGATGAAATCGTCTTTCAACCGCGTTTCAGGGCATGCGGTAGCCTTGGATTTGCGCGATGCATCGCGTGATTTGACGAGCGCGGTCTGGCAGATCAGCGCTTCCTCATATCGCAACGTTTGCAAGGCGTTATCGAAATTCTTGCGATCAACCGGATCATGAATCGCCATGAATGCCTCAGCACGATGCATAAGCCCATATTCCTCACGAAAATCTTCCGGAATAATATCGGGAATAGCATTACCGAGTACTTTAATCTGTATTTCTCGATCAATTTGGGGAATATCAAAATCCCCTTCTTGCGTAGGATTATCTAAGAAATTCCCTGCATTTTGCGTTACCAAATATTCGGCTCCGCGCAACGCATCCATATATTTCAATACCGATTCATGAATATGTTCGCTGGAAATTCGCGAAGTTGCATGATATACCGGTCGTGGACGGCAAACTCGTTTCAGCGCTTCGTCGATCGTTTGCGCATCGTATTTCAGATTGCCGAGAGGCGGATTCGCAGGATCGCCGAAACCGTCGTTCCATTCCCCGTTTTCCGACTGCGATTGCACGGGATTGATGGTGAGCAGGTCGGGATGCGTGAATTGCAGACGATTGTCGTACACGCTTGGCTCGCCTGCGACGACGAGCAGCGCTCCCGCGTGCAGTTTGCGCTGCACCCAGTCAACATACGATTTGCGATACGAAAAGAAGACCAGCGACGCCAACGATTTTGGGGTGTTGCGACGCGCTGCGAAATCGTCGTCCGTGACTGTTGCGATCAGGCGGAAGCCTCGACGTGCCATGGGGAAAACGCGCGTTTCGAGCACATGCGCGGCGAACGCCATTTTCTCCCCGATTTTCGCTTCATGCAGTGAGCGCGCAGGAACCGGATCGGTTACGCGGAACGGATAATAGGTCAGGGCGTCGCCAACTGACACCACACCAAGCGATTTCAGCGCGCCGACTCTGCGGCGGTTGCTCTCGATTGATGAAATCGGTGTTTCCAGTGTGGTGCTCATAACGCACCATTCTCCCCAGTTATGCCGACAGATGCGGCTTCTACCACTGGGTACGACTCAAACCGCCCAAATTCCCCACTCGCTGGAGGAATACGGACGCAAACCAGCCCCTTAGCGGGCAAAAAGCTCCAGTCGCTGGAGAAATCAGGACGCAAACCAGCCAACCAATGGGAGTATTCCTCCACCTACTGGAGGAATACGGACGCAAACGCCACTGTAAGCGGGAAGATTTCTCCATCGAGTGGAGAAATCCGAACGCTTAAAGCCCTGGCGGGATCAAGATAAAGCAAAACCCCGGTGACCATTGGTCTACCGGGGTTTCAAGCTGTTATTTCGCGATTCACGCTTCAACGCGCTGAACCTTGCCAGCCTTGATGCACTTGACGCAAACGCGAACGCGAACGTTCTCGCCGTCGATGGTGGTGCGAACCGGCTGCAGGTTCGGGCGGAAGGTGCGCTTATTGCGAATATGTGAGTGCGAAACGGTGAAACCGGTCTGCGGTCCCTTGCCGCACACTGCGCAACGAGCTGCCATAATGGACTCCCTATAATTACTATTGACTTGCAAGTCTGCGCGTTCGATGCCCCGCAACTGAATGCAAGGCAGAACACACAACTTCTCAACTATACAACCAGCCCCAGCCAATCGCAAATTTGTGGATAGCAATCGCCTTAAATTCCCCGGAATGCCGCTGTCTGGTCAACATGCGTCAGGTCGGCAGACAGCGCATCCAAACCACCATTTGCCCGCGCATAGACGTCGCCAGCCAGTCATAGCCCGAGCCGCCAGCCAGTCAAACCGCCCAGCACACCCCACCCGGCGTCGTCGCGCTAGTTCTTCGAACGCCCTTCGGCTCCAAAACGCAGGCTCATCGCAACCGCGCCGATCACATCACCGCCATCGCGCATTCCAAGCATCCAAGCCGCATCCTGAGCCAGTAGCGGGAAACCAGCATCCGTCAGGCAAATCGCGGCGCGGGCAATCGTATCTAACACCTTGTCTTCCGGCGCAACCGGCACGCCGCCGGATCGCAGCGCATCGCACGCATCCCCATATTTCATATCCGGCGAAGGCAATCCCATCTGCCTACTCACTTCTTCGGCCTCATCGCGCGCGGCCGTACGGAATGGCGTGCCGCCGTTGACCATCATCGCATAGCAGGCGAGCGCTTCCGGCAGACGTCCCAACTGCCACAATGCGTAGCCAAGTCGATAGTAGAGTACTTCGCAATCGATAGGCAGCACTGCGATTTTCAACGCGCCGATGAGCACGTCGGCCGCTTTGCCGTATTCGTCGGTTCTTGCGTATACCTGCGATAGTTCCTCGTAGAAACGTACGCTGGTTGGGGCAAGTTTGATGCAGGCGCGCAGCTCACGTTCCGCGCGCTCATAGTCGCCATTGTTTTTGGCGAGTTCCCCAAGATTCTGGTGTACGTCGACTACAGCATCCGGCAGTTTCCAGTAGCGCGTGTGTTCGTCGCCGTCTAGCAGGGAGATGATGAGTCGCACGCCTGGACGGCTGCAGTAGAGCGGAATTTCGCCATTTTCGCCAATTTTCGCTACGCCTGTCTCGTCAGTTCCGCCCGCTTCGCACACCCCACCTGCTTCACCGCTTTCGCCAAGTTGCGCCAACGCGGCTTCCAATTGGAGTTCGGCGACCATGGGGAATCCTTCGTTTTCTTCCATAATCGCGTTCACATCATCGGTGGAAACCGGCGATTCGTCATGCATCACGTCAAGTTCGCAGGCACGGTCGGCACGTAGGAATCCCCGCAATCCTTCAGGCAGCGCGCGTTGATCCTGCCATTCGGAAACACGTTTCTCCAAGAATACGGCTGGCGTTGCCAGCGGTGTGATTGGCGTCAGGGCACGGTTCCCATCAAAGAAACCCACATAACGCACCGGGCGCAGCAAATTGAGCAGCGCCAGCGGATCGACATCCAACGGAACCACGTCGCATTGTCCGTTTTTCATGGCAGGCAGCGCACCCATCATGAATGGCACGCGATCGAATCCCATGGAAATCACGGGAATGCCGTCAGCATCCCCCACGCAACCGGTCAGATCGACTTGCGTCAGTCGTACGCTTGACGAGAACGCCGCCCACGCAAGCATGCCCGCCAATCGCACGGCATACGCGGAGGCGAATCCGTCGCGATATTGCGACGCAACCGGCATGATCGCCGTGTTCGGTATGCTGAAACGCACTACCATCACGCCGCTGGACGCATCGACGTCAAATCGGTAATGCAAGCGGAAAGGCAATTCGAGATTTTCGCAAACATTGGCGAATCTGGTGCTGATATCCCAATTTCCGCCGCGCGCCCCTTCCGTACCCCTCATTCTACGGAAGTTGTTTTCACCTTCCTGCAGACCGTCGATTGCCACGATCGCACCCGACACGTTTCGCAGATACTGTTGCGATTTCGCAATATAGAAGTTTTCGTCGATGCACGCTTCCGGCATACCTCCGTGCACCGCCCTGCGCGCTTCGTCGTCGGCATAGTCGATGCGGTTAAGCGCCGATTCGACCGCCTGCACAACATTGAATTGTTCATTGGAAAGATCGTTGCCGTTGCAGCGCAGCCAGAATCGTTTCGTCGTGCTCAGTCGGATCACATCAAAATCGTTTTCGGCAGCAATGTCTCGGATGCCCGCAGCACCGGCTTCCACCAAAAGTCGTGCCGCGAATCGTTCGAATGGCGACGCTTGCGCGGAGTTCGTGACGCCACGCCAGATGATCATGTCAAGCGTGTCAGGCAATGGCTGGCTCAATATCGAGCGCAATATTTCAGCGTTCGCACCAAGCATGTCCGGAACTTCCCCACTCATACAGACTCCTCGACTCTTCGCAGAAATATGCCGACGCAACAGCGCGGCGGCAGTCACACACAGCAAACTTAGTTCGTGTTTTCCCAGTATTTTGACACGTTCCAATATACCGTTCTGCGAACGTTTTTCACGACATCAACATACGACATCAACATACAGATGATGCAATCTACAATCTGCACATGTTCATCTCCGTCATTTCAGTATTCCCAGTATTATTTGCAGCATTTCGATATTTCAGATTTTTTATGTCGATCACACATCAGTCGCAATGTTCATGCAATGTTCATGCGTAACGGCAGAGCGCTCCCCTTACAGCCGCTTAAGATGAACTGTAGTATATACAATAGTGAATTGACGGTTTATTCGAAAGAGTCAACAATCATGTCCGAACGCGCAACAGCGCCCGCATCCGCACCTACGTCCGACATGGCCACAGAGACTGCCCCAGAGCATATGCCAGAACCCAACGCAAAACTCACCACACGCGAAAAAAAGTGGATCGTCTACGATGTCGGCAATTCCGCATTCGTAATGCTATCGACCGCCGTCGTGCCAATCTACGCGAACTCGCTGCTGCAGTCCGCCGGCCAATCGAATATCGTGTCGACATGGGGGTACGCGCAGACCATCGCATCGCTGATCATCGCGGTGATGATGCCTGTGCTCGGATCCATGGCCGACGTGCAGGGCATGAAGGTAAAGTTCTTCACCGGATTCTTCCTGACGGGCGTGGTCGCCTGCTGTGCGATGGCGCTGCCGCTCAGCTGGCTCGTTTTCTTGGTGGTGTGCATTCTCGCCACGGTCGGTTTGAACGGATCACTCACGTTCTACGATTCCATGCTGGTTGACATCACGACGAACGAGCGCATGGACCGCGTTTCCTCGCACGGCTTCGCATGGGGCTATATCGGTTCCACGATTCCGTTCATCGCTTGCATCGCGCTGATTTTCGGCGGTCCGTCGTTGTTCGGATGGTCCACGGTGGCATGCACGCGCGCTTCGTTCGTGATCACCGCATTGTGGTGGGTTGCGTTCACCATTCCGCTGCTCACCAGCTATAAGCAGGTGCATTACCGCGCTACCGCGGGTCAGACCGGTGAGGCCATCCGCGGTACGTTCGCAGAGCTCGGCTCCACTTTTCGTGCAATCCGCAAGAACAAGCCGCTGTGGATGTTCATGATCGCGTTCTTCTTCTATATCGACGCGGTGAACACGGTGATTTCCATGAGCACCTCATACGGTACGCAGTTGGGCATCGACTCCACGCATCTGGTAATGGCACTGCTGGTCACGCAGTTCGTGGCATTCCCGAGCGCGATCGCGTACGGTAAGCTGGCTGGGCGTTTTGGCGCAAAAACCATGATCACCACCGCCGTGATCGCTTATATCTGCATTGTGCTGTTCGCCGCGTTCTTCTTGCGTTCCGCTACGGAATTCTGGATTCTTGCGATTCTTGTCGGCTTGTTCCAAGGTGGCATCCAGGCGTTGTCTCGCTCGTATTATGGCAAGATCATTCCAAAGAATCGTGCCAACGAATATTACGGTTTTTACGATATTTTCGGCAAAACCGCTTCGATTATCGGCACCTTCCTTGTTGCGACCACCACTTCGCTGACCGGTAACGCCTCTGTAGGCGTGCTTTCGATCGCAATCCTGCTGATCGTTGCCCTCATCTTCCTCCTGGTGCAAAAAGACCCCACCCGCAAGTAGTTTCGCCGTTTAACTTCTGTCTGTTTTTCGGCAACCAGCTGCCTTCATGTCGTATTTCCGATGTCGCCTCACGTCTGAAAAGTCATGCATGGCAAGAGTCGATCGCATAGTAATCGCAATTGCAATCTTCTTCAGGGTCTACGGAGAAAAGCAATGCTGATTCGAAAATCAGAAAAAGTTGAGGGCACGTGCCACTTCGTCGACGATGTCAAGCATGGCGCTGCGCGCACGTTCAGGCTCTCCCTTGGCGATTGCGTCGGCTACGGCATCATGTGCGTCGAGCGCGTCAGGCTTCGGCTTCATCGGGTATTTGCCGAGTTCCACGCGTCCGCGCAGCACGGTGGCGATGGTGTCGGAAAGCGCGGCGAACAGCTCATTGCCGCTTTCATGCAGGATCAACGTATGGAATTCCACGTCGAGATCATGGAATTGCGCAAGTCCGGCTTCGCCTTCCTTGTTGGATTCGGCGATCTGCCGCATTTTCGCCGCATACACGGGGAATTTCGCCTTGACGTCGATGGGGGCAAGACGTGCGGCGGAAGCCGCTGCAGCCGGTTCGACCGCTAGCCGCAGTTCGGTGAGGGATGACAGCTGCTGCTCGCGTTGCGTGGAGTGGAGACGCCATTCGATCACCTGATGGTTGAGCGCCTGCCATTCGCCGAATGGGCGTGCGACAAGTCCGATGCGACGTTTGACAAGTACCGCGTTCATGGATTCAAGTGTTTTCGCGACTTCTCGCGCCACGGTTCTGGAAATCCCGAAACGACTTTGCAGGTCTTCCAACGTAAGGCTTTCGCCAGCCTTCCACACGCCGTCGAGCATTTCGATGGCAAGCGTTCGGCTCACCGAATCCTGCATCAGTTCACCGCCGGCATTTTCTGCGATTACCGTGTCTTCAGCCATCGACCGTTCCTCCCTCGCTCGCTCCATAACATGCCTGCTTTGTTTCACGGTATGTTTCACATATTCTGCGACATGCACGGCAATCACAAATCGCAGATGATCGTATATCTACGATTGCGTGATTTACCGCTATTTTGCACTATCTCCAGCATAGCAAGTCACACGATTTTTCCAATTCGTAGTACT
>OGOL01003659.1_pt1 | contig 10152 bp, 8 predicted proteins | sample 1552641 | NCBI WGS metagenome assembly OGOL01 (sample SAMEA2580140, study PRJEB22360) | human gut metagenome | biome: human gut; feature: human-associated habitat; material: faeces | place: Denmark | collected 2008/2010 | reverse complement strand
ATTTACAAAGAGGGACTCTTGCGTTACAAACGGGACTCTCATTCTACATTTCACCTTTGTTAAGATGTGTTCAATCCATATTTGTAAATAAAACGTAAATTATACCGAATATATAGTCAAATTAGCAGGATTCAGTTTTGATGGTATTTTTTATGATACTATTTATAAAATGAATATTTGGGACTGGGGAAGAGAACAAACGATGAAAATTGGAATTTGCGATGACCGTTATGAAATACGGAACAAAGTAAAGGAAATATTACAGGAAACATATACAGAGGAACAAGGATTCTTAATTCATTCATATACTCCAAACGAAATAAAAATTGATATCGAAGATATGGTATTTGACTGTGAAATCCTGATCATGAATACGGATTATCCAGAGAGCGGCTTGCGGGGGGTGGCGATTGCCAAGCAGATCAATGCAGCATTTCCATTTTGTAAGATTATCTATCTGACCGAGAATGAAAATGCAATCAAGGATGTGTATGAGACCAATCATTGCTATTTTGTCCGGCAAAAGGATGCAGATCAAGTCATGGAGCTTGCAATGCAAAAAGCCGTTAATATGGTAAAGCAGGATACGGCGCGGAAATCACTGGAGATTATCTGTGACGGGCATCATGTATTTATCAATCGTCCGGATATTATTTATATCGAGAAGTGTGGAAGAACCATTAAAATCGTGACGCGGTTCCGGGAATACACCAGTTACAAGTCATTGGCAGGCATCCGCAAAATGCTGGGAGACAATATGATACGTGTGCATGGTGGATATGTTGTGAATTTGACGTATATCACTTATTTAGGTGTGGAAACGCTGGAAGTACAGAATGGAAAGACAATCCCGATCGGCAGGACATACGACAAAGAAGTCAGAAAAGCCTATCAGGAATATTGGAAAAAATAAAAGAACATGGTAAAATAAAAATCGAGTATGTAAATACTCGATTTTTTTATGTGAGGACAAAACGATGTTGCGAATTGGAATCTGTGATGAAAATACGAAAGACCGGACGGTAATCCGACAGATTGTGACGGACACATTGTTCCGGGAAGAAGAATTAAGCTATATTGAATATGCGGAAGCAGAGACATTGGAACAGGAGATACAGGCAAGTACAGTGCCGTTTGATCTGTTGCTAATGGAAATGAAATATAAAAATACAAGTGGGTTACAGCTGGCAAAGCAGATACGGGAGAAAAATCTGGATGTTGATCTGCTGTTTGTAACAGATGAGTCAGATCATGTGTATGAAGGCTATCATGTGCAGGCACAGGGATATGTCTTAAAAGAAGATATGAAGACACAGCTTCCAGACTGTCTGCGGCAATATATGAAACGACGGGCGCAGACTGGTACGATTCTTGTGAAATCAGAGTCGGTTGTGCGCAGTATTCCGATTGCCACAATCCGCTATATAGAAAGCCGCGCCAGAGTGCTGTTGTTACATACAAAAAACGAAGTGATTCCATTTTATGGAAAGCTGGCGGATATTGAACATAAGGTGTTACAACATGGATTTGTGCGTATCCATCAGAGCTTTCTTGTACGGAAGGCCGCGATTGCAGCAATCAATGGATATGAGGCCGTTGTCGGGGAGGATACGCTTCCAATCAGCCGGAAATATTATAAAACGGTGCAGATGCAGTTTCAGCTCAAGCAGAAGATACAGGTGGCAGAGGAGGATATAGATCCGACAGTCACACGGAGTCTGGCGAAAAGCATGGAAAATAATGGTGCAATCATTGGAACAAAGGGCGAGTTGCTTGGAATCATCTACCGCATGAAAGATGGTGAAAGTCTGACGATTGGCAGAGATGCCGAAAAATGTCAGATCGTGCTGAAAAAATCCAACGTGAGCCGGGAACACTGTATTGTAAGACGGCTTGACGATGACACCTATGAAGTGGAGGACTGCTCAAAAAATGGTGTCTATGTGGAAGGTGCCTATCTTGGAAAAGGAAATAAGGTACAGGCGGAGACCGGAAACCGGGTATGGCTGTGTGATGAATCACAGGAATTTCGATTGGGATAGTGGAAAGCGGGAGTGAGACAAATGATCATAAAATGTGAAAAGGGAAAACATTACTATAACACAGTGGAGCATAGTGTGTGTCCATTTTGTGTACAGGTGGAGAAAAAGATAAATGAGCAGAAAAGTGAATTAAATAAACAGGAAGATGAATCTATTTGTATAACGGAAACAACAGATCTGTAAGAATATATAAAATATTCTTTCAAAACGTTATCAGATAAGGTATGATAGGAGACATGCAGAAAAGCAGGAGGTAAATATTCGCTATGCCAAGGTTTTATGTGGAAGGATGTCAGGATGCACAGACTGGTATTACGATTATGGGAGAAGATGTGAACCATATAAAAAATGTATTGCGTTTGACAATCGGAGATACCATTACTGTGTGTGATGGTGCTGGAAAAGAGTATGAGTGTGAGATCGCGGAGATATCCAAAGAGCAGGTATATGCAAATATCGTAGATATCAATCAGAATGCAGCAGAACTTCCGTGTAATATCACATTGTTTCAGGGAATGCCAAAATCAGATAAAATGGAATTTATCATCCAGAAGGCGGTAGAACTTGGAGCAGCCGGGATTGTTCCGGTTATGATGAAACGGACTGTCGTGAAACTTGAAGATAAGAAGAAAGACAAAAAAAGAGAACGTTATCAGATGATTGCGGAGTCTGCGGCGAAACAGTCCGGACGAGGTATAATTCCTGAAGTCACCGGATTTATGTCATTTCGTGAAGCACTTCAATATGCAGGAAAGTTTGACCTGCTGATTGTACCGTATGAGAGTGCGGATGGAATTGCATACGCAAGGGAGATAATTGCACAGGCATCAAACCTTCCAGACGGCGCGAATATCGGAATTTTTATCGGACCGGAAGGTGGATTTGCAAAAGAAGAAATTGATGTAGCAAAGGAAGCTGGTGCGAAGATTATCACATTAGGAAACCGGATTTTGCGGACAGAGACTGCAGGGCTTGCAGTTTTATCTATTTTGATGTTCCAAATGGAGCAGTAGAGAAAATTAGAAATTTGTTCAGCACAGATTGATAGAAGGAAAAAAGTTATGGAATGTTATTTTGATAATGCAGCAACAACAGCTGTATTCCCAGAGGTAAAGGAACTGATGATGACACTGCTGGACGTGGATTATGGAAATCCATCGTCCCAGCACAAGAAGGGATTAACGGCGAAAGACTATGAGCGCACCGCGACAGAACAGGTCGCAAAGACGCTTAAATGTATGCCGAAGGAGATCGTATTTACATCCGGCGGCACAGAGGCAAATAACCTTGCTTTAATCGGAGCGGCACTGGCACACCGCCGTGCTGGCAAGCATATTATCACGACACCGATCGAGCATGCGTCAGTGCTTTCCACGGTGGAGTTCCTGCAGAAGGAAGGCTTCGAGATCAGTTTCATGGAAGTCGGTTCTGACGGAAAGGTAGATTTAGACAGCCTCTCGAAGCTGTTGCGTGACGATACGATATTAGTCAGCTGCATGTATGTAAATAATGAGATCGGAAGTATCCAGCCAATCGAGGCGCTTGTAAAGCTGGTAAAGGCGCACAATCCGCAGACACTTGTGCATGTCGATGCGGTACAGGCATATGGCAAATTAAAATTCACACCGAAGCAGCTCGGCGTGGATCTGCTCTCTGTGAGCGGGCATAAGATTCACGGACCGAAGGGAAGTGGAGCACTCTATATCAAGGACAAGACGTTGATCCGCCCGATCATTTACGGAGGTGGACAGCAGAATTTCATGCGTTCCGGTACGGAGAATCTACCGGGAATCGCAGGCATGGGACTTGCCGCAGAGATGATCTATACCGACCATGAGGCGAAGATGCAGCATGTACGCGAGGTGCGGGATTATCTAGTATCGGAGGTAACGAAGATCGAGGGTGTCTATGACCATTCCGGTGAGGCACCGCATATCGCGAGTATCAGCTTTGAAGGGGTGCGCGCTGCCGTTTTGATGCGTGCGATCGGCGATAAGGGTATCTATGTATCAGCAGGTTCTGCCTGTTCATCGAACAAACCACAGGTAAGCCATGTCCTGACCGCAATCGGATTGTCACAGGAGCAGTTGGAGTCGACACTCCGGTTCAGCTTCTGTGAGTGGAACACAAAGGAAGAAGTGGATTATTGCGTGGAAGTATTAAAGGAAACCCTTCCAATGCTGCGGCGCTATACACGGAAGAAATAATTGCTATTCCTCGTTATTTCTGTTATAGTGAAACGATGGAAATAAAACAACTATGGTAGTAGGAAATGAGGATTACGATGCAGTATAAGATGTTTTTGATCAAATATGCGGAGATCGGAACGAAAGGAAAGAATCGTTACGTCTTCGAGGAAATTATGTGCAAGCGTATGCGTGCACGCTTAAAGCCACTGGGCAAGTTTGAGGTACGCCGGGAATACGGACGTATTTTCGTCGAGGCGTTCTCGGATTACGATTACGAGGATGTCATGAAGGTACTCACAACGATCTTCGGTATCGTCGGTGTGTGCCCGGTCAAGGTTGTGGAGGAGTTGAGCTACGAGGCAATCTCCAAGGCAGTCGTTGCGCATGTGGCAGAAGAATATAACGATAAGCATTTTACATTCAAGGTAAATGCAAGAAGAAATAATAAGACATTTCCAAAGACTTCGATGGAGTTAAACTGTGATCTTGGAGCCGATCTTCTGGATGCCTATCCAGATATGACGGTCGACATTCATAAACCGGATGTATTCATCAACGTGGAAGTGCGAAATGTCACCTATATTTATTCCCAGATCATTCCGGGACCGGGCGGACTTCCGGTCGGCACGAACGGTAAGGGTATGACGCTTCTTTCCGGCGGTATCGACAGTCCGGTTGCGGCATATATGATCGCGAAGCGTGGTGTGGAGATTGAGGCAGTGTATTTCCATGCACCACCATTCACAAGCGAGCAGGCACGTACAAAAGTTATCGATCTCGCAAAGATCGTGTCAAAATATTCGGGTGTGATCAAACTTCATGTGGTGCCGTTTACCGATGTGCAGCTTGCCATCTATGACAATTGTCCTCATGATGAACTGACGATCATCATGAAGCGGATCATGTATCAGATCGCGCAGGAGATCGCACTAAAAGAAGACTGCCAGTGCCTGATCACCGGAGAGAGTATCGGACAGGTATCGAGCCAGACGACACAGAGTCTGCTCGTCATCGACAGCGCAATCGATAAGCTTCCGGTATTCCGTCCATGTATCGGTATGGATAAGCAGGAGATCATTGATATCTCAGAGAAGATCGGAACGTATGAGACGTCCATTCTTCCATATGAAGACTGCTGTACAACATTTGTAGCACAGCATCCGGTGACAAAGCCGAAGATGGAGCAGATCTTAGAATCAGAGAAGGCACTTGTCGGTAAGATTGAGCCTCTGATCGCGAAGGCAGTCGAAGACGTCGAAATTGTATATTGTCGTTAATAAACAGGATAAATCAGGCAGGAAGTGAGAGACGTGGAAAAAAGTAAAAAGGGAATCGTATGTATTTTGTTATCTGCATTCTGCTTTTCTCTTATGAGCTTATTTATCCGGCTAGCCGGAGATGTGCCGACGATGCAGAAATGCTTCTTCCGGAATCTGGTTGCGATGCTTATCGCAATCGCTGCACTGGTGAAGGCACATCAGCCATTTCGAATCGGAAAGGGAAATCTGAAGTATCTGCTCTGTCGTGCCATCGGTGGTACGTGTGGATTGATCTGTAATTTTTATGCGGTCGATCATATTTCTATATCAGATGCTTCCATGCTCAATAAGCTGTCACCGTTTTTTGCGATTATCTGCTCGTTCTTCGTGTTGAAGGAGGTTGCGGGTAAGCTGGACTGGGTGACCGTAATTGCAGCATTCGTCGGAATGCTGCTTGTTGTGAAGCCGACGATGAGCATGGAGACAGTGCCGGCTCTGATCGGGGCACTCGGCGGATTTGGCGCCGGTTTTGCGTATACGTTTGTCAGAAAGCTTGGACAACGCGGAGAAAATAGTATGATTATCGTATTGTTCTTCTCCGCCTTTTCCTGTGCAGTGACATTGCCTTTTTTCGTGTTCCAATATCAGCCGATGAGCGGGCTTCAATGGCTGTTTCTGATCTGTACGGGAATTTCGGCTGCAGGAGGCCAGATCTTCATCACGAAGGCGTATTCGTATGCACCGGCAAGGGAAATCTCGGTGTATGATTTCTCTATTGTGCTTTTTACGGCATTATGGGGATTCCTGTTCTTAGATCAGATCCCGGATTACCTGAGCGTGATCGGATATGTGGTGATCATCGGAACGTCTGTGGTGAAGTGGTATATCACGATTGAACGGCCGCACAGACAGGAAATTCACAGGGAACATGAGTTAAATGATAGATAATACAGAGAATAGTCAGAGAAAGAATAAGATAGAAGATACAGAGCAGTCAGCCTGTACGCTTTGCCCGCGGGATTGTAAGAAAAATCGTGCGGACGGCGAGATCGGTGTCTGTGGAGAGACCGCTGCCATGCGGATCGGACGGGCTGCTCTGCATATGTGGGAGGAACCGTGTATTTCCGGAGAGAAAGGCTCCGGGGCGGTTTTTTTCACCGGGTGTCCGCTTCACTGCGTGTATTGCCAGAATTACGCAATCTCGGATGGCGGCACCGGCAGGCAGATCACAGTGGAAGCGCTTGTGCAGATATTTCGTGATTTAGAAGCACAGGGCGCGGCGAATATCAATCTGGTCACTGCGGATCATTTTATCCCGCAGGTGGCACAGGCAATCCGACAGGCGAAGGACCAAGGATTTTCCCTGCCATTTATCTATAACACAAGCAGTTATGTCCGGGTGGAAGCTCTGCGTATGTTAGATGGATTGGTGGATGTCTATCTGCCGGATATGAAATATATGGATGTGGATACGGCGGGGGAAGAATTTCCCCCCCCCGGCCATTCCGGCGATTTCCGGAAGTATTCCCACGCACCGGACTATCCGGTGGTGGCGAAGGCTGCGATTGCGGAGATGGTGCGCCAGTGTGGTGAGGTTGTCCTTGATGCGGAGGATGCGTATATAAGACGTGGCGTGATCGTACGGCATATGTTACTGCCAAAGCATCTGTTAGAAGCAGAGAAGATTATACGATATCTTTACGAGACGTATGGAAACCGGATCTATATCAGTATGATGAGCCAGTACACACCGGTTGGTGATATCGGGGTAAGGTTCCCGGAGCTTGCAGATAAAGTTCGCCGGAAATCGTACCGCAAACTGCTTGATTATGCAGTGAACTTAGGCGTGGAGCAGGCGTTTTATCAGGAAGGGGAAGTGGCAAAAGAAAGCTTCATCCCGGAATTTTATAAGGAATAACAGGAGAGACAACATGGATATATTACAGGTAATCGCAGATGAATTGCAGATTAAAAAAGGTCAGGTAGAAAAGTCGGTTGAACTGATCGACGAGGGTGCAACGATTCCATTTATCGCAAGATACCGAAAGGAAGTGACCGGCTCCTTAAATGATGAGCAGTTACGTGCGCTGTCTGAGCGTCTTGTGTATCTGCGGAACTTAGAGGAGAAGAAAGCGTCCGTACTTGCAACGATCGAGGAGCAGGGCAAGCTGACAGACGAATTAAAGAAACAGATCGAAGCAGTAATGACGATGGTAGCATTGGAGGATCTGTACCGTCCATACCGTCCAAAGCGTCGGACAAGAGCGACAATCGCCAAGGAGAAGGGCTTGGAACCACTTGCAGAGATCTTACGTGCACAGGCAACAACAAGGACGATCGAGGAAGAGGCAACCGCTTTTGTTGATGCAGAAAAAGGCGTGGAAAGCGTACAGGATGCCATCGACGGAGCCAAGGATATTCTCGCAGAAGTGTATGCGGATGATGCGGATTACCGGACGAAGCTTCGTGCGATGACAAAGGAGAGCGGAAGCCTTGTAGCAAAGGCGAAGGACGAGGAAGCAGATTCGGTCTATGAGATGTATTATGATTTCTCAGAGCCAATCAAAAAGCTGGTTGGACACCGGATTTTAGCAATCAATCGTGGCGAGGCAGAGAAATTTCTGACAGTGAAGATCGAGGCACCAAGACAGGAAATTTTACTCTGGCTTGTAAAGCAGATTATCGGAAATATGAAGCATGATAGTGCAAGCTATCTCTATGAGGCAATTACAGACAGTTATGACCGTCTGATCGCGCCTTCCATCGAGCGTGAAATACGGAATGAACTGACGGAGAAGGCAGAGGAGGGCGCCATCGGCGTATTCGGCAAGAACCTCCATCAGCTTTTGATGCAGCCGCCAATCTCCGGACAGGTTGTACTTGGCTGGGATCCGGGATTTGCACACGGAAGCAAGCTGGCAGTTGTCGATGAGACCGGAAAAGTGCTTGATACCGTCATTATCTACCCGACAAAGGGACAGAAAAACTATGATGCGGCGAAGCAGGTGTTGAAGAAGCTGATCGCAAAATATCATGTGACACTTATTTCTCTCGGAAATGGTACCGCAAGCCGGGAGTCGGAAGCGATGATCGTCGAGCTGATGAAGGAACTGAACGTGGACTTAAAATATGTCATCACGGATGAGGCGGGCGCATCGATTTATTCTGCAAGCAAGGAGGCAACCGAGGAATTCCCGGATTTCGATGAGTGGCAGAGAAGTGCGGCAAGTATTGCAAGAAGAATTCAGGATCCGCTCGCAGAGCTAGTGAAGATCGATCCGAAATCCATCGGTGTCGGACAGTACCAGCATGACATGAACCAGAAGAATCTTGGCAATGCCCTTAACAATGTTGTGGAAGATTGTGTAAACTCAGTCGGAATTGATTTGAATACAGCCAGTCCGGCATTGCTTTCGTATGTGTCCGGTATCAATAAGACACTGGCAAAATCAATCGTGTCATACCGCGAGACAAATGGCAGCTTCAAGAACCGTAAGGAGCTTTTGAAGGTGCCGAAGCTTGGACCAAAGGCATACGAGCAGTGTGCCGGTTTCCTGCGTATCCATGGCGGAAGCGAAGCACTGGATGCGACAAGCGTTCATCCGGAAAGCTACGAGGCAACCAAGGCTTTGATGGAGAAAATCGGTGTTTCCGAGGATGATATCAAGCATGGCGGCATGAAAGGCATCAGCAAGAAAACAAAGGATACGAAGAAGCTTGCGGAAGAGCTTGGAATCGGTGAACCGACGCTTGTCGATATCGTGAAGGAACTGGAGAAGCCGGGCAGAGATCCGCGAGAGGAGATGCCAAAGCCAATCCTTCGAAGCGATGTACTGGAGATGAAAGATTTAAAACCGGGTATGGAGCTGAAAGGAACGGTGCGGAATGTGATCGACTTTGGTGCGTTTGTCGATATCGGTGTGCATCAGGATGGACTCGTGCATATTTCCCGGATGTCAGACAAATATATCAAGCATCCGCTGGAGGTTGTATCGGTTGGAGATATCGTGGATGTGACGGTGATGAGTGTCGATCTGGACAAGCATCGAATCCAGTTATCTATGATAAAATAGGGTAGAAAAGAAAAATTTCAAAAAAAATTAAAAAATATGAAAAAAACTACAAAAAATAATATCATCACATATGCTCTTGTTATCGCGGCATTTGTGATCATGCAGTCACTGATCAACGCCGGAAGTATTTCCAGCCTTCTTGAAGGATTGATGGTTCCGCTTTGTATTTATATTATTATGGCTGTGTCGCTGAACCTCGTAGTCGGCGTACTTGGAGAATTGAGCCTCGGACATGCGGGCTTTATGTGTGTCGGCGCGTTTGCAAGTGCATTCTTTTCAAAATGCATGAGAGATACGATCGAATCGGCTTCACTGCGCTTCTTTCTGGCTCTTTTGATCGGAATTGCGGCTGCTGCGATCTTCGGCATTCTGATCGGAATTCCGGTTCTGCGTCTGAAAGGCGACTATCTGGCGATCGTGACATTGGCATTCGGAGAGATCATTAAAAACCTCGTAAACGTATTGTATATAGGTAAAGATTCCAACGGTTTTCATTTTTCGACAAAAGATGTGATGGCGCTGAATATGGAACCGGACGGAAAGGTTATCATTAACGGTCCGCAGGGGATTACGGGAACGCCGAAAGATG
>OGOL01003637.1_pt1 | contig 10191 bp, 9 predicted proteins | sample 1552641 | NCBI WGS metagenome assembly OGOL01 (sample SAMEA2580140, study PRJEB22360) | human gut metagenome | biome: human gut; feature: human-associated habitat; material: faeces | place: Denmark | collected 2008/2010 | reverse complement strand
TACGGTGGTCGTGGTGGAACATGACGAAGAAATGATGGAGAGTGCCGACTATATCATTGATATGGGGCCGAAAGCCGGCAGGTTGGGAGGCGAGGTGGTCTTCCAGGGCACGCCGGAAGAGATGTTGAAGCAAGATACGTTGACTTCACGTTATCTGAACCGTACTTGTTCCATTCAAATCCCCGGGCAGCGCAGGAAGGGCAACGGACACTCTTTGTGGTTGAGGGGCGCACGGGGAAACAATCTGAAGGGTGTGGATGTTGAATTCCCTTTGGGGCAGTTGATTTGCATTACGGGGGTGTCCGGAAGCGGAAAGTCCACGTTGATTAACGATACTTTGCAGCCTATCCTTTCGCAACATTTCTACCGTTCCTTGCGCGATCCTTTGCCTTACGACAAAGTTGAAGGTTTGGAATTTGTAGACAAGGTGGTCAGTGTGGACCAGTCCCCCATCGGGCGTTTGCCGCGTTCCAATCCGGCTACCTATACCGGTGTGTTCAACGATATCCGTGCGCTTTTCATCAGTCTTCCCGAGGCGAAGATACGAGGTTATAAGCCGGGACGTTTTTCTTTTAATGTGAAGGGCGGACGTTGCGAGGCATGTGGTGGAAACGGATATAAGACCATCGAGATGAATTTCCTTCCGGATGTGTATGTCCCGTGCGAGGTATGCCACGGAAAGCGTTACAACCGTGAGACGCTGGAAGTTCGTTTTAAAGGCAAATCCATAGCCGTTTTGGATATGACGATTAACCGTGCAGTGGAGTTCTTCGAGAACCAGCCGGTGATTCTGAATAAAATCAAAGTTTTGCAGGATGTGGGCTTAGGATACATCAAACTGGGGCAGCCCTCTACCACGTTATCGGGTGGCGAAAGCCAACGCATCAAGTTGGCCACGGAACTGTCCAAGCGCGACACGGGGCAAACCATATATATATTGGACGAGCCGACCACCGGATTGCATTTTGAAGACATACGCGTGTTGCTCGGCGTATTGAACCGTCTGGTGGACAAAGGCAACACCGTGATGGTTATCGAACATAACCTGGACGTGATCAAAGTGGCCGATTATATCGTCGACCTGGGACCGGAAGGCGGTGACGGCGGCGGCCGAATCGTCGCTCAGGGCACGCCGGAAGAAGTCGCAAAATCGGAAAAAAGCTATACGGCAAAATATCTGCGGGAGAAACTTAAATAAATAAAATCGACTTGCCGGAAAATATCCGTTTGTCCGAATCCGATAAAACATAAATTCCCTGTATCAACGGCCGCAGCATTTACCGTCGGCCTTTATTTTCCGTATGAGAATTTTGCCGCATTTGCCCGGAAAATACACCTGAGACTTCCCCGAATATCAAACCTTTTATTGCTTTCAAACGGACATTTTGGTAAAAATTCATAATAAATATGAGGAGAATAACCATGGATATAATCTACGAAGTACTGCCCAAAGACTTTTCCAAAGAAGGAATCGAAAAAGCTCTTTCAGAAAAAAAGCAACTTGAGCAAAAAGCGCAAGAACTTTCTGAAAATGCTTCTAAAGAAGATTAATTTCAATTATAATTGCGCCGTCCGGAACAATCCTGACCGGCAGATGAGTGGTTGTGCAGGCAACATCCGCATAAGCTGCGGCAGACCATGCCCCTGCATGACATGGTTTTCAGATTGTTCCGGATTTTTAAATAACCAATGGTTGTTATTTCTTTTTTAAAAAATGGATGTTATAATAAGTTTCTGTAAAAGTTAAAAATGTTAGTTATAACCAGCTTGATGATTTTATTGTAACGTTCTTTCCAAATCAGATATGCTATAATTCGACAATAGGATCAATCTATTAGAACAGCGTTATAGCTTCCTTTCCAAATCAGATATGCTATAATACACCAGCCGAGGTTTGCAAGAAGCCGCGTGTTATAGCTTCCTTTCCAATCAGATATGCTATAATCTTTTGCCAGCCGGTACTTGGTGCCGTCCGGTTATAGCTTCCTTTCCAAATCAGATATGCTATAATTACGCCCACTGACACCTTATTGAAAATATGGTTATAGCTTCCTTTCCAAATCAGATATGCTATAATGGAAAAGTTAGAAATCGATGCAGACGACCCGTTATAGCTTCCTTTCCAAATCAGATATGCTATAATCCTGGCCGGTTGGAGGAAAGCCGGTTGCCAGTTATAGCTTCCTTTCCAAATCAGATATGCTATAATTACGAGGTAGTTCCATGCAAGCTGGTCCTTCGTTATAGCTTCCTTTCCAAATCAGATATGCTATAATGATTTTTCGCCATTCGGAACGGAACGGGCAGTTATAGCTTCCTTTCCAAATCAGATATGCTATAATAATCAAAATTGACTTTTAACGGCGTAAAAAGTTATAGCTTCCTTTCCAAATCAGATATGCTATAATTCCGATCGGAATTCCTACGGCGCCGTTCGGGTTATAGCTTCCTTTCCAAATCAGATATGCTATAATACTTGGCCGAACGTTCTGGGAAGAAAAAAAGTTATAGCTTCCTTTCCAAATCAGATATGCTATAATTGTATAGCTTTTTATGTTTGTATGTAATTGGTTATAGCTTCCTTTCCAAATCAGATATGCTATAATGTTTCCGACGTCGTTTTCAGCTTCTCGGACGTTATAGCTTCCTTTCCAAATCAGATATGCTATAATCGGTGTTGCCGGAGTTATTTGGGTTAACGAGTTATAGCTTCCTTTCCAAATCAGATATGCTATAATCTGCGGCCCAGCAGCAATGACTTGCACGGTGTTATAGCTTCCTTTCCAAATCAGATATGCTATAATTTCTCGGCAAATTCTTTGCGCAGCTGGATGGTTATAGCTTCCTTTCCAAATCAGATATGCTATAATTAACCAACCGGGCAGCCGAGCGCAGACGCAGTTATAGCTTCCTTTCCAAATCAGATATGCTATAATAAGTATCGTATCGGGTGCTCTGTCTTCCCGGTTATAGCTTCCTTTCCAAATCAGATATGCTATAATTTGTCACGATACTTCTGCTTGTTAGTCTTTGTTATAGCTTCCTTTCCAAATCAGATATGCTATAATTTACTTTTTCGGTTTTTTTGCCGGTGAAGGGTTATAGCTTCCTTTCCAAATCAGATATGCTATAATAAGAGACTCCATTATTTGAGTACATGATAAGTTATAGCTTCCTTTCCAAATCAGATATGCTATAATTTTTGTTTGTTTGTCTTTGCGTTTTTGATAGTTATAGCTTCCTTTCCAAATCAGATATGCTATAATTTTCGAGAATCATTTTGAATCCGCCGACTTGTTATAGCTTCCTTTCCAAATCAGATATGCTATAATTTGGGCGGCTGGGCGACGACAACGTCCCGGGTTATAGCTTCCTTTCCAAATCAGATATGCTATAATAACGGTTTGCAGAAAATGCAGCCCCATTCGGTTATAGCTTCCTTTCCAAATCAGATATGCTATAATCCGTCGGCGACCCAATCGGCATCTGCGCTAGTTATAGCTTCCTTTCCAAATCAGATATGCTATAATCTTAAGAAAAGAAGTTTTGAAATTGCATTTGTTATAGCTTCCTTTCCAAATCAGATATGCTATAATACGATTTCAGGACATTCTCTACAGCTGGTGGTTATAGCTTCCTTTCCAAATCAGATATGCTATAATGACAATGTTATTGAGATTCGGCAGGGTCAGGTTATAGCTTCCTTTCCAAATCAGATATGCTATAATTGCGCGCTTCGAGAAACGCGCCGGCTATCGGTTATAGCTTCCTTTCCAAATCAGATATGCTATAATGTCAATTTGACGCAATATGTAAAGCCGCGTGTTATAGCTTCCTTTCCAAATCAGATATGCTATAATGTAACGCCGAGTAGTCGGCGTAAATCAAGAGTTATAGCTTCCTTTCCAAATCAGATATGCTATAATTTTATCTGTTTAACATAAGGGTATTCTACAGTTATAGCTTCCTTTCCAAATCAGATATGCTATAATGATGTTAGTATACAGTACGTCATACTTGCCGTTATAGCTTCCTTTCCAAATCAGATATGCTATAATGGTTATGTTTGACAAGTTAGGCAACGTCAGGTTATAGCTTCCTTTCCAAATCAGATATGCTATAATGTGCCCCAGCGCTTCTATCTGACTCTGTATGTTATAGCTTCCTTTCCAAATCAGATATGCTATAATAGATTCAAATTAAGCCGTTGAATATCAACGGCTTTTTTGTTTTTAAAAACAGGAAATTCAGAGCAAAAGGAGCTGTTTGTCACCTATTTCTTCCTCTTTTTTTAAGCTTCCGACCAAGATTTCCATAGACGCATATTGCTTTTCGGTTACGGTTAACAGTCTAACACTTCCGGTCTTGGGAATCAAGGATTTCAAGCGTTTAGCATGTTTTTCGACGTCATCCTGCCCTTTGCAGATGCGGGAATAGACGGACAACTGCAACATGGTATAACCGTCCTTCAGCAGGAAATTCCTCAAGCGACTCGCGTTGCGCCGGTCGGTTTTGGTTAAGGTCGGCAGGTCGAAAAAGACGATCATCCGCATATATCTTTCTCCTTCCCTGGCCACTTATCCACAACCTTACAACAAAAACGTTTCTTTTTCCATGGCCGGCAATTTTAACTCTGAAACTTTTTTTACGGTCATTGCCCTGACCAGGCTTTCCGCCGTCATTTCGCAGCTTTTCAAAAGGTTGACGTCTTCTCCCCTCAATCGGCAATTCATTCCTAAAACCTGCAAGATCCGATTTTTCAATTCAACATTCAATTGCTTGTTTTCGGACAACGACAGTTTGGCGACAACATAATCAACAAACGGACGAAACGGCTCAATCAGGTCGTCTACCAGATTAAACTGATTGAGCTTGTTGGCATGGTGAATGCCGAAACAAGGCAACAATCCTGCGCCGACGACGCTTCTGGCCATGCAGCCGCGCAACACCGCATAACCGTAATTGAGTGAGGTATTGCGGATATCGTCATCATCGCCGCGGTTAAAATCCGTAAAAAAGCTTTTCCAGTAAATTCCGGCGGCAAAAGCTTCCGAATTTTTGGTGTCGCCGGATTGGACCAGTTTGGCAATTTCCCTTAATTTGCCGGCATTGGATTTATTTAAAATTTCCAACGCCGCGGCCTGGTTGTTTATTTTGGCTTTTATCACCTCCTGCCACAGGCGTTTTTTTAACGGCTCGGAAATATCCCGCTGCAGCCAGGCTATCTGCGAATAGCGGGAATGGGTATGGAACGGAAACAGCACACCGGACGGCAGATGTGAAAAATCACAGGTAAAAAGAACAATGTCATATTCCGGCAATTCGGAAAGCAATGAGTTGGCCAACAAAATCTGCCTGTTCTCCAAGATAACGACGGATATGTCTTCCAACGGAATCGTCAGGGAAGCTTCTTCAAAAGGTTCATACACAAGCCGGCGGTTTTTGACCGATAATTTACAGGGTTTGCTTATTTGCAAAATCCGCCAGCCCATTTTTTCACTCCCCCTTTTTATGCCGATTCTTTTTTATCATCGTCAACGGCAACCGGGTTTCTTTTTTGACTTTGGCAATACGTCCCAGCGGATCCACCTGATATTTTTCGATACTATCAACAACGTTTAAACAAATTTTCTTTTCATTTGACATTTTAGTATAACTTTTTTCAGTTTGGATATTTTTTGTTTCATCTCCTTTTTTATTTAACTTAACAAGTGCATTTATCATAAAATTATTTTTTAATCCATTAATAACGACTTGTTTTTTCTCATTATCAAACTTACCTATTTTTCCAATATATTCCTGATCACCTATTTTCAACAAAATGTTGTCGTCCCGCAAAAAAGTAGAGGTCTTAATTCTAAAAATCGGTGAATTATCAACACTACCTATATAAAGTTGGCCACTTTGTGCATTATATTGATTAACATATCCTTTAATACACTCATCTTTACTGGTTATTTCAACATAATCATCTTTATACAAGCTAAACATAAAATTAAAGCTTTCATCTATTTTTATAAACGAACCATTTACATACTCATATGGCTGCGGAGCATCAATAAATTCTTTACAGTCAACCAAATCAACAACATATATGGGAACAATATAAAAATGATTTTCCTTTCGAAAAACATCAAGCCGAAACATATTTTCTTTTTCTGCCATTCCATAACGAATCGGCAAACTTCCCTTCTTTTCGCTCTTAGAAAAAATTGTATCTTTATGTGCAGAACCGGTTGCGTTTTTGCGCGGCGGGCGGGAAACGAAAACCTTCTCCAGGCTGGCCAGCACTTCAGTCCGAAAACCGCTCCAAGGTTCCCGAATTTGCTGTTTGATGTATTTGTACCAGACTTCGGCCTCCTCGTGCCCGAGTTTTTCCGCTTTCTTTCTGCGAAAATCGTCCTTGTTTTCAAAAATCGCGGAAAGTTTTGACAGTTTCTGCACCATTCCCTGTGTGGCGCAGGCAACGACAACCGCATCCTGAGCATGATGCCTGTCGCTTTCGTTACGGTCTTTTATCAGCCCCCATTGGTGACGGAGATAATCGGTTAACGAACCGGTGCGCACCTGGATCCGGTTTTTGATTGCGCAGGAACTGGCGGAAAAATCAACGGCATCTTCCAAATACCGTTTGACATAACGGGCAATATAGGAGTTGTCGTTGGCGTTTCTTTCGCGAAATTCCAAATCGTTTTCTTTTTCTTTATAATCTTTGTTCAACAAGTTGTTTCTTTTGTAACGGTTAATCGACGGCGTGGTGTTAACGACGGTTTCAAACTCTTCCCATCGTCCGAGCGGCTCCAGATATTCATAAGGAGTTTGGCTTCCTTTCTTGCGGTTTTCTTCGGCCAGACAAAGCACTTTGTTGTTCTGACCATCGTCAAGCGAACGGGAATAAGGAATGATGTGGTCAACGTCGCAATAACCGTTTTCGTCCAGGCGGCGGAGGTCAATCGCTTTTCCGGAATAGATGCATTTGCCGTTTTGCTGCCGGTACAAACGGTATTTCAACATGTTTTTACCGTTTGCGGCAAGGCCTTCCTTTTCCAACCCGTCCTCGGCTTCTTTCCGTTCGGTCTCGTTTTCCTTTTGCCGCCGCATGATCTGATTGCGCTCGTCACGGCTTTTCTTCAAATCCCGGCCGATTTCCAGATTTATCTGATCCGGCGCACCGTATGTCCGAACCATGGCGTTATATACTTTGCGGAACTGGGCAACCGCACGGTTAACGACCGGCACCGTCGTCAGTTTGTCATTTGCAATCGGCGGCAGCAGCAGACCTTTTTCCTCCGCCAGTTTGATGCCGTCCTCGCGGAAGTCGTATCCGGCCTTTTCGCAGGCTTGGTTATACTTCAAACCTTCTGCCAGATAAGGATTGAGCTTATAAAGGGCTTTCAGCGACAGATTAATAAACTCGCTGCCGGTCAGCTTTTTAAAAACTTCCCGATAATCCTCCGGTATTCCTTTTTCGCTTAAAAAGCGCTCTATTCCGGCGTCGTTTTTCTCACAGACGACCGCGGTCATGCCGAGATCCAGCAACGGCAAATTCGAGCCGACCTCTTTCCACTGCTCCGGCGAAAAAGCAGCTTTCAGCTTATGCCAGCCTTTCATGGCGTAAAACTTTGCGTCTTCGGGATTAACCGCTTTTTCTTCCCCGCTTTTTCCTTTTTTTGTTTTTTGCGCATAGTTGACGTCGTCAAAAAAGACTTCCCGGCTTTTAAACAATTTGTTTTTGATAGTCGAATATTTGACTTCCTTGGTGTTTTTCAGCAATTCAAGCAAAGCCTTCCGCTCTTCTCCGTTTAAGAAACGGCGTTCGCCGTCAACGGTCACTTTCAGGTTATTAATTTTGCTTAAAGCAACAAAGAGCTCTGCCGAAGGGGCTTCTTTCGGCGCCCGCGGCTGTTCCGATTCAAACCGGCATCTGCCGACCATGTGCCCGACGCTCCCCGCTTCCCGGTAACGGAAGGCAATCTTGCAAAAATCGCGGTATAGGTCCTCGGTAAACAAACCGAATTGCTTCTGATACTCAAAAATCAGTTTTGTTTCCTTTTCAATTTCTTCCCGCGGAATGGAATTGACATAAACGGCTACGCCCTTGTTTGGGCCTTTTTGCGGCGTATAGTTGCGCATTTTGTGATCATCGGAATGTTTGGCCCGTTCAACGATCATCTGCGCCAGCGTTTGAAAACCGACCGTTTCCTTCCGGTTTTCCGCAATCGCCGTCAAGATGCGGCCGCTTTCCTTGTCCGCCTCTTCAGCAGCCTTACGGTAAGACTTGAAACCGCGATGTTTTGCCAGATGGGTCAAAACCCGCAGCAGTTCCTCTTTTGACAGCGGACGCCGCAAGGCCTCTGCACGCAGATTCCAAACGTCGCCGCCTGTTTGCTCGGCATAAAGCGCTTCCAGTTCCGTCGTTGAAGCGACCAGTCCCTTGGCGACAAACAGACGTTTAATACCAAGCATTCTCCTGGCCTTGCGGCGGGTGATCCGGCGCAACAAGCGTTTTTCCCGCCGGGGCGCCGCCAGCGAGGAACCGTCCTTCGGGTTTTCCGCTACCGGAAAACAGCGCACTCCGCAGCCAACGACTTTTCCTTCAATAATCTCTCCTGTTTCCGGATCAAAATTTTCATCACTATGATCAATAACCGCCCAGCCGATCGAAGCAATCCCCAAATCAAAACCAAAAATTTTCTTTTTCATCCCGCCAGCCTTAAAAATTGTAATATATTAAAACATTAGCATATTAAAAGGTTTATGCAAGAAATTTTTGTTTTTCGCCAACCGGCTGAAAAGCGAACGGACTATTGCCGCACTCATGCAACACCGGACCGCGCGGATTGTCACTGCCCCCTCTTCTCCCAAGGTTGCCAAACAGCCTTTGGCTGCGAACTGCGCTTCTCCCCGGCCGGTCTCCGGATACATGCTTTCTTTGGCGGCACCGCCCCTGCGGATTTTGGACAAAACTTGTGTTATTATTTTTAAGTGAAGAAAATAAACGCTCTTTTAAATGATATGGTCTTTCCGAGTTAAAAACTTTTTACGAGGAACTGATCATGATATATGGATATGTGCGCGTTTCAACCGACCATCAAAACATCGAAAACCAACACCACGAAATTAAAGAATTTTCAAAGCGGCAGCACCTTAAAATCGACGCCTGGATCACGGAAACCATTTCGTCGCGCAAAGAGCTGAAACAGCGCAAACTGGGAAAACTCCTGCAAAAGATAAAAGCGGGAGACGTCATCGTTGCCACCGAAATATCAAGACTTGGACGCAACATGTTGGAAGTGATGGGCATTTTGCAAAAATGTCTGGAAAAAGAATGCCAAATTTGGACATTGAAGGAAAATTACCGACTGGGAGCCGACATCCAATCAAAAGTCCTCGCTTTTGCCTTTTCCCTGTCCGGGGAAATTGAACGCCAGTTGATTTCGCAAAGGACCAGAGAATCTCTCAAACGACTGAAATCCGAAGGACGACACTTGGGCCGCCCTTATGGTTTCAATTACCAAAAACTGGCAAAACATCACCGGCAGATCGAACGGATGCTGGCCCGCAACATTTCACAAGCGGAAATCGCCCGGGAATTCGAATGCAGCTGGAGTACGCTGCACCGATACATAAAAAAACATTTTCAACCTTAAAACGGACTTTCTTAAAAACGGCAGTTTTGCGCTTTTTCTTTCACTGTCCGGGAAAACCGCAATCCTAGGCGTCTTATTCCGAAAGTAAAAATTACACTTGACGGAAACTGCATTCCGTAATATTCTTTTGGTAAAGAAACTTTTTTGATTTTATATCTGATTTGGAAAGGAAGCTATAATAATCGAATGTTTCTTTACGAGTAGGGCTCTGACGTTTCATATTTTATATGGGACGTCATCCTTTTTTTTATGTAAATTTCCTATTTCCGCATTTTATTTTTCCATTTATCGCCCATACACAGGGTAGTCCTTGCCATATCCATTGCATATTTCTTTTTTTTGTGTGGATATTTTTTATAAACGCACGGCTGGAAGTAATATTTTCTGCTAAAATTGTTAAGCTTATTTTTTTATCACCGCACATTCACGTTCCGAAGCTCAACTTCACGATACACAACCTGTTTTTCCGGACACCGGACGAAGTCCCGCTTCGAGCAATTATTTTTTAACCTGCCGCCGCCATATCTCCTCTCGGACAATC
>OGOL01003627.1_pt1 | contig 10211 bp, 9 predicted proteins | sample 1552641 | NCBI WGS metagenome assembly OGOL01 (sample SAMEA2580140, study PRJEB22360) | human gut metagenome | biome: human gut; feature: human-associated habitat; material: faeces | place: Denmark | collected 2008/2010 | reverse complement strand
CGCCGGTATGATGGTCGTCAAGGGCAGCCCGTCGTTTTCCGGCGTGAAGGATGTGCGCGCGGCATTGCAGCGCGCGGACATGGGCGGCGCGCTCAACACGCGCGAGCTGCTGGACATCGCCGGCGTGCTGCAGGCGGCGCGCGCCGTGCGCGGCTACGGCACGGGCGACCGGCAGGACAAGACGTGCATCGACTACCTCTTCAGCGCGCTGCAGGCAAACCGCTATCTGGAGGAGAAGATCTTCACCTCCATCACCGGCGAGGACGAGATTGCCGACAGCGCCTCGAGCGAGCTTGCGTCCATCCGCCGCCTGATCCGCGCGGCGAGTGCGCGCGTGCACGATGCGCTGCAAAAGATCATCTCCTCGCCGAGCTATGCCAAGGCGCTGCAGGAGCCGATCATCACCACGCGCTCCGAGCGCTACGTCGTGCCGGTCAAGGCCGAGCACAAGGGTGCCGTGCCCGGTCTCGTGCATGATGTGTCGGCCTCCGGTGCGACGCTGTTTATCGAGCCGATGGCCGCCGTGAAGGCGAACAACGAGCTGCGTGAGCTGCGTGCGCGCGAAAAGACCGAGATCGAGCGCATCCTTGCCGAGCTCTCGGCGGAGTGCGCGGCGCACCGCGAGGACATCTCGAGCGACTTTGGCGTGCTTGTGCGCCTCGACCTCATCTTTGCCAAGGCGAAGCTTGCCTACCAGCTCGATGCGGTCGCGCCCGCGCTCACGGACAAGCAGCTCTCGCTGCACCGCGCGCGCCATCCGCTGCTGCCGAAGGACACCGCCGTGCCGATCGACGTGACGCTCGGCGGCGAATTTGACACGCTCGTCATCACCGGCCCGAACACCGGCGGCAAGACCGTCACGCTCAAGACCATCGGCCTGCTCGCGGCCATGACGCAGTGCGGCCTGCACATCCCGTGTGCCGACGGCAGCACCATGCCCGTGTTCGATGAGATCATGGCCGACATCGGCGACGAGCAGAGCATCGAGCAGTCGCTGTCCACATTCTCGGCGCACATGACCAACACCGTGCGTATGCTGCAGGCGTGTGACGAGCGCTCGCTGCTGCTCTTTGACGAGCTCGGCGCGGGCACAGACCCGACCGAGGGCGCGGCGCTGGCCATCGCCATCATCGAGCACGCGCGCAGATGCGGCGCGCTCATCGCCGCCACGACGCACTATACCGAGCTCAAGGTCTACGCCACGACGCAGCCCGGCGTCATGAACGCATCGTGCGAGTTTGACGTGGACTCCCTGCGCCCGACGTACCACCTGCTGATCGGCATCCCCGGAAAATCCAACGCATTCGCCATCTCCGAGCGGCTGGGCCTGCCGGAGGAGATCATCAGCGATGCCCGCAGCCGCGTGAGCACCGAGAGCGCGAGCATGGAGGCCACCATCGAAAAGCTCGAGCAGGTGCGCCAGCTCATGGAGCGCGACCGCGCCGAGGCAGCCCGTCAGCTGCGCGCCGCAGAGGATGACCGCCGCAAGGCCGAGCGCATGAAGGCGGAGCTGTCCGTGCGCCTGGAAAAGGCGGACGAGAAGGCACGCCGCGACGCCGAGCGCATCATCGGCGATGCGCGCCGGACGGCGGACGAGGTGATGCGCGAGCTGGACGCGCTGCGCAAGATGGAGAAAACGGACACCGACCACCACCGCGCCAACGACGCCCGTGCCGCGCTGCGCCGCAAGCTCAATGCCGCCGAGGACGCAGCCGCCGCAGCGGCACATCCGCAGATACAGGAAAAAAAGGTCTCTGCGCGCCCGGTGCGCGTGGGCGATACCGTGCAGCTGCGCAAAATGGGCGACATCAAGGCGACCGTCACGGCCGTCTCCGCCGACCGGACGCTGAGCCTGCGCGCGGGCATCATGAACGTGACGGCCAAGGAGCAGGACGTCTATCTGCTTGAAAACGAGAAGCCGGAGGCGGAGAAGTTTGCCGCCGCGCACGCAGCGAGCCTGCGCAGCGTGGCTGCCGAGTCCGAGATCGACCTGCGCGGCATGGACAGCATGGAGGCCGTCGCCGCGACCGAGCGCTTCCTCGATAACGCCGTCATGGCCAAGCTCGAGAAGGTCACGATCATCCACGGCAAGGGCACCGGCGCGCTGCGTGCCGCCGTGCAGCAGTCGCTGCGCAGAAACAAGGCCGTCAAGTCCTTCCGCCTTGGGCGCTACGGCGAGGGTGAGAGCGGCGTGACCGTTGTCGAACTGAAATAAAAGCGGAAAAATACGGCGAAAAAACGCTGTGCAAAGCAACGAAAAACCGAAAACCGGTTGACGATGCAGGGCGTTTTTGATAAGATAAAACAAGCATAATTGTGCATAAGGAGTGGAGATAAATGATCACGAAAGAAGCAGTCATCAACAACCAGGTGGGACTCCATGCACGGCCCGCGACTTTCTTCATCCAGAAGGCAAATGAGTTCAAGAGCAGCATCTGGATCGAAAAAGACGAGAGACGCGTCAACGCCAAGAGCCTTCTCGGTGTTTTGTCGCTCGGCATCGTCAAGGGCACGACGGTCACCCTCGTGGCGGACGGCGCAGACGAGCAGGAGGCGATCGACACCCTGACGGCGCTGATCAATTCCGATTTCTCCGAGTGAACCCGACAACATGAAACCGAAACAGGGGCGTGTCTACAGCACGCCCCTGTTTTCCTGACCGCAGATTTTTCGGCACAGCAGGAGAACGCTATGGAAAAACTCCGACCCGAACAGCTGCGCGAAAAGGCCAATATGCTCCCGCTGCTGCCGGGCGTGTACATCATGCTCGACGAGCACGGCGAGGTCATCTACATCGGCAAGGCAAAAGCGCTCAAAAACCGCGTCACGAGCTATTTTCGCGGCGAGCACCTGCCGAAGGTTGCGGCCATGGTCGCGCACGTTGCGGATTTCAATGTCATTGTCGTGCAGTCCGAGTTTGAGGCGCTCGTGCTCGAAAACTCGCTCATCAAGCTGCACAAGCCAAAATACAACATCCTGCTCAAGGACGACAAGGGCTATCCCTTTGTGCGTCTGGATGTGACGCAGCCGTACCCGACGTTTTCGCTCGTCAACCGCACGGAAAAGGACGGCGCGAAATACTTCGGTCCGTACGGCGGGCGGAGCATGACGGCGGAGATCATCGATACCGTGTGCAAAACGCTGCGCCTGCCGACGTGTACGCGCCGTTTCCCGCGCGATATCGGGCGTGCCCGCCCGTGCCTGAATTACCACATGGGCACCTGCGCAGGCTATTGCCTGAAGGACGTCACGCGCGCGCAGTACCTGCAGGCCATCCGCGAGGCGGAGATGATCCTCGACGGGCGCACGGCGGAGCTGACCGCCGAGCTGACTGAGCAGATGCAGGCCGCGGCCGAGGCGCTGCGGTTTGAATATGCGGCGTCGCTGCGCGACCGGCTGCGCGCCATCGAGGGGCTGAAAAACCACCAGCGCGTCATCGCCACGGCCTACGCCGACACGGACGCCGTCGGCTTCGCGCGCGGGGCGAAGTGCTGCTTCACCGTGCTGCACTTTACCGACGGCAGCCTCACGGACAAGGACAAGTCGTTTCTCGACGAGCCGATGGAGCCCGACGGTGAGGCACTCGCCGCGCTCGTGCAGCAGTATTACGAGAGCCGCGGCGCGTATCCGCGGCAGGTGCTGCTGCCGTGCCCGCTCGAGGGGCAGGATGCGCTCGAGCGGCTGCTCACGGAGGCGGCGGGGCACAAGGTCACGCTCGCCGTGCCGCAGCGCGGCGACAAGTGCCGCCTGACGGAGATGGCGGCCAGAAACGCGCGCGAAGAGATCCTCATCGCCACGACGAAGGCGCAGCGCAGCCTCAAAACGCTTGAATGGCTGCAGCGCGCGCTCGAGCTCGACGCGCCGCCCGAGCGCATTGAGGCGTTCGACATCTCCAACCTCGGCGACAGCGGCATCGTCGCCGGTATGACCGTGTTTCAGCACGGCCGGCCGCGAAAATCCGACTACCGGAAGTTCCGCATCCGCACGACGGACGGGCAGAACGACTACGGCGCCATGCACGAAGCGCTCACGCGCCGCTTTCAGCACTATCTCGACGGTGATCCGGGCTTTTGCCCGCTGCCGGATCTGCTGCTGATCGACGGCGGCGCGGAGCACGCGGCCGTTGCGCAGGCGGTGCTCGACGGCTTCGGTCTGTCCGTGCCGGTGTTCGGCATGGTCAAGGACGACCGCCACCGCACGCGCGCGCTCATCACGCCCGGCGGGCACGAGATCGGCATCGCCGCAAATCCCGCGGTCTTTTCCTTCATCGGCACGATCCAGGAGGAGACGCACCGTTTTTCCATCGACTATCAGCGCCGGCTGCGGCGCGAGAGCCTTGCGTCCGAGCTCGATCAGATCCCCGGCGTGGGCGAGAAGCGGCGCAACGCGCTGCTGCGCGAATTCCGCAGCGTCAAGGCCATCCGCGCGGCCTCGTATGAGGCACTGTGCGCGGCCGTTCCGGCGGGCGTCGCCCGCGCGGTCTACGATCACTATCACCCGAAAGGAGAATCGCCATGCGTGTGATCACAGGTACGGCGCGCGGCCGCAAGCTGCGTGAGCCGGAGGGGATGGCTTCCCGTCCCACGACCGATAATGTCAAGGAGTCCATGTTCAACCTCATCCAGTTCGACATCGAGGGACGGCGCGTGCTCGACCTCTTTGCCGGCACCGGTCAGCTCGGCATCGAGGCGCTCAGCCGCGGCGCACGCAGCGCCGTGTTCGTCGATGAGAGCCGCGCGGCCGTGCAGCTCGTGCGCGCCAACCTCGCGCACTGCCGCCTGCAGGGCGACGTCGTGCAGGGTGAGTCGCTCGGCTACCTGCGCACGTGCGGAAAATTCGACCTGATCTTTCTCGATCCGCCGTATGATACGGGATTACTTGACAAAGCACTTGCAAATGTTGTACAGTTTGATATATTAGCTGAGGGCGGCATCATCGTGTGTGAAAGCCGCCGTGAAAAGGAGCTCCCGCAGCTCCCTCAGCCATATTATCTGCTTACGGAGCGCAGCTACGGCAAGATCAAGCTCACGCTCTACGGAAAGGGAACCCACGCATGAAAACAGCGATTTACCCCGGCAGCTTTGACCCCATCACCCTCGGTCACCTGAACATCATCCGCCGCGCATCCACGATTTTCGACCGCGTCGTCGTGTGCATCATGCCCAACGCCGGGAAACTGCACCCCATGTTTACGCGCGAGGAGCGGGTGGCGCTGGCGCACCGCGTCATCGGCCGCTTCCCGAATGTGGCGGTGGACACGTTTGACGGCCTGCTCGCCGAGTACGCCAAGACTTTCCCGGAGGGCGCGGTGATCGTCAAGGGCCTGCGCGCCAATACGGATTTTGAAAACGAATTCCAGATGGCGCTCATCAATAAGAAGATCAATCCGGAGCTCGACACCATGTTCCTGACGGCCAGCCAGAAGTACACATTTCTCAGCTCGTCGGTCGTCAAGGAGCTCGCCGGTTACGGTGCGGATCTGACACCGTTTGTACCGTGTGAGATCATCGAGGACGTGCGTGCGCGCGCCATGCGCAGCGAATGATCGGATCCGGGAAGTTTTGACCGGCTCTGCCGGAAACACGCTTTGGGAGGAAACAAAATGGACAACGAAGTCATGGAACTGATCGACCAGCTTTATACCATGGTGTCGGAGGCATGGGGCGTGCCGCTCGGCAACGAAAAGTGCATCGTCGAGCGCGACCAGGTTCTCGAGATCCTCGATGAGATCAAGACCGCCATGCCGGTCGAGCTTTCCGAGGCGAAGCGTCTGGTCTCCGCCCGCGACGAATTCATCAACAACGCCAAACGCGAGGCCGAGGGCATCCGCAATCAGGCAGAGGAGCGCGCCCGCGCGCTCGTGAACGATCAGGAGATCGTGCGCATCGCCAAGGCACGCAGCAACGAGATGCTCGCCTCCACGCAGGCCAAGGCCGACGCGCTGCGTCAGGCATCGAGCCAGTTTTGTGTGGACGCGCTGCGCCGCACGGAGGAGGCAATCTCCGCCGCGCTCGGCAGCGTGCAGCAGGCACACGCCGCGTTTCAGGGCGTCGCCGGCAGCACGGCCGCGCCCGCAGCGACCGCTGCAGCACCCGCTGCGCGTCAGCCCGAGATCCACTTCGAGGACGATGCGCCGCTGGATGAGGAAGTCAACTGACTGCCGTTTAACCGCACACATGAACCGCCGCCGGATGCTCCGGCGGCGGTTTTGCGTTTTGCCGAAAATTTTTCCCACACAATGCGCTCCCGGTGTTCCCGGCGGGTGCTTTTTCCCGGTTTGGCGGCATATCTTGTGCCGCCATTTCCTTTTTTCGGCGCGAAACGCAAAGCCTTGTGACCGGGAAAACAACGGTCGAATCGCCAGAAATGTCGGAAATTGCAAGAATTGGGCGGGAATTTCTCCTTGCAATTTTTCCGCCTTGCCACTATAATGAGGATACCGTGTGGGGCGAAGTGGTTTAAAAGGGCGCAAAACCCCACGCGAGAGGTGCGTAGGTGCACGATTCCGGAGAAGGGGGGATGCAGCATGACCGGTATCTATCAGCACACGCTGGACGCCAAAGGCCGTCTGTTCATCCCGGCCAAGCTCCGCGAAGAACTCGGCGAGACGTTTTATGTGACGATCTCGCCCGAGAAGTGCCTGTCTGCTTACAGCCAGGAAAACTGGGACGACGTCGCCCGCAGGGTGGCGGCCATGACCAACGTGCAGCAGCGCAAGATGCGTCCGCTGTTCGCGTATGCCGCACGCTGCGAGCTGGACGGACAGGGGCGTATCCTCCTGCCGCAGCACCTGCGTGAATTTGCGGGTCTCACCAAGAGCGTCACCGTGGTCGGCAGCAACAACCACGCGGAATTCTGGGACAGCGCGCGCTGGGACGAGATCTGCCCGCTTGAGGCGCTGCCGGAGAACATCGCCGCCGTGATGGAGGAGTTGGATTTCTGATGGACGCCCTGCATGTCTCCGTGCTGCTGCACGAGTGTATTGATAATCTGAACATCCGGCCGGACGGCATCTATGTTGACGGCACGCTCGGCATGGGCGGCCACTCCGAGCAGATCGCCGCGCGTCTCACGACCGGAAAGCTCATCGGCATTGACCGCGATGAGACGGCCATCGAGCGCGCCGGTGCGCGTCTGGCGCCGTTTGGAGACCGTGTGCAGCTCGTGCACGGCAACTTCCGCGACGCGGCCGCCATTCTTGACCGCGGCGACGCGGGCGCGAAAACTCCGGTCAGTGGACCGCCATTCTTGACCGCCTCGGCATCGACGCCGTGGACGGCATGCTCTTTGACCTCGGTGTCTCGTCGCCGCAGCTTGACGAGTCGGAGCGCGGTTTTTCCTATATGCACGACGCGCCGCTCGACATGCGCATGGACGCGACCGAGGGGCTGAGTGCATGGAACGTCGTCAACGAGTGGCCGGAGGGTGAGCTCAAGCGCATTTTGTATGAATACGGCGAGGAGCGCTACGCGCCTCGCATCGCCGGGGCGATCGTTCGCGCCCGGGCGCAGCAGCCGATCGCGACCACGATGGAGCTGGTCGACGTGATCCGCTCGGCCATGCCGGGCGCGGCGCTGCGCGAAAAGCAGCATCCCGCCAAGCGCAGCTTTCAGGCGATCCGCATCGCCGTGAACGATGAGCTGGCGGCGGTGCGCGAGATGATGGACACCGCGCCCGATAAGCTCCGCACCGGGGGGCGGCTGTGCGTCATCAGCTTCCATTCCCTCGAGGACCGGATCGTCAAGGCCGGCATCGCCCGGCGGGAGCACGGCTGCACCTGCCCACGCGAGGCGCCGGTGTGCACCTGCGGCTTTGTGCAGACGCTGCGCAGCGTCTCCCGCAAGCCGATCCTGCCCGGTGAGGAGGAACTCGCATCCAACCCCCGCGCCCGCAGCGCGAAACTTCGTGTCGCGGAGCGTGTCTGAGAAAGGAATCCGTCATGGCATCTCCCGCTTCGAGAAAACGGAATACAGCGCGCATGGACGGCAACGCGGCGTATGACCTGCGCAGCACGGCTGCGGAGGAGTACCTGTACAGTACCGCTCCGGTAGATCTGCCGCATGCACCCCGGCCAACGGAGACCGTCGTCCCGGAGTCTGCGCCGAGACCCAAGCAGGCGATCGCCCCGATGGCGGTGCTCGGCTTTGCCATTGCCGCCGTGCTGATCGTCTTTTCGCTCGTCGCGCGCGTGCAGCTCTCGCAGGCGTCGGCGGAGGTCTCGGCGCTGGAGGATCAGTACACCGAGCTGCAGGAGCAGCAGACGCGTCTGCGCATCGACTATGAGAGCGCGTTCAACCTCACGGAGATCGAGGACTACGCTATCCATGAGCTTGGCATGCAAAAGCCGCGCAGCGATCAGCTCTACTACATCAGCAGCAGCGCCGCCGCGGATACGGCGGTGGTTCTGGACCAAACCGCGGCAGAGCCGCTGAGCCTTGCTGACCGTTTCGGCGATTTTCTCACCTCCATTGTGGAATATTTTCGATGAGCCAGCCTGTATGATAGTACCATCCCCGCAGAAACAAGGAGACAGACATGGCGAATGAAACTTCCGGGCGCCGGGATAACCGCGTGCCCTTTCGAGCAAGTACCAAAACACCGAATATCATGATGCTCCGCCGCACACGCCTGCTTTTGATTGTGTGCGGCATCCTTGCATTTGCTGTCCTTGGTATCAAGCTGTTCAGCGTCATGATCATACACCATGACGAGTATGAAAAAATGGCGATCGACCAGCAGGTACGCGAGACGGAGATCACGGCCTCGCGCGGCGCGATCTATGACACGAACGGCAAGATCCTGGCCATGAACGCCTCGGTCGACACGATCTTCATCAGCCCGGCCGAGATCGCCGCGAACAAGGAAGACCCGCAGCTGATCGCGCGAGAACTTTCCGAGATTCTCGACGTCGATTATAATAAGATCCTGAGCATGACGAAAAACACCGACCGCTGGTATGAGGTCGTCAAGCGCAAGGTCGAGCCGGACGTGTCGGAAAAAGTGCGCGCGTTCAAAAAAGAGAACAATCTCATCGGCGTCAAGATCGAGCCGGACACCAAGCGCTACTATCCCTACGGCAGTCTGGCCGCGCACGTCATCGGCTTCGTCGGGCAGGACAACGAGGGACGCTACGGCCTTGAGCAGCGCTATGACAGCTACCTCACCGGCAGCACCGGCCGCATCATCCGCGCGACGGATAACCGCGGCACGGATATGCTCTTTGTCAACTACGAGGATTACTATGACGAGACGAAGGGCAACGACATGAACCTGACCATCGACGCGACCATTCAGTATTACCTCGAAAAGCACCTGCAGCAGGCGGTCGAGGACTACGACGTGCAAAACGGCGCGGCTGCCATTGCCATGGACCCGAGCACCGGCGCGATCCTCGGCATGGTCTCGCTCGGGAATTTCGACCTGAACAACTACCAGAAGGTCAGCGACAAGGATCAGGAGGCCATTGACACCGAGACCGATCCCGACAAGCGCTCGGAGCTGCTGACTGCCGCGCAGCAGAAGCAGTGGCGCAACAAGGCGCTCTCGGACGCCTATGAGCCCGGCTCGACGTTCAAGATCATCACGCTGGCCATGGCGCTCGAGGAGGGCGTGGTCAGCGAGAACTCGTCGTTTTACTGCGGCGGAAGCATCCCCGTGCTCGGCCGTACCGATCCGGTCAAGTGCTGGAAGACGGCCGGTCACGGCAGCCAGACGCTCACGCAGGCCATGCAGCACTCGTGCAACGTCGCGCTCGTGCAGATCGGTCAGCTTGTCGGCGCGCGCACGTTCTACAAATACGCGGAAGCGTTCGGCTTCCTGAATCTGACCAACAACGTGGACAGCAGCCTCACCGCCAAGACCGGCATCGACCTGTCCGGCGAGAGCGGCAGCATCTGGTGGAGCCAGAACACGTTCTACGACCCCGAAAACTTCTCGCAGCTCGCGGCGGCTTCGTTCGGCCAGACGTTTACAATCACGCCGCTGCAGCTCATCACGGCGGTCAGCGCCTGCGTCAACGGCGGCTATCTCATGAAGCCGTATGTGGTCAAGAGCATCGTCAACGGCGACGGGGAAGCGGTCGTGTCCAATTCGCCGACCGTGGTGCGCCAGGTCGTGAGCGAGCAGACGAGCGCCACCGTGCGCCAGATCCTGGAGCAGGTTGTCGGCGATCCCGTCGACGGCACCGGCAAGAACGCCTACGTCGCCGGCTA
>OGOL01003626.1_pt1 | contig 10211 bp, 3 predicted proteins | sample 1552641 | NCBI WGS metagenome assembly OGOL01 (sample SAMEA2580140, study PRJEB22360) | human gut metagenome | biome: human gut; feature: human-associated habitat; material: faeces | place: Denmark | collected 2008/2010 | reverse complement strand
TGGCTGCCGAAGCAACGGTGACAGACAGCGGCGTGGTGGGCATGGATGCCGCAAAAGCCTTCTTTGGCGCATACACCACCATCAGCCGGGCAGATACCGCATGGAGCTAGGGTGCACCTGAAACAGAACGGACAGGAGATACTGGATGTGAACAAGAAAAAATACCGGCAGCTGTTTTGGGGCATCGGCGTTGTCAGCCTTGCGGTCATCCTGACCCTTTTTGTCATGAGCCAGACCTACATCCAGAACCTTGTCTACCATGAGCGGCTGAGCCAGATGGAAGAGGTCACCCACCAGATGTTCCGCAGTCTGGAGGATGTCATCGACACCCACTGGGACGAGGTGGATGTACAATGCAGTTATTTGTACTACACCCCGCTAAAGACCGATGCCGATCTCTACCGCTATCTGAAAAAGCTGTCGGAGCTTTCCAATTACCATGAAAAACAGGTCGAATTGATTGCCGTGGATACTGCCGGACATTATTATACCGAGTATGGCCGCTTGGGGCTGCTGCGGGGAATGAACTATTTGGAAAGCGCACCGGAGCGGGTCAGCTATGTTTCCAACTCGCTGACCGAGGACGACTCCCGGATGGTGTTTCTGGAACAGCTCTCCACCCCCATCACACTGCAAAGCGGAGAGAAAGAGATCACCCTGCGCTACTTTGGCATTTCGCAGAGCATGACCCAGCTGAACGATTATTTCCGCTGTGATGCCTACGAAAATAACAACAGCGTCTATGTGCTGGATAACGATGGCTTCAAGCTGTTCAACGCTAACGATACCGAGCTGCTGAAGGGACACAACGTATACACCGTCCTCTCCCAGATGTCCTATCTGCACGGCTCTTCCTTTGCGGAGGCAAAGGAGCGGCTTGCCCGCACAGGCTCCTGCTATTCCAACGCCGTGCTGGATGGGACCGAGTATTTCTACGCCCTGAAGCAGATGGAAAACGCCCAGTGGACACTGGCGTTCCTTGTTCCGGCAGAATATGTGGCCGTGAATACGCAGAAGCTGGTCAACATCGTCATGGTCATCATCATCGTCATTGCGATGGTGTTCTCGGTCATAACAGTTTTTGTCGGCTGGTCTCTCCTGCGGCAAAAGCAGCAGCAGGAGCTGCGGGCTGAAAAAGAAGCGAACCTCCGTCTGGAACAATACAACATCCATCTGACGCAGGTAAACGATGAGCTGCGGCAGGCACAGGATGCTGCCGCAGAGGCGTTGCAATCCGCAGAGCGCGCCAGCAAGGCCAAGACGGACTTCCTCTCCAACATGAGCCACGACATCCGTACCCCCATGAACGCCATCATCGGCATTACCACCCTGATGAAAAACGAGCTGCACCAGCCGGAAAAGCTGGCCGAACATCTGGACAAGCTGGAAACTTCCGGTCAGCTGCTGCTGGGCATCATCAATGATATTCTGGATATGAGCCGCATCGAGAGCGGCAAGACCACCCTGAATGTGGAAAAAATGAACCTGCCCCAGCAGGTCAGCCAGCTGGACAGCATCATCCGTCAGCAGGCAGGCCAGCGCCGCCAGACCTTTACGGTAAACACCCATCTGCAGCACGAAAACGTACTGGCAGACCCCAACCGCCTGAATCAGGTGCTGATGAACATCCTCTCCAACGCGGTCAAATATACGCCCAAGGGCGGGCATATCCGGTTGGAGGTGGAAGAGCTGCCCCGGAACGAGCACTTCGCCCGGTACCGCTTTGTGGTGCAGGATGACGGCATCGGCATGAGTGAGGAGTTTCAAAAGACCCTTTTTGACCCCTTTACCCGCGAGGAAAAATCCGGCACCAACAAAGTGCAGGGTACCGGCCTTGGCATGGCCATCACCAGGAGCATCGTAGACCTGATGGGCGGTTCCATCAGCGTGGAGAGCGCCCCCGGCAGGGGTACCCGCTTTGAGGTCGTGCTGGAATTTCCCATTGATACGGAGTCGGATCATGCGCAGAAGGTGCAGGCTCTGCCGGAGGAAGCAGAAGAAACTTCTCCCCTGTCCGGCATGAAGTTCCTCTGCGCCGAGGATAACGCCATCAACGCCGAGATCCTGGAGCTGCTGCTGGAATCCAAGGGCGCAAGCTGCACCATCTGCTCCAACGGTCAGGAGATCGTGGATGCCTTTGCCAGCGTCAAGCCCGGTGAGTATGACATGATTTTGATGGACGTGCAGATGCCGGTGATGGACGGCCTGGAGGCCACCCGCCGCATCCGCAATGGCGAAAATCCGCTGGGCAGGATCATCCCCATCCTTGCCATGACCGCCAACGCCTTCCTTGAGGATATACAAAAGAGCAAGGAAGCCGGCATGGATGAACATCTCTCCAAACCCGTGGACATTGCAGCACTGGAACAGACCGTAAAACGCTTCCGCGTTACCTCCCCCATTAAAAAAAAGCGGAAAAGCGCGTTTCCGCAGATGAAACACACAAATGATGTAAATGATGTAGAAGAGGGTCAGAACGTGAATACACTTTCCGAGATCGAGGAATATTACAAAGCGCGTGAGCAGCAGCTGTTGAAAAAACTTCATCAACAGGGAGCCGCTCTTGCCGCAGCGGAGCAGGCGCTGAAACAACTGACCGAAAATCAGAAAGTATCGGAGGACGAAACAGCCCGACAGCGCGCTGCACGGGAGCAGCAGCTCAAAGACGAGCTTTATCGGGATCCGCTGACAGGAATTTACAACCGCCGCTATTACGAAGAAGTTGCCCGCAAAACCATCGGCCCGGCGGGTGTCGCACTGATGGATGTGGATGATTTCAAGATCTGCAACGATACCTATGGGCATTACGCCGGAGATATGGCACTGAAAACGGTGGCAAACACCATCCAGTCCTGCATCCGGAAGTCGGACCTGCTCATCCGCTATGGCGGAGACGAATTTCTGCTGGTGTTACCCGGCATTCCGGGAGACTTTTTGCAGACCAAACTGGAACAGATCTGCACCGCCGCGCAGATGGCATCTGTACCCGGCTATTCGCATTTCCGTATCTCGCTGAGCATTGGCGGAACGATACAGTCCCTCGCCGACCCGATGGATAACATCGTTCGCCGGGCGGATCGGCTGATGTATCAGGCAAAGGGCCGCAAGAATGCCGTCATGGTGGAGGTTCCGGGGCATGACCTGGCGGCTTTGGAAAAACTTTTGCAGAACAAGCCACAGATCTTACTTGTGGATGACTCCGCAATGAACCGCATGATACTGACAGAGATCCTGGGAGACAGCTACCACATTCTGGAAGCCGAAAACGGACGGGAATGCATGGAAAAATTGCAGGCAGAAACCGGAAACATTGCACTGGTGCTGCTGGACATCAATATGCCCGTTATGGACGGCTTTGAAGTGCTGAAAGCCATGAATGCCAACCACACCATCGAGGATATCCCGGTCATTATGATCTCCAGCGAGGACTCCGATGCGACGATCCGGCGTTCCTATGAACTGGGCGCAAGTGATTATGTCAATCGCCCCTTCGATGCTCGTATCGTGTACCGCCGTGTGACCAACACCATCAAGCTGTACGCCAAGCAGCGGCGGCTGGTGCAGATGGTCTCTGAGCAGATCCGCGCCCGTGAAAATAATACGGATACGCTGGTGGGTGTACTGAGTCATATCGTAGAATTCCGCAACGGCGAAAGCGGCGCCCATGTGCGGCATATCCGTATCATCACAGAAATGCTGCTCCACCGTCTGTTGGAGATCAGCAACAACTACTCGATTTCTGCAGAACAGCAGGATCTGATCCCGCTGGCCTCTACCCTGCACGACATCGGAAAAATCGGCATTGACGAAAAGGTCCTTAATAAGTCCGGCAGGCTGACCCCGGAGGAATTCGAGGTCATGAAGACCCACAGTATGCTGGGAGCCCAGATGCTGCATGATCTGGATGAATTTGCCGAGCAGCCGCTGCTGCAAACGGCCTACGAGATCGCCCGCTGGCACCACGAACGCTGGGATGGGCGCGGCTACCCGGATGGGCTGAAGGGCGATGAGATCCCCATCAGCGCACAACTGGTCTCGCTGGCTGATGTGTACGATGCTCTGACCAGCGAACGCTGCTACAAAAAAGCCTTCTCCCACGAAAAAGCCGTGCAGATGATCCTGAACAGCGAGTGCGGAGCCTTCAACCCGCTGCTGCTGCAGTGCCTGACGGATATTCAGGCTGACCTGAAAGAAGAATTACAGCAGCACAACTGAGCAATGGATGCAATAAAACAGGAGAACAAAAAGTCCAAATGAAACACAGAATCTCACGCCGTGCATTTCTGCGCGGCTGCACGCTGCTGGCGGCCTCTGCTGCCGTCGGCAGTCTGACTTCCTGCGGCGGAACCAACGCGAAGGACAGCGGTCTTCCGCAGCTCATTGTAGGGAGTGATACCTATCCGCCCTATATTTATCTGAACAATGACGGCGTTCCCGCCGGGATCGACGTGGAGATCGCCACCGAAGCATTCCGCCGCATGGGATATGCTGCCCGGTTTGAACCGATCGATTGGGAGCAAAAAACAGATCTGGTGGAAAGCGGTACCATCGACTGCATCTGGGGCTGCTTTTCCATGGATGGGCGCGAGGAGCTATACCGCTGGGCGGGACCCTACATGGTGAGCCGTCAGGTGGCTGCGGTGGATGCCGACAGCAGCATCCGGACACTCGGCGACCTTGCCGGAAAGACCATCGCCGTACAGAGCACCGGCAAGCCGGAGGAGATCTTTCTCAGCGGCTCCGACCCGCGCATCCCGCAGACCGTCGAGGTGTTCAGCACCGAAGACCGCAGCGTGCAGTATGCGATGCTGGCCTGCGGCTATGTGGATGCCATCGCTGCCCATGAGACGGCCATCCTGCAATACATGAAGGACAATTCCGTGGAGTTCCGCATCCTCGAAGAACCGCTGCTGGTCACCGGGCTGGGCATCGCCTTTGCCAAAAACGACAGCCGCAGGCTGGACACCCAGCTGAACGCTGTTCTTGCGCAGATGCGCACAGACGGCACACTGGAGCAGATCCTTGGCAAGTATCTTGAACATCCTTCGCAGTATCTGGAGGTGGACACCATTGGCACGTAAAAACAAAACCATCTCCGATACATGGAGATGGGGGCTCTATCTGGTCATCGGCGTGCTTTTTATGGCCGGCGTCGTTTTTTTCTCGAGTTGGCAGGCACTGCGTGCAACGGAGGCTCGTTTCTGCCAGATCCTTGATTTTGTCAAATCCCAGTCCACCAGCTTTGAAAAGCACAACGATACGGTCGTGGCCAAAGCGCTCCGCCGCACGGCGGTATCGGTGCATCAGCTGGCACAGGACCCTGCGCTCGACCTTTCCGACCCGCAGTGCCTGAACAGGCAGGCAGAGCTGCTCTGGCTCACAGGTATTTCAGTTCTGTCTCCGGACGGTACGCTCCTGTGCGAATCCACAACGAACGGCATCGGCTATGCCCGGTTTGGAGAGCAGCTCAAAAATGATGCCGTTCTGGACGTTTTCTCTTACCCGCAAAAGACCTACCTGAAGCGGGTCCTGCTGGAGGATGGGTCTGCCGTGGATGTTGCGGCACACCGGGCAGAAAGCAAAGAGGTCATCCTGCTTGCCTACCGCTATACCCCGGCAGAATTTATAGAGGGAACGGCCTTGTCCATCCAGAGCGTACTGGACGGTTACTCGGTTGAGACCAGCGGCACATTGTTCATCGTGCAGAACAATCAGGTCATTGCCTCCAACCGCCCGGAGCTCATCGGGCAGGATGCTGCGGACAGTCTGCCGGTGCGGGAGATCCGCAAAGCCGGGGCTGCCGAAACGCTGACCCATACCCACGATTGGAACGGCTCTGGCTGCTATGTTGGAATGTACTGTCACGGAAGGTCTTTCGATCTCTACGCGTATACGGATGAAAAGTCCGTCTTCCGTGAATCGTTTCCGCTGATTTTGATGGCGCTGGCCGGTTACATCCTGCTTGTAATGGTCCTTCGGGTGCTGCGCAGACGCTCCGTGCAGGAGATGGAGCAGCAGAAGAAAGAGCAGGAGAAGAAGTATCAGGCTCAGCTGGAGGAACAGAACCGCAAACTGGAGATCGCACTCCAGCACGAGGGTGCGGCAAACCGTGCCAAGCGGGAGTTCCTGTTCAATATGAGCCACGATATCCGCACCCCCATGAACGCCATCATCGGCTTCACCTCGCTGGCTGCGACCCATATCGACAATAGGGAACAGGTGCTGGACTACCTCAAAAAGATCTCCACCTCCAGCCAGCATCTGCTTTCCCTCATCAATGATGTGCTGGATATGAGCCGCATCGAGAGCGGAAAAGTAAAAATTGAAGAAAAAGCGGTGCATCTGCCGGACCTCGTCCACGATGTGCGCTCCATCATCCAACCCGATGTTTCGGCAAAGCGGCTGTCGCTTTTCATCGATACCATGGACGTGGAGAACGAGGACATCATCACCGACCCGCTGCGGCTGAACCAGATCCTGCTGAACATTTTGTCCAACGCCATCAAGTTCACTCCCACAGGCGGTACGATCAGCATCCGCATTGCCCAGAAGAACGGTGCGCCCAAGGGCCGTGGCTGCTATGAGTTCCGCATCAAAGACAATGGCATCGGTATGAGCGAAGCGTTCCAGAAGCACATCTTTGAGGCGTTCAGCCGGGAGGAAAGCTCCACCGTCAGCGGCATTCAGGGTACCGGCCTGGGCATGTCCATCACCAAGAACATTGTGGATATGATGGGCGGCACCATTGCGATCGAAAGTGAACCGGGCAAGGGCAGCGAATTCATCGTAGATCTCTGCTTCGCACTCAGCGGACAAAAGGTGGAGTCCAAGCAGCTCCCGCAGTTGGAAGGGCTGCGCGCATTGGTAGCAGACGACGATACCGACACCTGCCTGAGCGTCAGCACCATGCTGTCCAAGATCGGGATGCGGCCGGAGTGGACGATCTCCGGCCGGGAAGCGGTGATCCGCACCCGGTACGCCATGGAGCAGGGCGATGAATTCAGCGTCTACATCATCGACTGGCTCATCCCCGATATGAACGGCATCGAGGTCGTGCGGCAGATCCGCAAGGTGATCGGGAAAAGCTGCCCTATCATCATTCTGACGGCCTACGATTGGACGGATATTGAAGAGGAAGCCCGCGCTGCCGGAGTGACCGCCTTCTGCGAAAAGCCGCTGTTCCTTTCCGAACTGCGCAGAGTGCTGGCAGAACCGTACGGTGCAGAGCCTGCCTGTAAGCCAGCGCAGCCAGATGCCTCCGAGCTCAAGAGAAAGAAGCTTTTGCTGGTGGAGGACAATGCCTTGAACCGTGAGCTCGCACTGGAGATCCTGAAGGAAGCGGGCTTTGCGGTAGACACTGCTGAGGATGGCGAGATCGCTGTCCAGAAGATGAAGCAGGCGGCCCCCGGGCAGTACGATTTGATCTTAATGGACATCCAGATGCCCAAGATGGACGGTTACGAGGCAACGCGGCAGATCCGCGCTCTGCCGGATGCTGCAAAGGCAGGCATTCCCATCTTTGCAATGACGGCAAATGCCTTTGAAGAAGACCGTCAGAATGCATTGAAGGCCGGTATGGACGGCCACATTGCAAAGCCGCTGGATATTCCGCATCTGCTGCAGGTCCTTGCAGATGTACTGAAATCATAACGGCTGCCAGCCGACAAAAGCAAAAGCACCCGCAGCAGGCTTCGCAGAGGCTCTTGACCTCTGGAAGCGAATGCTGCGGGTGCTTTATTTATTTTCTGTCTGACAGGCGTTTGGCTCACAAAATTTTGCGCAGCTCCTGCACAAGGTCGCCGATCACGATGGGCTTGGACAAAAAGCCGTTCATGCCGCTTTCCAATGCGTTGCGGCGGTCCTCGTCGAAGGCGTTGGCGGTCATGGCAAGGATGGGGAGCTTTGCCCGGGCAGGGTCATCCAGTGCGCGGATTTTCCGGGTGGCGGTGTAGCCGTCCATCACCGGCATCTGCACATCCATCAGCACCAGATCATAGCTGCCCGGTGCTGCGGTGCTCACCTTTTCCACCGCCACTTCACCGTTTTCCGCCGTATCGACCCGGAAGCCGTACTCGCGCAGGATCTCCTGCGCGATCTCGCGGTTCAGCTCGTTGTCCTCTACCAGCAGGATGTGCCTGCCCTTGAAGTTGGTGCTCTTTTTCGGCAGAAGCTCCTGCGCCGCATCCGTCTGTGTCTGGCCGATGGCGCTCATCAGCGTCTCGCGCAGGTCGGACATGAACATGGGCTTGGAGCAGAAGGCGGTCACACCGGCAGCCTTTGCCTCCACCTCAATGTCGGACCAGTCGTAGGCGGTCAGGATGATGATGGGCGTATCATTGTTCAGGCTGCGGATCTGGCGGGTGACTTCGATGCCGTTCATATCCGGCAAGCGCCAGTCGATGATATAGGCGTGGTAAGCATCGCTCATCTCGATGGACTGCCGTGCACGCAGCACCGCTTCCTTGCCGGAAAGGGTCCACTCGGCACGCATGCCCACCTTGACCAGCATCTTTGTCACGCTGTCGCAGGTGTTGAAATCGTCATCCACCACCAGTGCCTTCAGGCCTTCCAGTTCGGTGATCTTTTCCACCGGACGGTGCTCTGCCTGCGCACGCATGGGCACACGAATGATAAACTCGCTGCCCTTGCCCTGCGCCGTCTGCACCTCGATGGTGCCGCCCATCATATCCACGATGTTTTTGGTAATAGCCATGCCAAGGCCGGTGCCTTGGATCCGGCTTACCGTGGAGGTGCGCTCCCGCTCAAACGGCTCAAAAATCTTTTTGGCGAACTCTTGGCTCATGCCGATGCCGTTGTCCTTGACGCGGAACTCATACTGCCCGCAGCCGCGCACCGCTCCGGCAAGCTGCCGCACCCGCACCGAGACCGTGCCGCCCGCCGGGGTGAACTTGATGGCGTTGGACAGCAGGTTCAGCAGTACCTGATTCAGCCGGGTCTTATCGCAGTAGACGTCCTCATCGGTCACATCCATGGCATCCATATAAAGCTCCAGCTGCTTTGCGTAGATCTGCCCGCTGACGATGGTTTTCAGGTCGTGCAGCACATCCGAAAGGTTGACTTTCACTTCTTCCAGATGGATCTTTCCGCTTTCGATGCGGCTCATATCCAGCACATCGTTGATGAGGGAAAGTAGATGATTGCTGGAAGCGAGGGTCTTGGCAAGATAATCCTTCACCCGGTCTTTATCGTCAATGTTGCTGAGTGCCAGCGTGGTAAAGCCGATGATGGCGTTCATGGGGGTGCGGATGTCGTGGGACATATTGGAAAGGAAGGTGCTTTTGGCGCGGTTGGCAGTCTCGGCCGCTGCAACGGCATCCGAAAGTGCCTGATTCACCTGCCTGTCGGCGGTGCGGTCGGACAAGACAAGGATATACTTGGTCCTGCCCTCTACCTCGCTGCCCATGGCGATGTTATGGAACCAGCGCCGCTCTTTGGTCTCCCGATGCTCAAACTCGAAATCCCATTCGCGTTGCTGCCCGCTGAGCAGTCCTTCCAGAAAGTTCTTGTCGCGATCCGGGTCATCCTTCGGGTGCAGCGCTGCCAGAGCACGGGCATCCTGCCGCACTTCTTTCCACGGGATGCCCAGCAGCCGTTCGACGTTGGGGCTGACATAATCCACCTTGGAGGTCTTTGCGTCCAGCATCAGGAAAACGTCGTCTACGTTCAGCGAAAGCTTTTGGAACAGCTCGTCCCGGTACAGGATCTCAGTGTCCTTCCGGCGCAGGGTCGTATGGCTTCTGCGCAGGATCAGCAGGATGATCAGCACAGCAAGGCCAAAGGCGATGCCCGCCACGATCTGCACCGTGTGGAACCACAGCTTATCCAGACTGGCATTGACGATGCTGACCGGCACAAGCCCCACCATCGTCCAGCTCTGGACCGCGGTATCCTCGTAGACCAGATAATAACTGGTGTCGCCCAGTTTGACCCGCAGGTTTCCGCTGCGGCCCTGCGCAAAATCATCCGAAAGGGCAAGAATCTGTTCCTCGGAAAGGTCGGAATGGTCGCGCAGCATCGCAATGAAGTTGTAAATGATTTCCTTGCGGTTTACGGAATTGTCAATCACCACCCGCCCATCCGGGTAGATCACATAGTTGCTGGCATTGCCCTGAAAAGCAGAGCTGTCCAGCAATCTCAGCACAGCATCATTATAATAGGTGATGGCAACGGCATCGTAGGCAAAGCCCCGG
>OGOL01003622.1_pt1 | contig 10221 bp, 10 predicted proteins | sample 1552641 | NCBI WGS metagenome assembly OGOL01 (sample SAMEA2580140, study PRJEB22360) | human gut metagenome | biome: human gut; feature: human-associated habitat; material: faeces | place: Denmark | collected 2008/2010 | reverse complement strand
TTATTACAATTACCGTGAATCGCATCTCTTATTTATCTTTTTCTGGACAATACTGCAGACAAAAGATACGATTAAAAACACAGCAAAAATACTTCCGATCCTCATCACCATATCATAGAAAAAGCCCTCCGGAAGCATCCGGATCATATAGTCTTCTGCCGGATCAAGGATCCATAAGTTATTGTTAAAGAAAATATGATGAAAGATCACGAAATATTTGTTAAAGTCTCTTGAGAACAGAAATCCTGCCACCGCGGTAAGTGCCAGAAATACCGCCAGCACCCGCTGATACATCTGCGGGATCAGTCTCTTCCAGTCTGCTTTCATAAGCACAAGTGCCGCCATTGAAAAAAGCAGTACGATGATCGCTCCCCTCCGGATTGCAAGTCCGCCAAGAAAAAGTCCCTGCACATCTGCCATATGAAGCCGGTCCTTCTCATTGAAAAAATCCTGTATATTTCCTTCCACTTCCGTCTCAATACTCAGTTTCTTCTCGTTGCCCCGCAAATAAGACATCATGAATTTTGTCACCTTCATGATATCCGGCATCTCCATATAAAGTTCATCCGCTACCTTATATTTTTCATATTCTTTTTCATAAAAATTCCAGTCTCCGTATGCACCGATCTCAAAACTGCTGATCAGCAGGATCACGATCAGTGAAATACTCGGCAAAATCGCCAGGATTTTATGCAGCCATTTCTTTTTTGCCATCCTTTTTCTCCTTCTCTTTTTTGTCTATAGTTTAGCAACCCTGTCTTCATTTGTCAAAAATGGTTTTCTCTTGAAATTTCATTTTTTATCACTTATAATACTAATAGGTTTTATAAGGAGGACTAATAATGGATATCAACTATGAATTATATAAAGTATTTTATTATGTTGCAGACACGCTCAGCTTTTCTGAGGCTTCCAAGCAGCTCTTTATTTCACAGTCCGCTGTCAGCCAGTCCATTAAAGCACTGGAAAAGAAACTGGATCAGGTTCTTTTCATCCGAAGCACAAAAAAAGTTCAGCTCACCCCGGAAGGCGAGATCCTTCTGCGTCATATCGAACCGGCGATCAATCTGATCAAGCGCGGGGAATCCCAGATCATGGAAACAGCCTCTACCGGCGGCCAGATCCGCATCGGTGCCAGCGACACCATCTGCCGGTATTTTCTGGTTCCTTATCTGGAGCGTTTCCACAAAGCTTTCCCTAACGCACATATAAAAGTGACCAATGCCACTTCGATCAAGTGTACGGAACTTCTGGAGAACGGTCAGGTAGATCTCATTGTCGCTAACTATCCGAACGTTTACCTTGGCAGTCTTGCCTCCTTCCGAAAGATCCGTGATTTTCACGATGTCTTTATCGCAAACCAGTCCTTTGCGGAACTGCAGGGGAAAAAGCTTTCCCTCAAAGAACTGCAGCGTTATCCGATCATCATGCTGGACAGAAAAAGTACAACCAGTGAATTTCTGCATTCTCTCTTCCAGCAGCATCAGTTGGATCTGGTTCCTGAAATCGAGCTGAGCAGCAACGATCTTCTGATCGATCTCGCACGGATCGGACTTGGCATCGCTTTTATTCCGGACTACTGTGTACCAAAGAATTCCGACCAACTCTTTGTCGTCCAGACCGAAGAACAACTTCCAAAGCGTCAGCTGGTTGCCGCATGGAACGGACATGTTCCGGTTTCCCGCGCGACACAGGCATTTCTGGATTACTTTAATGCATAAAAAGTTTCTTAATTATCCGTCTGTTTTTCCCAGAACAGACGGATTTTTTCTTCCACAATGTCTAACCGGCATCTTTCACAGTCCGCCCATTCTTTCGGGAAAATCTCTTTCCCCTTCTCCCTCTGAAAACGCTCATCCAGAAGAAGTATCACTCCGCGGTCATCCTCTGTGCGGATCACCCTTCCTGCCGCCTGCAAAACCTTGTTCATCCCCGGATACCGGTAAGCATAGTCAAACCCGTAAAGTCCCTTCTGGTCAAAATAGCTTTTCAGGATTTCCCGCTCATTGCACACCTGCGGCAGCCCTGTTCCGATGATCAGTGTCCCGATCAGCTTCTCATTTGTCAGATCGATTCCTTCTGAGAAAATCCCGCCAAGAACTCCAAAACCGATCAGACTTTTCTCTCTTCCCATTTCAAATGCACGCAGGAAATTTTCCCGTTCTTCTTCATCCATGTGCTTCTGCTGAATAACCAGTTCCATCTCTTCTTCATCTGATGCAAGAAGCTGTGTAAATTCCTGATACACATCTTCCATAAACCGGTAAGACGGGAAAAAAATCAGATAATTCCCCATTTTTGCTTTCACTACCCGGAAAATGTATGTCGCATATCGTTGATACATTTCCCTGGAACGCATGGTGTAACGGGTACTCACATCCACACCATTCATAAGCAGTCTCTTCTTTGTATCAAACGAAGAATCAATGTAGACCGCATAGTTGTCTTTTTCCGTACTCAGAAGTCTTTTGTAATACTGGATTGGCAGAAGTGTTGCCGAAAAGAATACAGCACTGTTCCCCTTATCCAGACATTTCTGCAGATTTGCCGCCGGGTTAACACAAAACAACTTCAGAACAAATCTTCCATTCTCCTGATACTCCGTATAGACGACATAGTTCTCATCCAACCCATCATATATATTCAGGAAAGACCTCACTTGAAAATAAAAATCCAATACGGTTTCCCGGACTTCTTTATCCACACATTCCTCGAGATACCGGTCTGTCTCAGATAGTACATTCATAAGCTGGATTCCAAAATGCGAAATATTGTCCAGCACCTTATAGTTTTCACACTCTTTTTTCATTGCCAGAAGAATCTTATTGCATGCCTCCAGTCTTTTTGCAAACCGCGGTGCTTCTCCCTTTACCAGTTTCTTCACCGCAAGAAAGTCCTCCTTGCATAACTCTGCACTGTACATCTGCCGTCCACGTTCTACCAGATTGTGTGCCTCATCGATCAGAAACAAATATCCTCCAGCGCCACCTTCTGTAAAGAAACGCCTGAGCCGGGCATCCGGGTCAAACACATAATTATAATCGCAGATCACACCATCCACCCAGGTCGACACATCCAGTGCCATTTCAAATGGACAGACCTTATGCTTTCTTGCCTGCGCTTCCAACACTTCCCGGCTCATCACATCTTCCTGCATCAAAAGCTCATAGACCGCGTCATTTACCCGGTCAAAATGCCCTTTGGCATATGGGCAGTCATCCGGATTGCAGCTTGTCTCCTCACAGAAACAGATTTTTTCTTTTGCCGTTAAAGTGATCACCTTGAACTTCAGATTCTGTTCCCGTAAGGTTTTGAATGCCTGCTCCGCCACCGTCCGGGTGATTGTCTTTGCCGTCAGATAAAAAATCTTCTCACCCAGTTCTTCTCCAACCGCTTTCACTGCCGGAAATACCGTTGAAATCGTCTTCCCCACTCCGGTTGGTGCCTGGATGAACAACTTTTTCTTCCGAAGAATCGTCCGGTAAACAGATACCGCAAGCTCTCTCTGCCCTTTACGATATGGAAACGGAAATTCAATCCCTTTAATAGATGCATTTCTTGCCTTTCTCCATTCAATCTGGAACTTTGCCCATTTTTCATACTGTCGAATCACTTCATCGAACCAGAATTTCAGTTCGTTACTCTGATAAGAATACTGAAACCTTTTCACCTCTTCCGTCTCCATCTGGCAATAGGTCATCTGTACCCCGATCTCATCCGCCCCTTCCTGTTCTGCTACCATGCTGGCATAACATTTTGCCTGTGCCAGATGAATGCCTGCCGGCTCCTGCACCCGGTCAAGTTCCCGCAGAACACCCTTGATCTCATCTACCATGACCTGCTCTTTTGTATGAATCAGTCCATCGGCACGTCCTTCTATTTTCAAAGTAAACCCATCACAGACAATCTCTGTCTTAAGAGGTACCTCCGCCTGATAATCCGATCCCATCTGTCTCTGGATCTTCCGGTGAATCCGACTTCCCATCTGCATATTCTCCGGATCTTGTCCGCCTCCTGTTCGATTGTCAATATCCCCTTCTCTTAAAATAAACTCCACAAGGTTTCGCACCGAAATCCGGATCACCGGGAGATTCTCGTCCATGTTCTTTCTGCCTCCGCTTTTTGCTACCTGTTATCATACCATAAACACATGTTCCTTGCCAATTGTATCCGTCCTGTCATGATATGGCTTTTCACATTTTCCGTGCCTCTATAGCTAAAAAGCCCCGGCGATCATCACCTCGCCGGAGCTTTCTTCTTAATTGAACTTGTCAATGATGTTTTTAAGATACTGGTTGTCTGCCTCATAGAACTTCTCCTGTTCTACAATCTCGGCAAGTTTCGGATCGATCGGCATCTTTCCGAGTACTTCTACCCCAAGTTTTTCTGCAATCTCGTCAATGTGGCTTTCCCCAAATACAGATATTTTCTTTCCACAGTCCGGACATTCCAGATAACTGTAGTTTTCCACCAGTCCGAGAACCGGTATGTTCATCTTCTTTGCCATATTGTAAGCTTTCTCTACGATCATCTGTACCAGATCCTGTGGAGAAGTCACGATCACAACGCCGTCTACCGGAAGTGACTGGAATACCGTAAGAGGAACATCCCCTGTTCCCGGTGGCATATCAACAAATAAGAAATCCAGATCTCCCCACATTACATCAGTCCAGAACTGGGTTACTACTCCTGCGATCACCGGTCCTCTCCAGATGACAGGATCTGATTCGTGTTCCAGAAGTAGATTGACCGACATGATCTTCGTGCCGTCTTCTGCAACGCACGGGAACATTCCCGCCTCGCTTCCGACTGCACTTCCATGCACTCCATACATCTTCGGGATAGATGGTCCTGTGATATCCGCATCCAGAATACCAACCGAATATCCCTGCTGTACCATCATACGTGCAAGAGATGCTGTCACCATTGATTTGCCGACTCCACCTTTACCACTGACTACTCCAATTACTTTTTTTACCTGTGAATACGGATTTGCCGGTGCTTTCAGATCTTTCTTCGCACTGCTGCATGAACCCGCATGTGCACAGGAAGAACATGATTCCGGCGAACATCCGCTGTTTTGCTCTTCTGCCATAACGCCAAACCTCCTAATTTTTAGGATTTATAAATCCTATTCTTCTACTACTGCGATCACTTCAATTTCGCAAAGAAGATTCTTTGGAAGTGTCTTCACAGCAACACAGCTTCTGGCTGGTTTTGATGTGAAATATTTTGCATAAACTTCGTTAAATGCAGCGAAGTCTCCCATATCAGCAAGGAAACAAGTCGTCTTTAATACTTTATCAAAAGAAGTTCCTGCTTCTTCAAGGATCGCTCCGATATTCTTGCATACCTGATCAGCCTGTCCCTCGATGGTATCTGCTTCTACGGTGTCAGTAGCCGGATTGATCGCAATCTGTCCTGCTGAATAAAGGATTCCCCCGTGTACATATCCCTGGGAATATGGTCCAAGTGCTTTTGGTGCTTTTTCTGTTGATACTAATTTCATGTTATAAATCTCCTTTTCAAATATATTCTTTCTCTAGCATATCACATCTGCCTCAAAATTCCAAATTTATTTTCGCATACAATGTTATGCCAGCTCTGCTTTTTCTCTCGTCACATTCTGAATCCATTTATAGCTCCGGTAGCGCATGACTGTGATCGGTACTTTGATCACCTCATCACTCATCAGAAGGATATAAACAACCTGTACCGGCGCATGAAAGACAAAGGCAGCGATCATACCCAGCAGAATAGAGCATCCCCACATGGTAGACACATCCAGGATCAGACCAAACCTGGTATCTCCTCCTGCCCGGAATACACCCACCACAAGGGTCGTATTGATCGCCTGGCAGAGTGTAAAGTAAGACATAACAAAAAACATAAAATAAAGATACCCCTGCGCTTCCTGTGAGAGTGTCATCACATGATTTGCAATCGGAGCAGCTATCAGAATGATGCCGCCTCCTACCGCACCGGTAATAATACTCAGCCACAAAAATCTTTTTCCATATTCTTTTGCCAGATGAAACTCTTTTGCACCGATGGTCTTACCAAGATAAATGGCCGTCGCATTGGATACACCAAAGGCAACCACCGTTGCCAGCTGTCTTGCAACCTGAGCAACAGAATTTGCTGCCACCGCAGCACTTCCCAGATGACCGATCACTGCTGTATTCGCAGTAGAACCAAGTCCCCACATCATTTCATTCAAGATCACCGGACTCGCATAAATCAGAAAGTCTTTTAGAAGCACCTTGTCGATCTTACGCATATAGACCGGGTGAAATCTAACGTCATGGTTTTTTACTTTTGCATACCAGATTACAATGATAAGTTCTACGATCCTTGCTGTCAGAGTTCCGATTGCCGCACCCATAATTCCCATCTTCGGTAAACCAAATAAGCCAAAAATAAGAAGCGCATTTACCAGGACATTACAAATTAGTGACGCGCTGTAGACAACCGTTGCAATCACAACCTGCTTTATGCGAGCAACCTGCTCGATCCTCCGCATAATGTAAAGATAGACCTGCGTTGCCGCCATCAGGACATAGGAAAGCGCCACGATCCGCAAATATTTCACACCTTCTGCGATCACGGCCGGGTCACTGGTATAGATGTGAAGCAGCACTTCCGGAATGATTTCCGCAACAATGGTAAAAAGAGCTGCACAGCTGACACCGATGGTCATTCCCATTCCAAGGATTTTTTCAATCGTCTGTGTATCTTTCTTTCCCCAGTACTGTGCGGTCAAAACCGTTGCACCTGATGTTGTACCGAAAAGGATCAGTGTCATGACAAACTGTATCTGCCCTGCAAGGGATGCACCTGAAAGAACTTTTTCGCTGACTCTTCCAAGCATCAGCACGTCTGCCGCCGTCACACCCACATTGATCAGATTCTGAAGTGCCATTGGAATTACAAGTGCGAACACTTGTCTGTAAAACTTTCTCTTATTTATTTCCATCTTATTTTCCTGCTGCTTTCCGAAAAATCTGGTATACATCTTCGGCAGTAAGTTCTTTGATTTTTGAAAGTTTTACAGTGTCATTTAATGTCGCAGCCATAGCAAGTTCCCGCAGATCTTCCTCTGATACTTCTCCGATCTCCAGTTCCTTTAAATTTGTCGGCATATGAATCTCACGGAAATATTCTACCGTCCGGCGAATTCCCTCTTTTGCGGCTTTCGCCACATCTTCTTCCTCTACGCCCCATACTTTTTTTGCGTAATGCGCAAATCTTTCTTCATCGTTTTTATAGACATATTCTGCCCAGGATCCCCAGACAGCTGAAAGGGTTGCACCATGCGCCTTATCATATTTTGCACCAAGTGCATGTCCGAGCTTATGTACAGAAAAATCTTTTGCTCTTCCGAGACCTGTCAGACCATTATGTGAAAGGCTTCCTGCCCACATGATTTCACTCATGGCATCGTAGTCTGTCGGATTCTCCAGACCTTTCTTTCCATTTTCAATCACAACCCGCAGAACTCCCTCTGCAATCTCATCTGTTATCTGATTTCTCGTATTTGGAATAAAATATCGCTCCAGTGTATGCATCATGATATCCACGATTCCGCACGCAATCTGATATTTTGGAAGCGTATAGGTAAGAACCGGATTCATAATCGCAAACTTCGGGCGGTTCAGGCTAGTGCTGATTCCTCCCTTTTTCCCTGTTTCTTCGTTTGTCAGAACTGCGGAATCGCTTGTTTCACTTCCTGCTGCCGCAATCGTAAGTACGCATCCTACCGGTGTCGATCTGGTAAGTATGATTTCACCTCCCCAGATTTCCTCCAGAGACCAGTCCGGGTTTGCCACACCATGGGCGATTGCCTTTGCTGTATCAATAGAACTTCCACCGCCTACTGCAAGAAGAAAATCCGCACCGAACTCAATTGCTTTCTCAACGCCTTCCTGTGCATATGCCATCCGAGGATTTGGCTTTACTCCGCCAAATTCCTCATAAGCAAGTCCTTCTTTTTCCAGGGCTTCTTCTACCTGCGCAAGAAGTCCGCTTTTCTTTACACTTCCACCGCCATATACGATAAATACACGGCTTCCGCCCCATTTCTTAACTTCTTTCCCAACTTCTGCCTGTGCATTTTCTCCAAACAGGATTTCTGTCGGGGTATACTGTATAAACTTTTGCATTTTACCTCTCTCCTTAAAAAAATCCGAACCGTTCAATAAAGATTGCGGTTCGGACTAAATCTTTCAGTCTTATCTTATAACCATACTTTTCCGGTATGTTCGCCATTGATTACATAATATACTGCATAATCTTCCGGTTTTACATAAAGCTCAATACTCTTGATCTCGGAAATTTTATGTTTCTGTTTTGTCCAGTCTTTTTTTACTGAAGCAATCATATCTTTTGTGTTTACTTCTTTTTCACCATACTGAAGAACAACTTCTGTTTTGATTTCTTTCTTTGCCGCAGATTTTTTTGCTGTTGTTTTTGGTGCTGCTTTCTTTACTTCTTTTGTAACTTTCTCTGCAGTTTTCTTCACTTCTTTTGCAGCTTTTTCAGCTGTTTCTTCTACTGTTTTTTTCACTTCTCCCGCAGCTTTTTTTACCTCCTGCGCTTTCTTTTCAACAGTAGCCTTTACTTCTTTCGGCTGTGCTTCTTTTTTAGCAGTTTCTTTTACTTCTTCTACTTTTTCGCTGACTTTATCTTCTGCTGCTTTAACTGCTGTTTTTACTTCTTCTTTAGTTTCTGCCGCTGCCTTTACCTCTGCTGCCTTTGTTTCTTTTATCTGTTTTTTCAGTGCCATATTGGTTTGCCCTCCTTAACCGTTAAGCCTTACTATTTTAAATCCGCAAAACTGACAATACGCTGTGTTATCATTTGCTCTTTGACATTATAGCATACTAAATGAAAAAAGTCACATTTTTTCATTTAATTTTACTTGCCTCCGTGTTATACTATAAAAAGACGAGAAAAGGAGGTACGTGTTATGGGTATTTTAGTAGCACTGATCGGTGTAGCAATCATCGCCGCTGTCGTTGTTGCTTCTTTCACTGCCGTTCTCGGAGGTGTCATCGGAGGAGAACTGGAAGACGAAGAAGAATAAAAAAAGGTGGCTGTGAAAAATTCAATCGAGTTTTTCGCAGCCACCTTTTTATTATTCTTCAAATGTTTCTTTTAACTTATCCATGAACCCTTTTTTCTTAGCTTTACCCTTCGATTCAGAAGCCGGCTCTTCCTGGTTCAGTGTATTTCCTGTCAACTGATCAAAATGTCTAAGCACTTCTTTGGCTTCCGGACTTAATTTTTCCGGGGTCTGAATAACCAGCGTCACATAATGATCACCTCTGACCTGAGGATTTCTCAAAGAAGGTACCCCTTTTCCTTTCAGGCGTACTTTTGTATCAGTCTTAGTTCCCGGTTTTACGGTATAGATCACATCACCATCAACCGTCTTGATTCGCACATCACCACCAAGTGCTGCCTGCGCAAACGAAATTGGTGCAGTTGAGAAAATATGAACATCCTGTCTCTGGAAGATTGGATGTCTGGAAACCGTAACTTCTACCAGAAGGTCTCCCCTCGGTCCGCCATTCACACCCGGTTCACCTTTCTCACGGATTCTTACGCTCTGACCATTGTCAATACCTGCCGGGATTGTGACTTTGATCTTCTTGCGGCTTGAAGTATAGCCTGTTCCACCACAGTCCGGACATTTCTCACGAATGATCTTACCCGTTCCATGACAGTCCGGACAGGTCTGCACATTCTGCACCGTTCCGAAGAACGACTGTGATGTATAAACAACCTGACCTTTTCCACCACATTTTGAACAGGTCTCCGGACTTGTTCCCGGTTTTGCTCCTGTTCCATTACACTTTGTACATGGATCTTTCAGAACGATATCCAGTTCCTTCTCGCATCCAAAAATTGCTTCCTCAAATGTAATCCGGACACCTTTACGGATATTGGCGCCTTTCATCGGACCATTGTTCGCACGTCCGCCTCTTCTGCCACCGCCAAACAGATCACCGAAGATATCACCAAAAATATCACCAAAGTCTGCCCCGTTAAAATCAAAACCGCCATATCCACCGGCTCCGCCTGCACCGCCTTCAAACGCTGCATGACCAAACTGATCGTACTGACGCCGTTTGTCTGCATCACTCAGAACAGCATAGGCTTCAGAAGCCTCCTTGAACTTCTTTTCGGCTTCTGCATCTCCTGGATTCATATCCTGGT
>OGOL01003617.1_pt1 | contig 10228 bp, 6 predicted proteins | sample 1552641 | NCBI WGS metagenome assembly OGOL01 (sample SAMEA2580140, study PRJEB22360) | human gut metagenome | biome: human gut; feature: human-associated habitat; material: faeces | place: Denmark | collected 2008/2010 | reverse complement strand
AGTTGCGGGTTTCGCCGGCGCAGACGACCTTCGACATCCGGCTCGCGCTTTCATCGAAGGCGATTGATGACGTGGTGGTCGTGGGCTACGGCACGGTCAAGCGGCGCGATCTGGTGGGTGCGGTCGATCAGGTCGACCGGAAGGTCATCGAAGACCGTTCGACCGGAACGCTGGCCCGTGCCTTGCAGGGGCAGTTACCGGGCCTGAACATCACCTTCACCGACAGCAAACCCACGCGCGGGGCGTCGGTCAACGTCCGCGGATCGGGTTCGATCGGTGCGGGCGGTTCGACGCTCGTCCTGATCGACGGCGTGGAGGGCAGCATCAATGCGATCAACCCGCAGGACGTGGAGTCGGTCTCGGTGCTCAAAGACGCTTCGTCGTCGGCGGTGTACGGTGCACGCGGTGCTTTCGGCGTCGTGCTGATTACGACCAAGAGCGCCAAGAAAGGGACGCCCGTCATCAATTACAACGGTTCGGTGACGATCAACCGCCGCACGGTGACGCCCGATGTGGTGACCGACGGTCTGACGTGGATCAACTGGTGGAAGGATTGCTACAACGGTTATTACAACGGTTCGAAGGCGCTCCTGAACCATGTCGATTCGACGATTCCCTATACCGAGACGATCTATCAGGAATTGATCCGCCGTTCGCAGGACCCTTCGCTGGCGCGCACGACGGCGCTTTCGGGGCACGACCAGTTCGGGTGGGCCTATTACGACTCGACCGACTGGCATTCGCTCTTCTACAAGGACTACAACTGGTCGACCGAGCACAACCTCTCGATTTCGGGTGGCGGCGACCAGGCCGACTACTATATTTCGGGCCGTTTCTACGATATGGACGGCATCTACAAGGTGGGCAACGACAGCTACAAGAAGTACGACGTGCGCGCCAAGGGAACGCTTAAAGTGCGTCCGTGGCTGCGTCTGACCAACAACATGTCGGTCTCGGTGATCGATGCCTACGAACCCAAGCATCAGAAGAACAACTCGCAGATCCCGCGTCTGATCAACCACACGGCTATGCCGCTTTCGCCGGTGAAGAACCCCGACGGTACGTGGACGGCCGCGGCAGCCAAATCGGGCTATGCCGCCTTCTCGGAGGGGACTTCGTGGCGCACGAACGACTATGTCTACCTGCGCAACAAGTTCGACGTGAACATCGATCTGGTGAAGGACGTGCTGACCGCTTCGGCCGACTACTCCTACAACTACACCAATCGCAAGCGCATGGACGCCCAGACGGTGATCGAATACTCGAAAAAGCCGGGCGAGATTCTCTACGAGTCGGAGGCTGCGGGCTCCAATCTCCAAAGCGTCGAATACCAGACGCGCTACCAGTCGGCCAACGCCTACCTAAACTGGTCGCCCAAGCTGGGCGACGACCACACGTTCAAGGCGCTCGCGGGCTGGAATATCGAGAAACAGAAGTACGAGAGGCTGACGATCAAACGCGAAGGGTTCGTCACCGCTTCCAAACCGTCGTTCGGACTGATGAACGGTACGACGACCGACCCGACCGTCGGCGGATACATCTGGTCTTACGTGGGCGCTTTCTTTCGGCTCAATTACGGTTACAAGGGCAAGTACCTGGCCGAGGTGAGCGGCCGCTACGACGGTTCGTCGAAGTTCCCGACCAACTCCAAATGGGGATTCTTCCCCTCAGCATCGGTGGCGTGGCGCGTGTCGGAGGAGCCGTGGATGAAATGGTCGGAGGAGTGGCTCGACAACTTCAAGATCCGCCTTTCGGCCGGTTCGATGGGCAACGGCAACGTGAGTCCCTATTCGTATACCTCCGAGATGACGGTCTCGACGGCCGACGACATCGTACTGGGCGGGTCGTATCCCTCCTATACGTCGGTGGGCAGTACGGTGCCCGTGTCGCTGACGTGGGAGAAGTCGACGACCTACGACCTGGGACTCGACCTCGATTTCCTGAACAACCGTCTCTCGTTCAGCGGCGACTACTACCGCCGCTACACCACCGACATGTACACGCCCAGCATTTCGCTGCCGTCGGTCTACGGCACCACGTCGCCCAAGGGCAACAACGCCGAACTGCGCACTACGGGCTGGGAGCTGTCGCTCACATGGCGCGACTCGTTCAAGCTGGGCGGCAAGCCGTTCGATTACAGCATCAAGGCGATGGTGTGGGACAACCGTACGGTGGTGACCAAGTACGAGAATGCCACCCGTTCGCTCGGTACGCTCAAAGGCTATATCCAGAACGGCGGTTCGCCCTCGGACTTCTACGAAGGCATGGAGCTGGGCGAGATGTGGGGGTATACCGTAGCCGGGCTGTTCCGCGATCAGGCCGACATCGACTCCTCGGCCACGCACGACTTCACGCAGGCGTCGGACAAGGTGACGCGCCCCGGGCAGGTCAAGATCGCCGATCTCGATCATAACGGCAACATCGATCCCGGTGCTTTCACCGCCGACGATCACGGCGACCTGTCGATCATCGGCAACATCAATCCGCACTACATGTTCGGCGTCAATCTGGCGGCCAACTGGAACGGCATCGGACTGTCGGTCTTCCTGCAAGGCGTGATGAAGCGCGACTGGTACCCCTCGCCCGATTCGGGTTATTTCTGGGGCAAGTACGCCCGTCCGTTCATGTGGGTGCTGGGCATTCACAACTATACGGACGACATGTACAGCGAGGAGAAGAACAACTGGGATACGGCTTATTGGCCGCGCATGACTACCTACCAGTCGAACAGTTCCTATTCGTGGACCAAACTGCTCGAAATTCCCAACACCCGTTACAAGCAAAACGCGGCCTACCTGCGCGTGAAGAATATCCAGGTCGACTACACCTTCCCTAAGGCGCTGTGCCAGAAGATCCGTTTGGGCGGGTTGAAGATTTACCTGTCGGGCGAGAATCTCTTCACCTTCACGCCGCTGCATAAATATGCCCCCAACTTCGACCCCGAAGCACTGGGATACGACACCGATTTCTCTTCGACGGCCGGCGACGGATATACCTATCCCGTGCTCAAAAGCGTGACGCTGGGCGTCAACATCACATTCTAATCAGGGAGGAAGAGCATTATGAAAAAATACATTGCAATCCTGTTCGCATGCGTTTCGTTCTGCGCGTGCGAGGATTTCCTGACACAGGAGAACCCCAACAAGATCGAGAGCGAATACTACTTCAAGGACGAATCGTCGCTGGAAATCTATGCCAACGGTCTGACGCGGAGTTTCGCCACGGGCATCAAGAACTTCGTCAACGGCGACAAGAACGCCGATACACACGCATGGGACGGTGCGGCGGCCTATTTCAAGGACAACTATTCGGCCTCCGATGCGTCGAACTGGGGGACGAGCAACTGGTCGCAGCTGCGTTCGATCAACTTCTATCTCGACAATATGCGCAAGGCCGACGCACCGGAGGCTGTGTTGAACCACTACGAGGGTGTGGGGCGTTTCTTCCGCGCGCTGTTCTATTACGCCAAGGTGCGTACCTTCGGTGCCGTGCCCTGGTACGAGAAATCGATCGAGGCGACCGACCAGGAGGCGCTCTTCAAGGATCGCGACAACCGCGAATACGTCTGCCGCAAGATTCTCGCAGATCTCGACTACGCCTGCACCTACTGCTCGACGGCGGCTTCCTACCGCAACCAGGCGTCGTACATTCATCGTTACGTGGCCCTCGCGCTCAAAGCGCGTTTCTGCCTCTACGAGGGGACGATGCGCAAATACCACACGCTCGATCCCTCGACGGGCCGGCCGTGGCAGTCGGACGAGAGTGCGATGTACCTCGGCGAGTGCGTCAAGGCGTGCGAGGCGATCATAGGCGACGGCGTCTACCATTTGACCGACAATGCCGCCGACCGCCGCACGCAGTACCGTGCGATGTTCATCGAGAGCAACGCCACGACGGCCTACGCCAACGAGATCATCTGGGCGCGCAACTACGATTCGGAGCTGAACGTGACCCATTACATGAACTCCTATTTCATCAATCAACAGTATGCCAACTACGCCTTCACGCGGCAGTTCATCAACACCTATCTGATGACCGACGGTACGCCCTTCACGAGCAAGTATCCCGATTACGACGACCTCGACCTCGTGGCCGAGTGCACGGATCGCGACTACCGTCTCGCACAGACGATCCGCACGCCGGGTTTCACGCGCGACGGCGGCACGACGCAGTGGGCTCCCGACGTGACCTTCTCGAAAACGGGCTATCAACCGATCAAGTGGCTCACCGACGATTCGTCGAAGGATACGAACACCTCCAAGTGCGACAACGACGTGCCGTTGATGCGCTACGCCGAGGTGCTGCTCAACTATGCCGAAGCGAAGGCCGAACTGAACGAAATGTCGGAGGAAGTGTGGAACAAGACGATCAAGCCGCTGCGCGAACGTGCGGGAGTGACGAGCATCTATCCCACGACGGCCGATCCCTACATGGTCGAGTATTTCCAGAATCAGGTGACCGATCCTTTCATCCTGGAGGTGCGCCGCGAACGGGGAATCGAACTTACGATGGAAAACGTACGTTACGACGACATCATCCGCTGGCATCAGGGCGAGTTGTTCGCGCGGCCGTGGAAAGGCATCTGGATTGCGGCGTCGGAGACACCGATCGACCTCAACGGCGACGGCGTCAACGACTGCATCGTCACGTCGGACCCCAACAACAAGTCGCCGCTCAAAATCCTTTTCATCGACGGCGCTTCCGAAGCGGGGCACAAGCTTTCGCAGGGTACGTCGGGCAATATTCTGCCCGCTACGGCCATCGAGCGCAAGTGGCACGACTATAAGTATGTGAAACCGATTCCGACTACCGCTTTGCAGGAGAACCCCAACCTCACGCAAAACCCCGAATGGTAGTCTGCGTTTAATCCTTAAAACCGAATATCCATGAACCTATTCCATAAAATCGGGCTGGCGGTCGCCGCTTCGGCTGCGCTCTTTGCGGCGTGTTCTTCCGACGACGATCCCTTTTTCGCCCGCGAGAACGATTACCTTACTTTCGACTGTAACGAACAGACGGTCGAGCAGAGCCTCCAATGCGACGGCGCGTGGAGCATCGACTACGACGGCAACGACGACTGGATCGCCGTCACGCCCGACAGCGGCGTCGGCAACGGCGAATTGGACTTCATTACGGTCGGCGTGGCCTACAACCGGGGCGGCGAGCGCACGGGTACGATCTATATCGATTTCGCCGGACACGCCTATCCTATCCATATCACGCAGGGTGCCTGCGACTTCGCCTACGGAGCACTCTCGTCGGCGGGCACGCTGGTGCGGGGTGTCGAGAGCGATTTCACGCTGATCCTCGCTTATGCGAACGCCAACGGCGACGAATCCGTTGCTCTGAGCTGCCGGATGACGGGCGCTTCGGAGGGACTCGTGGCGGCCGACTGTACGTTCGATAAGTTCCAGAAGGGCAGCGGCACGATTACGATGCCTGTGACCGGCGTGCCGGCGCAGACGGGCGAAGTCTTCTTCGAACTGCTCGTCGACGGCGAGTCGAAAGGCACGGTCAAGAGTACCGTCGTGGCCGATCCCTCGTCGATCGTCGGCGGATTCCCCGTCTGGTGGGATTTTTCGTCCGAGAGCAAACCGACGTTGATGGCGGATCCGCACAATTACAGTTGGGGAGCCGGTTCGCAGTATCCCTGCGAGGATTCTGCCCCTTCGACCGACCACAAGTATCTCGATTGGAGCGATCGCGGCGGCTATCTCACCGTCGTCTGCTCGACGGCCAGCGGTTGGGGCTAAGGCGAAGGCCACTGCTACATGAAGGGGTTGCAGAAGGACGACTATTGGCTCATGGCCTTCCCTGTGAAGAACCTCAAAGAGGGAACGCGCATCGCTTTCGAGGCGGCCGTCGGCTGTTCGGGGTCGGGCGCACGCTACTATGCGTTGGAGTATTCGGCCGACGGGACGAACTGGTTCCTGGCCGAAGGCGCCGAAACCGTCACGGGAGTCGACGGGTCGACGGGGCCGGCGCACTATACGGTGATGACCGACCAGGCGCTTCCCAACGACAAGACGCCTGCATGCGGTTGGGCCAGCTATACCTTCCCCGTCGAAGGGTGTTCCGTGACCGACGGCCTGTTCTACGTGCGTCTGCGCGTCTCGCTCGACATTCGCCTGAACGCTTCGGCCACTACTTACACCATCTCCAAGACGGGCTCCGAACGGCTCAAAGGGATCGTCAAGGTGTCGCTTCCCGAATAACAAACGTCCGGGCGGAGCGGACCGGTTCCGCTCCGTCCGGTAACGTCGAATGAAAAAACCTGATATAAAACGATGAAAACGATCAATCGCATGGTTTTGCTGCTGGCGACGCTCTTCGCAGCGATCGGTTGCAGCGACGACGACAAGGAGCTCGTGATGTACTCCCTGCGTTTCGAACCCAACAGCATCACGCTCGGTATCGGGAAGAGCTACCGTCTCGTGCCGATCTCCGATCCCTTCTACGACGACGTACAATACGAATGGAAATCGGTCGACGAACGGGTGGCCACCGTCGACCAGTCGGGAGTGGTGACGGGCGTCAGTGCCGGTTCGACCGAGGTACGCGCCTTCTACGGCGACAACCGGTTGGCGCGGTGTCTGGTTTCGGTGGTGGAGAGCACCTCGTCGCTGCCCGATCCGACGGCGGCCCTGTCGGAGGGGCTGTCGCAGCAGATGATCTTTTCGAGCAATCAGCTGCCCTACAAGGGGACGATCATGCAGTGCTTCGACTTTTACGACGAGAACGGCTACATCTATTATACGCAGAGCGTCGGCGACACGAAGACCGGCAACAGGTGGATGGTGGCGCTGGGACGCCAGAAACGCAACGAAGCCCCGTCGGACGACTACATGAAACTCCAATGGTTCGGTCATGGCACGCTGCTCGTGGCCGAGCGGGCCGACGACGGCGACTACGTGTGGGTGAACTCCAACGGCACGCTTTCGGGAACGGACTACACCAACAACCTCACCTTCTCGCGCATCCGCTACCAGAAGGGCGCGGTGCTGAGCCACTACGCCGGCGACACGTTCTACATGAGCGAGTATGTCGACGCCGCGGGTACGACGTGGATGGTGCGCGACGTGCAGCCTTCGATCGACTTCGTGAACCGCCGTCTGCTTATCGGCTGCCGCACGACGGACATGCGCCACAACGTGATCTACGACCTCGACGCCGTGCTGGCGCTCGGCAAGGAGACGGTAGAGATCACCCGCACGTGGGGTGGTGAAACGGCTGCCGAGGGCGTCACCGAGAAGAAGACCGAGACGACCTCGGTCGAGGTACGCAATCTCAACCGCCTGACGCCGCTCGGATCGTTCCGTCTGCCCAGCTATCTCAATACGGGCCAGACGCACCAGGTCTATTCGTACAGCCACCAGGGACAGGCCGTGTGGGGCGACTACGTTTATTGGTACGAAGGACAGGCGATCCAGCAGACGGGCGAGTTGTACGACGGTTCGGTGGCCTATGTGGCCGTGTTCGACTATACCGGCAAACTGGTCTGCCCCCGCACGCGGGTGGCCGCCTGCTCCGACTTCCCGAGCCTGAGCACGTTGCTCGATGCGAAGAACTGCTATTGCGAAGGCGAGGGGATGCAGCTCAAACAGGGGCGGAAGCTCTATCTGGGCATTGCGACCCATACGTCAGCTGCGTCGGGCAACCGACTGGCGTCGATCCTGCAATACGAATGCGACGTCGAATAGCGGTCGGCTGCGACATTTTGCTATTTTTGGCTTGGCCTTAGATACTTCGTCTCGGCATAATCAAGCTGACGCTTGCTTCTGCGCTCGACTTTTGCTATCTTTGCCTTAGCTGCTTCTGTATTCGACTTTTCCTAATCTTTGTCCTGCCCGCGCCGCCGTCGGAGAACGGCGGCGGGCGGGGGGAAGAACGATAACCGATAACTATGAAGAACCCCGTTATGAAAAAAACGTTGTTGCTCGCGTTTGCGGCGCTCTGCTTCGTGCAGAGTGCGCTGGCGTGGGGCAAGTCGGGCCACGACGCCGTGGCCTACATCGCCGAGACGCATCTGACCAAACGTGCGAAAGCCGTGATCGAACGGTATCTGGGCCATTCGATCGTCTACGACGCGTCGTGGATGGACGACTACCGTGCCGAACCCGGTTACGAGATGACCAACTGGTGGCACGTGGATTACGGCAAGGGCGAACCCACGAAGGATGCCGCCGGCAACCCACTCGAACCCAATGTGCTGCGTGAACTGAACCGTGCGATCGAACGGTTGAGGGATTACCGTAATCTCGACGATTCGACCGTCGTGGTCAACCTGCGCTACGTGATCCATCTGGTAGGCGACATGCACTGTCCGTCGCACGTCAACTACCAGCAGAGCCGTATGCGCGTGCTCTTCTACGGCGTCGATACGCAGTACCATGCACTCTTCGACGGCGGTATCCTCGACCGCAAGCACCGCTGGGGCTACATGGAATACAAACACCAGCTCGACCGTTATTCACGGCGGGAGCGGGAAGCATTGGCTGCCGGTACGCCCGACGACTGGTTCGCCGAGAGCCGGCGCGAGTGTGCGGTCATCTACGACTGGGCCGCACCCGGCGACAAGTTGGGCCTGTCCTTCTGCAACAAAGCGATCGGTTTGTTGGATCACCAGCTCATCAAGGCTTCGTACCGGCTGGCTAAGGTGCTCAACGAACTGTTTGGTTAAACAATACTCTCTCTCTAATCTTCTTTTCTCGGGCTCCAACACCCGGCCTCCCCCGGAATCAGCGTGTAGTGCTGTTTTCGGGGGAAGGTATTTGTCCGGTCGCAGTCGGACCGACTCAGGAGCGTGCCTGCTGAACATGTCGATACGGAACATCGGCTGGCTGCCGCGGTTTTTAGAGGTGGTATTTGGAAATGCGGGGGCGAATCGCTACCTTTGGAGGGTCGAAATCAAACAGCAACAGCATAAGCCCATGAAAGCTACCTATCTCGGACTGGAACTCGACAGCCCGATCGTCGTGAGCAGTTCGCCCTATACGGCGACGCTCGCCAATATCGAGAAGTGCGCCGCCGCCGGAGCGGGCGCGGTGGTTCTGAAATCGATCTTCGAGGAGCAGATCCTGCACCACGCCGCTTCGCTCGAACAATATTCCGATTCGCCCTACGGCGATGCGGGCGACTATCTGCAACGTTATCTGGGCGAGGATTACAAAGCGGGATTTCTGCAACTGATCGCCGATGCGCGGCGTGCGACGCGGATTCCCGTCATCGCCAGCATCAACTGCGTGGCCGCGGGCGAAGAGTGGATCGAATACGCCGCCGCGATGGCTCGGGCCGGAGCCTCGGCGCTCGAACTGAACATCTTCATCCAGCCCGTCGACGCCGCACGTTCGTCGCAGGAGCTCGAACGGCTCTATGTGACGATCGCCCAGCGTGTCTGCGCCGAGGTGAAGATTCCCGTTTCGGTCAAACTCGCGATGCGTTTCACGAACGTCGTGGCGATGGCTGCCGCGTTGGAGAGCGTCGGGGTGAAGGGTGCGGTGCTGTTCAACCGTTTCTTCGAACCGGACGTGGATGTCGAGCGGATGACCTTCGTCGAAGGGTCGCCTTACAGCGAAGCGTCGGAGTTGCGCAACGTATTGCGCACGACGGCGATCTGCGTCGGTGCGCTGCCGCGTATGGATTTCGCCGTTTCGACGGGCGTGCACGACGGCGAGGCGGCGGTCAAGGCGCTTCTTTGCGGTGCTGCGGCCGTCGAGGTCTGCACGGCGATCCACCGCGAAGGTTTCGATGTGATCGCGCGCATGAATGAGTGGATCGACGCCTGGGCGGCGCGTCACGGCATCACGGCGCTCGACGAATTCAAGGGCCGGCTCGGTTTCGGCAAGAGCGACTCGGAGTTTTTCCAGCGCGTGCAGTACATGAAGTATTTCCCCGGAAAGGATTGATTTTTTCGGACAAGGCAGCAGGGCGGAACTCTGTCGAGAGTTCCGCCCCGCATTGTTACTTGTCGGGATCGTACTCCCGTGCCAGTCCGCCCTCGCCCGTCTCCTTGTAGATCGAGGGAAGGTCGTGCCCCGTCTGTTTCATCACCTCGACCACGCGGTCGAACGAGACGCGGTGTCCGCCGTCGGTGAAGGCCGAATAGAGGTTGGCGTCGAGCGCGCGGGCCGCAGCGTAGGCGTTGCGTTCGATGCAGGGGATCTGCACCAGTCCGCATACGGGATCGCAGGTCATGCCCAGATGGTGTTCGAGCCCCATTTCGGCGGCA
>OGOL01003606.1_pt1 | contig 10271 bp, 7 predicted proteins | sample 1552641 | NCBI WGS metagenome assembly OGOL01 (sample SAMEA2580140, study PRJEB22360) | human gut metagenome | biome: human gut; feature: human-associated habitat; material: faeces | place: Denmark | collected 2008/2010 | reverse complement strand
GGCCTGATGAAGACGCGCGACGGCATCAAGGTGATCGAGTTCAACGCCCGTTTCGGCGATCCGGAGACGGAAGTAGTGCTGCCGCGCCTGAAAAGCGACATCGTGGAGATCTTCTCGGCCGTGGCCGACGGCTGGGAGCTGGAGCACCCGCTCGAATGGCACGACTTTTCGACGGTGGGCGTGGTGCTGGCCTCGAAGGGCTATCCCGGCAGCTATGCGAAGGGCGCCGTGATCGAGGGGCTGGACGAGGTCGACGGCGCGGTCTACCACATGGGTACGGCCTCGAAGGAGGGGCGGATCGTGACGGCCGGCGGTCGGGTGGCGATCGTCGTCTGTGCGGCGCCGACGCTCGGCGAGGCGCTGGAAAAGTGCAATCGGGAAGTAGGTAAGGTGCGGTGCGACAATCTGTTCCATCGTACGGACATCGGACGGAAAGCAATCAAGTGATTCTATGGCGACGATAATCAGCGGAAAAGAGTTGTCGGCCTCGATGAAGGCCGAAATGGCGGCGGCGGTGAAGGAGTTCCCCGCCAAATACGGGCGGGCGCCCCATCTGGTCGTGGTGCTCGTGGGCGACGATCCGGCCAGCGTGAGCTATGTGACGGGCAAGGCCAAGGCTTCGGCCGAGGTGGGCATTCGCAACACGACGATCCGCCGCCCGGCGGAGACGGGCGAGGCGGAGTTGCTGGCGCTGATCGGCGAACTGAACGCCGACGACGGCGTGGACGGGATTCTGGTGCAGCTGCCCCTGCCGAAGCATATCGACGAGGATCGGGTGATCGCGGCGGTCCGCCGCGAGAAGGACGTGGACGGTTTTCATCCGCTCAACGTAGCCAATCTGTGGCTCAAACAGCCCTGCACGCTGCCCTGCACGCCGAAAGGAATTATCCGGATGTTGCAGCGGGCAGGTGTGGAGATCGCCGGCAAACGTGCCGTGGTGATCGGCCGCAGCAATATCGTAGGGCTGCCGGTGGCCAAATTGCTGCTCGACGCCAACGCTACGGTGACGATCGCCCACAGCCGCACGCGAAATCTGCCGGAGGTGACGCGCGAAGCGGACATCCTGGTCGTGGCGATCGGCCGGCCGCGTTTCGTGACGGCCGACATGGTGCGTCCGGGCGCCGTGGTGATCGACGTGGGGGTCAACCGCGATCCCGGGACGGGCAAGCTGTGTGGCGACGTGGACTACGCCGCCGTCGAACCGCTGGCCTCGGTCATCACTCCCGTGCCGGGCGGCGTGGGGCCGATGACGATCGCTTGTCTGATGGAGAATACGGTCGAATGTTTCCTGCGTAAAATGGAGCGGTGACGCGGCGGACGATCGGAATTACGGGGCTTTCTGCGATTTGCGGAAGGCCCCGTTTCGCATCGGGCCTCCGGTCGTCGGGGGATGTTGTGACCTGCCGCAGGGCGGTTCCGGAAGAGGTCGGGCGTTCGGCCGGATTCCGCGGTGCGCATCGTCGTCAGTGTCCCATGTCGTTCAGGTAGATTTCGAGTGCCCGTACCGAAATTTGGATTTCGCGGATGGAGACGCCGAGCGAGCCGATCAGCGCCAACAGGCCCGCACCGAAGACGTATGCGGCCACGAGCGGCAGCCCGATGTAGAGCAGGAACATCGTCACGACGCACAGGAACAGGCTGGCGATCCCCAGAATCTGCATGGCGCGGGTCAGGTAGAGCCGTCGCCGCAGGTTGTCGATCTGGGCGGCCGTCAGGTCGGAACGGTGTTGGAGGTATTGCGCTTTGAGCGTGCGGATCAGCTGGGCGTAGGAGAGAAACCGGTTGGTGTAGGCCAGCAGGATCAGCGAAATGGCGGGAAAGAGCAGCGCGGGGACGGTGAGTGTGAGTTCTTCCATAGCGAACGGATTATCGTGTCGTCGGGACAAAGATACGATTAAGCCGAGCGCAATGCAAATTTATTAGCTTTTTGCCGAGGCGGAGTATCTTTGGTTTGCGCCTTGGATGCTCTGTCTCGGCATAATCAAGCTTGCGCTTGCTTCTGCGCTCGGATTTTCGTATCTTTACGTCGCGGGACACGGACGGTTCCGGAGTCTCCGAATATTTTGTAGGAAAATAAGGGTTACGATGAAAACTGCGAAACGAATGAAACGTCTGCTCGGTTGGCTGCTCGTGTGCCTGCCCGTTGCGGCCGGTGCGCAAAGCGTGCAGGATTCGCTGGCGATCGCCGCGATCCGCTGGGATACCTGCTGTGTGCGGCCGCATCTGGTGGCCGTGCAGGCGCAACTCGAACTGTTCGGCGCGCCGCAGGCGATCTCGATGGTCAGGTATGACGCGGGAAGATACCGCACCCGCATCGTACAGCCGGATTCGCTGACGCTTACGTCGGTTTTGGCCGAGGCGGAGGGGGCCGTGGCGGCCGTGAACGCGGGCTATTTCAATGTGAAGACGCTCGTTCCCTCGACGTTCGTGCGTGTCGGAGGCCGGACGGTCGCCGCGACCGAAGCTCGGGAAGAGTTCCGCGTCAACGGCGTGGTGGCGATAAAGGGGCGCCGCGTGCGGATCGAACCCTATGTTCCGGCGGACGACGCGCGGCTCGCGCGGCGTTACCGTGACGCGCTGGCTGCCGGGCCGCTGCTTCTCTGCCGCGGCGAGGCGTTGTCGTATGCCGATCGCGAGGGCGGTTTCTGGGGCCGGCATCCCCGCTCGGTCGTGGGCATCACGCGACGGGGCGAGGCGGTGATGATCGTCGTGGACGGCCGTTTCCCGGGGCAGGCGGCGGGTATGACGATCGGCGAACTGATCTATCTCGTGCGGCAATTGGGGCTGTATTCGGCGCTGAACCTCGACGGCGGCGGTTCGTCGACGCTCTGGTGCGAGGAGGCGGGCGTCGTGAACCGCCCGTCCGACAACCGGAGGTTCGACCACGAGGGCGAACGGCGCGTCACGAACTGCATCGCGGTGGTGGCGGAGTGATGCCGCCCTTTCCGATCGGGAAGCCGAGGCGTTCCGTCGCTTCGGCTTTTCGTCGGATTTCGGAAATGCCCCCCCCCTTCCCGCATCTGCGGAAAGGCGGAAACAGCGTGTTTTCACGTGGGGCTGAATGTGCTGTTATCAGCATGTCGATCTGCTTGATGCCGGCTGTGTCCCAGCTTCGTCTCCTCGGTTTTTTAAATTTTGTGAAAAATTACTGTTAATTTTTTCACATTATTGTTTTTTTTACTAATTTTGCATCGGGAAAAAAGGGACTTGCCGCGAGTGCGAAGCCTTCGTCGGGAGAGTCCCGGGAAATCCCGGATAGAGTTGGATAAAGAGGTTTTAATAACGAATACAATTATGGACAAAATGGATTTGAAAAAGTACGGCATCACCGGCGTTACGGAGATCGTGTACAATCCGTCGTATGACGAGCTGTTCCGCGAGGAGACCAAGAAGGGCCTGCGCGGTTTCGACAAGGGCGTTGTAACCGACATGGGCGCCGTGAACGTGATGACCGGCGTCTATACCGGCCGTTCGCCCAAGGACAAGTTTTTCGTGATGGACGAGACGACGAAGGACACCATCTGGTGGACTTCGCCCGAATACAAGAACGACAACAAGCCCGTGACGAAGGCTGCATGGAAGGAGTTGAAGAAGCTCGCCGGCCAGGAGCTTTCGGGCAAGAAGCTCTACGTGGTCGATACCTTCTGCGGCGCCAACGAGAACACGCGCTTGAAGATCCGCTTCATCATGGAGGTGGCCTGGCAGGCACACTTCGTGAAGAACATGTTCATCCGTCCGACCGACGCCGAGCTGGAGCAGTACGGCGAACCCGACTTCGTGGTGCTCAACGCTTCGAAGGCGAAGGTGAAGAACTACAAGAAGCTGGGTCTGAACTCGGAGACGGCCGTGGTCTTCAACCTCACGGAGAAGATGCAGGTAATCCTCAACACGTGGTACGGCGGTGAGATGAAGAAGGGTATGTTCTCCTATATGAACTACCTGCTGCCGTTGAAGGGCATCGCTTCGATGCACTGCTCGGCCAACACCAACGAGAAGGGCGAGACGGCGATCTTCTTCGGTCTGTCGGGTACGGGCAAGACGACCCTCTCGACCGATCCCAAACGTCAGCTCATCGGCGACGACGAGCACGGCTGGGACGACGACGGCGTGTTCAACTTCGAGGGCGGCTGCTATGCCAAGGTCATCAATCTCTCGAAAGAGAACGAGCCCGACATCTGGAACGCTATCCGCCGCAACGCGCTGTTGGAGAACGTGACGGTCGGCCCGAAGGGCAAGATCGATTTCGCCGACAAGTCGGTGACCGAGAATACCCGCGTGTCGTATCCGATCTTCCACATCGAGAATATCGTGAAGCCCGTATCGAAGGCTCCGGCCGCCAAGAAGGTGATCTTCCTCTCGGCCGACGCATTCGGCGTGCTGCCTCCCGTCTCGATCCTCACGCCCGAGCAGACGAAGTACTACTTCCTCTCCGGCTTCACGGCCAAGCTGGCCGGTACCGAGCGCGGTATCACCGAGCCTACGCCGACCTTCTCGGCCTGCTTCGGCGCAGCCTTCCTGTCGCTGCACCCCACCAAGTACGGCGAGGAGCTCGTTAAGCGCATGAAGAAGTCGGGCGCCAAGGCATATCTCGTGAACACGGGCTGGAACGGTACGGGCAAGCGTATTTCGATCAAGGATACCAGAGGCATCATCGACGCCATTCTCGACGGCTCGATCGACAAGGCCAAGACGAAGAAGCTCCCGATCTTCGATTTCGAAATCCCGACCGCACTGCCGGGCGTAGATTCCGCGATCCTCGATCCGCGCGATACCTACAAGTCGGCTTCGGAGTGGGACGTCAAGGCGAAGGATCTGGCCGAGCGCTTCATCAAGAACTTCGTGAAGTTCACGGGCAACGACGAGGGCAAGAGCCTCGTGGCTGCCGGTCCGAAGCTCTAAGCCGGTCTTACCGTTCAGGAGGAGCGAAAGAGTACGCGAAGGGCCGGTTCGATCTTCCGCAGACCGCAAGTGTTTGTGTTGTTGGTAGGTGAGAGCGGTTCGGCGGAGGTACGGTTTCCGATAAGGATTTCCGGTTCAGGGAATCGACCTTCCGCAGGCGGTGCGATCCGCAATCGGTTCGAATCTTCGCGGAGCGGGAACTTCCGTTCCACTCGTTGATCCTCCTACTATTGAATGCAGGTTGGAAAATCCGATGATTTTCCAACCTGCATCCTTTTTATCCGGTCGGGTCGATCGTTCCGGCGGCGGTGCGGATCTTCCGGATGCGGCAGGGCCGGTTCGTCCGGAATCTTCCGGCGATGCGGTCGGCCGCGACGGCCTTTTACGCGGTTTTGCCTGCCGGCGGCTGCCCGCGCGGCCGGGCGGAGAGGGCGATTCCGGAGTCCCGTGCGTTGGTTTTGTACGCTGCAATCGGGGATCGCTACTTTTTAAGGGGTGAAAAAGGGGATTTTTTAGGAAATTCCGGGGAATTTCCGTATCATTGTAGATCGAAAATCCGGAAATGTGGATTCTTCCGGGGATTCACGTTCGGGAAATCTTTCTCGTCGGAGGAGGATGCGCGGCAGTCGCCGGGATGGATTTCGGGGCGGAGTTCCCGTAACGTGAGTTCGACGTGAATCCATGACGGCGAATCCGCAGGCAAGGTCAACAATTTGTTACGTCGAACTCTCGTTACGTTTTATGGTGAAGCCCAACAACCTGCGCAAGGTGTCCATCGCCCGGTTGAAGCAGGAGATGCAGGATACGGTTTTTCTGTCGGACGATCTGGCCATTACGACCATCGATTATCTGCGCAATCCCACGTCGGAGATTCCCGTGTCGCTCGACGGGTTCGCGGCGATGATCATGATGAGCGGGTCGGCGGTGCTCTCCATCGATACCGAGACCTATGAAGTCCGGCCCAACATGCTGGTATTCTTCCGTCCCGGCAGCATCATCCGGACGATCCGCTGTTCGTCCGATGCGACGGCCTATCTGGTCGCCTGTTCGAAGGCGTTCGTCAGCGACATCCAGGTCGATATTTCGGCGTCGCTCCCCATTCACATGCGCTTCGGCCGCAAACCTTGTTTGCAGGTGACCGAACGCGACGTGGCCGAAATCCGGCAGTTTTTCCAGCTTATCAAGACCGTGATCCAGAGCGATAAGGAGCGGTATCGCAAGGAGATCATCCACACGCTTTTCACGGCGGTTTTCTATCTGATTACCGAGTTGAACCAGCGCGAGCAGTCGAGCGAGCAGAAGCAGGGCCGCTGCGAAGTGCTTTTCGACCAGTTCATGCAGCTGCTGGGCGGGTACAACAAGCGGGAGCGGAACGTGAGTTTTTATGCCAGGCAGTTGAACATCACCCCGAAATATCTCTCGTCGGTGGTGAAGGAGGTGAGCGGCAAGACGGCGGCCAAGTGGATCGACGAGTCGGTCATCCTCGAAGCGAAGTCGTTGCTGAAATATTCGGGCATGAGTATTCAGGAGATCGCCTACCACCTCAATTTCAGTACGCAGTCCTTCTTCGGAAAGTATTTCAAACAGCATACGGGTACCTCGCCGTCGCGTTACAAGCGCAAGGGGTAACGACAAAGCGCGGGGTTCCGGAATCGGGACCCCGCGCTCGCATTTTATACGGAGCGGATCAGTCGCGCAGGTAGGCGCCCGTCGCACGCAGTTCGGCGCGCAGCGCCTCCACGTTGAGATCGGCGGGCTGCACGCCCGCCTTCAAGGCTAGCCGTGCGGCGCGTCCGGCCGCTTCGCCCAACGCCATGCAGGTCGACATGACGCGCGTCGAAGCCATCGCTTCGTGGTTCATCGACGAGCAGCGGCCCGCGACGAGCAGATTGCCTACATGGGCCGGAATCAGCGTGCGGTAGGGGATGTCGTAGCAGTCGTCGCACCAGTAGAGCGTGCAGTCGCCGCCCTTGGCGTGGTGGATGTCTACCGGATAGCCCGCCACGGCGATGGCATCGTCGAAACGACGGTCTTCGAGAATATCTTCTGCCGTGAGGACGTATTTGCCTACGATCACGCGGCTTTCGCGGATACCCATGAAGGGTGCGATTTTTTCCAGATGCGCTCCGGCGAAGCCCGGCACGAATTCGCGCAGGTAACGTTCCACCTCGTAGACCTGCTTGCGGCCCTCAATCTCGCCGTGCGTGTAGCTTTCGGGACGGGTCGAGTCGACGCCGTTCACGCGCGTCATGTTGACCCAGATCTCGTCGTCGGCAAGCCCCGTGATGAGGATCGTGCGTGCTACGGGGATGTGGATACCCTTGGCGCGCGCCTGCTCGATTTGGGTGCGCAAGCCGACGGTGATGAACTTGCCCGTGCGGAACTGCTCGGCCGGCATGGTGTCCATGTCGTAGACGTCGGGATGCTGGACGATCGCGTCGCGCAGCCGCTGCACGTCGACACCCTTCATGCAGAACATCAGCGTCGGCGGCTGCATGCCGCCTTCGGCGTCGCCCTTGCGGCACTCCACGCCCGCGCGGAAGGCCACGTCGCCGTCGCCCGTGCAGTCGATGACGGTGCGGGCCAAGATCGCTTCGCGGCCCGCCTTGCTCTCGACGACGACGCCCTTCACCGCATCCCCCTCGCGGATCGCATCGGCGAAAAAGGTGTAAAGCAATACCTCGACGCCCTTCTCCTCCATGATTTCGAGCGCCGTGCGCTTGGCCTCTTCGGGGTCGATGATCGTCAGGCTCATGTGCAGGGCGCAGGGACGGTGTTCGCTCGCTGCGCCGCGTGCACGCAGCCGGTCGATGAAGTTCTGGGGCAGGCCCTTGATGATCTGCGTTCCCTTGTGTCCCAGGAATCCGAGTACAGGCAGGCCGATCGTAAGGTTGCCGCCCAGAAAACCGCGGCTCTCGACGAGCATTACGCGCAGGCCGTCGCCCGCAGCCGCCTCGGCGGCCATGATGCCGGCGGGGCCGCCGCCCACGACCAGAACGTCCACCTCGGCGCGGACGGGGATGTCGCGTGCCGGACAATGTATTGAATGTTTTTCGCTCATAATTAGGATGGGTTGTTTATCGGTTCATGATTTATCCGTTTTGACCCGCGGCCGAAACGTTTCGTTTTCGGTCGTAAATATATGTTTTTTATGTCGAAAAAGCAAATAAAAAGAAAACGTCCGGAGAAAAAACCGGACGTTTTTCGTATAAAGGGTCTCGTGTACGGGACTAAGCCTTGCCTGCCGAACCCAGCACGTTCTCGCATTTGTGCATGTAGAGCTTCTTCAACTCGTCGCGGGCCGGACCCAGGTATTTGCGGGGGTCGAACTCGGCGGGGTTGTCGATGAAGACCTTGCGTACGGCGGCGGTCATCGCCAGACGGCCGTCGGAGTCGATGTTGATCTTGCATACGGCGCTCTTGGCTGCCTTGCGGAGCTGCTCCTCGGGAATGCCGACGGCATCTTTGAGCTTGCCGCCGTGCGTGTTGATGATCTTCACGTACTCCTGCGGAACCGACGAAGCACCATGCAGCACGATGGGGAATCCGGGGAGTTTCTTCTCGATCTCGGCCAGAATGTCGAAGCGCAGTTCGGGCGGAACGAGGATGCCCTCGGCGTTGCGGGTGCACTGTTCGGGCTTGAACTTGTTGGCGCCGTGCGACGTGCCGATCGAGATGGCCAGCGAGTCGACGCCGGTGCGCGATACGAAGTCGATGACCTCCTCGGGCTGCGTATAGGTATGATGTTCGGCCTTCACGTCATCCTCGATGCCGGCCAGTACGCCGAGCTCGCCTTCGACCGTCACGTCGTGCTGGTGAGCATACTCGACGACCTTTTTCGTGAGGGCTACGTTCTCATCGTAGGGGAGCGACGAACCGTCGATCATCACCGACGAGAAGCCCATGTCGATGCAGCTCTTGCACAGTTCGAACGAATTGCCGTGGTCGAGGTGCAGCGTAATCGGAATCCCCTTGCCGCCGTTGAGCTCCTTGGCATACTCCACGGCGCCCTGTGCCATGTAGCGCAGCAACGTCTGGTTGGCGTATTTGCGGGCGCCGGCCGACACTTGCAGGATAACGGGCGAATTGGCCTCGACGCACGCCGAAATGATCGCCTGCAACTGCTCCATGTTGTTGAAGTTGAATGCAGGAATGGCATAACCGCCCTTGATGGCCTTGGCGAACATCTCGCGCGTATTCACCAGTCCGAGTTCTTTGTAAGATACCATAACCGTTAAATTTTAGTTATTTGATACGAAATGAATCTCTATGGGAGTTCATGCAAAGATACAACAAAATTCAGAAACCGCCGCGCGGGAATTCGGAATATTTTTTAATAAATTGAAAAGCGTGCGGCGCGGGCGGATATTTCGCAAGAATTTCGTATCTTCGACGGCGTCTTAGATACTTCGTCTCGGCATAATCGAACATAAATGTTTGCTTCTGCGCTCGACTTTTCGTACTTTGACTGACGTCTTAGATACTCTGTCTCGGCATAATCAAACATAAATGTTTGCTTCTGCGCTCGACTTTTCGTATCTTTGGCCTCTGTAAATCGCAGACCGGCGGAGGGCGTTTTGCGCCGTCGTGCCGTGCATCGCGGCCGGGAAGCGGAGAGCGGATTTCCTTCGGGAAGAATGCCGGTGCGATTGTAATGTTAAGGAACGTTTTCGTTAAGCCGAGTGCAGAGCCGAACTTGTTCAGGCTATGCCGAAGCGAGAAAACGAGGAAAGGAATTCAACATTTAACGATCTAAAAAATAACGCGAATTATGCCAGAATTCATCTATCAGGAGCCGTTCCCCGTGGGCGAGGACACCACGGAGTACCGTCTGTTGACCAAGGATTACGTGAAAGTCGTGGAGTGCGACGGCCGCAAGATTTTGAAAGTCGACCCCAAGGGGTTGGAGGAGTTGTCGAAGGCCGCCTATTCCGACGTGTCGTTCTACCTGCGTGCTTCGCACTTGCAGAAACTGCGCAACATCCTCGAAGATTCCGAAGCCTCCGACAACGACCGCTTCGTGGCCTACACCATGCTGCTGAACCAGTGCGTCGCAGCCGAAGGCGAACTGCCCACCTGTCAGGACACGGGTACGGCGATCTGTATCGGCCACAAGGGCGAGGACGTCTATACGGGCGCCGACGACGCCGAGCATATCGCGCGCGGCGTCTACGAGACCTACAAGGAGCGCAACCTGCGCTATTCGCAGGTGGTTCCCTTCACGATGACCGACGAGAAGAATTCGGGCACGAACCTTCCGGCGCAGATCGACATCTACGGAGGCCACCCCGGCATGGAGTACGAGTTCCTCTTCATCACCAAGGGCGGCGGTTCGGCCAACAAGACCTTCCTCTACCAGCAGACCAAGGCGC
>OGOL01003603.1_pt1 | contig 10273 bp, 9 predicted proteins | sample 1552641 | NCBI WGS metagenome assembly OGOL01 (sample SAMEA2580140, study PRJEB22360) | human gut metagenome | biome: human gut; feature: human-associated habitat; material: faeces | place: Denmark | collected 2008/2010 | reverse complement strand
ACAGATGGAGAGCCGTATACATGGAGACGTGTAAGTACGGTTCGGGGGCAGGTAAACGAAAACCTACCGCTGTAAAGCGGAAAGGCGTTGTTTGCCGAGCCTACCCGTAGCCATGCAGATGAGAGCGGATGCCGTTAAGCGAGTGGAAAAAGTATTTGGAAATTAGGGAAGAAAAAAAAGGGAGTAAGGAGGATAAAATCTCTTTATTCCCTTATTTCGTATCAAATGGGTGTGAAAGTGTGAAATATCGTTATATTTTTGCCTATTAGAGCCACATAACGAATTATTATCGCAAAATTTAATGTATATTTGCAGTAAAATTCGGTGAAAATATGAAACTGAACAGAATAAAAGATACGTTGGAAGAAAAAGGCATCTCTCAGACATGGCTTGCAAAACAGCTTGGGAAGAGCTTTAGTACAGTAAACTGCTACGCCAGGAATAAATACCAGCCAGATTTGGAAACATTGCTTGAAATATCCAAAATTCTACAAGTCGATTTGAAGGACTTGATAACAGACGAGGACGAGCGAGAGTAAAAACGCCAAATGCTGGATTTTTAGAACTGGACAAAATAACTTCCGATAATAAAACGTTATTTGAACATGGGCATAAGCAAAGAACTTACAGAAGAGGACATCAAGTTCCGCTATATCAACGAAGCCATCACAAGCAAGGGATGGTCAAAGGATAGTATATTCATGGAACAGAAGGTTAAATTTACTGACGGTAAAATTAGCCTTCATGGTAATCTTGTGCATAGAGAGAAACCGAAGTTTGCCGACTATGTACTTTATGCAAATAAGGCAACACCCATTGCTATTGTAGAAGCAAAGGATGCCAATCATTCTGTTTCTCATGGATTGCAACAAGCCATGACCTATGCCCAAATGCTTGATGTGAAGTTTGCATACAGTTCAAATGGTGAAGGTTTTGCCGAACATGACTTCTTGACAGGCAAGGAACGCACTTTTGCTATGAACGAATTTCCAACAAAAGAAGAACTTGTCGAAAGATATAAAAATGAGGCTAACGATGGAAACGGACTTAACGAACAAGAGCTGGCTATTATAGAGCAGCCTTTTTGCACTGGTCAGAATATATTTCCGCCACGATATTATCAGCGCAATGCAGTAAACCGCACAGTTGGTGCCATTGCCAAAGGACAAAACCGTGTGCTCCTTGTCATGGCAACTGGCACAGGCAAGACATATACTGCATTTCAGATTGTATGGCGTTTGCTTAAAAGTGGTTTGAAGAAGAAAGTGTTGTATCTTGCAGACCGAAACATATTGGTTGACCAATCCATACAGCAGGATTTCAAGCCATTAGAAAAGGTGACACACAAGATTGACTACTCAAAAGATAAGAACCACTTGGAAGAGCTTGGCTCTTATCAAGTGTTCTTTGCACTCTATCAACAGTTGATTGGACAGAATGATGCCAAAAACTATAAGGAGCTGTTTCCTAATCCAGACTATTTTGACCTTGTTATCGTTGATGAGTGTCATAGAGGTAGCGCAAAGGATGATAGCAACTGGCGAAACATCTTGGAATACTTTTCTTCGGCTACTCATATCGGTATGACTGCCACACCTAAAGAAACAAAATATCAGTCAAGTATTGGCTACTTTGGTGAACCAGTCTATACTTACAGTCTTAAAAACGGAATTGAGGACGGTTTCCTTGCTCCTTTCAAGGTTATCAACATCACAACGAACATCGGTGACGAGTGGAGACCGACAAAGGGACAAAAGGATATATACGGCAACGAGATAGAAGACCGCATTTATAATAACAGCGACTATGATTATAACATTGTCATAGAAGATCGTATAAGGGAAGTTGCGCAAGAGATAACCAACTATCTGAAAAGTACAGATCGCATGGCTAAGACCATAGTGTTCTGTGCTGATGAAACTCATGCGGAACGTATGCGTATGGCTTTGGCTAATGCCAATGCTGACATGTGCAAGAAAAATCCCGACTATGTGGTTCGTATAACTGGTAGTGACGAATACGGAAAAGGCAAGTTGGATTATTTCATTTCTGTTGCCGAGAAATATCCAGTCATAGCAACTACAAGTAAGTTGCTTTCAACAGGTGTTGATTGCAAAATGACAAAACTGATTGTGCTTGACCAACAAATCGGCTCTATGACAGAGTTCAAACAAATAATTGGTCGTGGCACCCGTCTTCGTGAGAAAGAAGGAAAGACATACTTCACAGTAATGGACTTCCGCAACGTAACACGATTGTTCGCTGACCCTGATTGGGACGGACCGATTGAGATAGACCCGAATTATCCGCCTAAACCACATATTTGTCCTGTATGTGGACAGAATCCATGCGTGTGTCCCAAACCGACGCCAGAGCCCTGCCCCGTATGTGGTCAGATTCCATGTATTTGTCAACAACCGCCCAAACAACCTAAGCCAATAGTCAACTCGGATGGTTGTACAGTAAAGGTTATCAACAAGGTTGTTTCTGTATATGACACAAACGGTAAGTTGCTTCGCACGGAGAGCATTACCGACTATACAAAGAAAAGTATCATAGACACATACGCTACGATTGACACGTTCACTTCCAAGTGGCAAGAAACCAAGAAAAAGTCAGATATTGCTGAAATGCTTAAAGAAAGTGGCATTGACCTTGCGGTGTTGAAGCATGACCAAAATATGGAAGATGTTGATGATTTTGATTTCATCTGCCACATAGCCTACGGCAAGAAAACACTTACACGACATGAACGTGCCGAACAAGTGAAGAAACGAGACATATTCAGCAAGTATGGTGAACAGGCACGACTTGTGCTTGAAGCCTTGTTGGATAAGTACACCAAGGAAGGTGTGTCTGAATTGGAAAGCCTTACTGTGCTTGAAAATGACCCATTCCGCAAATTGGGTTCAAAGGCAAACATCGTGAAGTTCTTTGGTGGCAAGCAAGGCTATCTTGATGCCGTAAAGGAACTGGAACAATGTATATATAATATAGCATAAAAATAGAAACAAAATATGAGTTTATCAAATTTCGTAAAACGAGTACGCAATATAATGCGCAATGATGCCGGTATCAACGGTGATGCGCAACGCATAGAACAAATGGCGTGGATGCTGTTCTTGAAAGTCTATGACGAGAAAGAGAATGATTGGGAGTTGGACGATGATGATTACAAGTCTATCATCCCAGAAGAATGCCGTTGGCGCAACTGGGCGCATGACGATGGAAGCGGTAATGCCTTGACTGGTGATGAGCTGCTTTCGTTTGTCAACAACACATTGTTTGTGGAACTCAAAAACATAGAGGTAACACCAACTACCCCTATTCGTCAGGCGATTGTAAAGACCACATTTGAGGATGCCAACCAATATATGAAAGACGGAGTTCAACTTCGTCAAGTGCTGAATGTGATTGACGGTTTGAACCTTGGTGACTATGAGGAAAGTCATGCTTTCGGTGAGATATACGAGACAATCCTCAAAGAAATGCAGTCGGCAGGTTCCTCTGGTGAGTTCTACACCCCAAGAGCCTTGACCGAATTTATGGCAGAGATAGTCAATCCGCAGATTGGTGAGAAAATGGCAGACTTCGCTTGTGGTACAGGAGGTTTCATTACAAGTTGGCTGGGTGAATTGGACAAGAAAGTAAAGACTGCTGAAGATCGTAAAGAGTACAATCAGTCTGTATTTGGCATAGAAAAGAAACAATTCCCGTATATGCTATGTGTGACAAACCTGTTGCTGCATGGTATTGACACGCCATTGGTATATCACGACAACTCGCTTACAAAAGATGTACTCAACTATACAGATGGAGACAAGTTTGATGTTGTGTTGATGAATCCACCATACGGTGGAAACGAGAAGTCGGATGTCAAGTCACATTTCCCTTCTGATATGCGCAGTAGCGAGACTGCTGACTTGTTCATGGTTCTCATCATGTACCGACTGAAGAAGAATGGTCGTGCAGCGGTCATTGTCCCAGACGGTTTTTTGTTTGGAGCGGACAACACAAAGATAGCCATCAAGACCAAGCTACTCAGAGATTTCAACTTGCATACCATTACCCGTTTGCCTGGCAGTATCTTTGCACCTTACACTTCGATTGCCACGAACATTTTGTTCTTCGACAATACCAGTGCGGAGGGTGCTCCTGAAGGTTATTCTACAAAGGAAACGTGGTTCTATCGTTTGGATATGCCAGAGGGTTACAAGCATTTCTCAAAGACAAAGTCCATGAAGTCGGAACATTGCGACCCAATCCGTGAGTGGTGGAACGACCGTAAGGAGATTATTATTGCTGATGGTGACGAGAAATCTCGTTGCTATTCGGTTGAAGACCTTATCGCCACCGATTGCAACTTCGACTTGTGCAAGTTCCCGAAAGAGGATGAAGAAATCTTGCCTCCTGCCGAACTGCTTGCCGACTATTTCAAGAAGCGCAAGGCTCTTGATCATGAGATTGATAAGACATTGGCAGAGATACAGCATATCTTGGGCATAAATGTAAATGTGGACGAATTGTAAAACGTGGAACGGTGTTCCACAAATCTAAAAGATTGGCATGGAGAATAAAGGTTTGACAAACATAAATGATGCTGCCTATCAGAAGTTGATAGACAACATAACCACGCTATGGGGTGAGGCGAAGTCAAAAGCCATTGCTGCGGTCAATACGGAATTGCTTGATGCCAATTGGCAAACTGGAAAGTATATCGTTGAATTTGAACAGGGTGGTAAACAAAGAGCTGAATATGGTAAAAGGTTACTTGTAAACCTTGCAAAGGATTTAACCGCAAGAAATGGAAAAGGTTTTAACCGAACAAACCTTACCTATATGCGTAAGTTATACTTGGCATTCCCAAAATGTGGGACACTGTCCCACAAATTGACATGGAGCCATTACTATGAACTGTTGAAGTGTGATAATGCACTTGAAATGCAGTTCTATTATAAGGAATCCATCAAAGAATGTTGGAAAGTTAGGGAACTGAAAAGACAGATGAAAAGTTGTCTGTTTCAGCGACTTGCACTAAGCACAGACAAGGCAGGAGTTCTTGCTTTGGCTAACGAGGGGCATCAAGTACAAACTCCGCAAGACATCATCCGTGACCCTTTCGTGCTTGAATTTGCAGGACTTCCCAAACAGAAACGCTATAAGGAGGGTGACTTGGAAAAGGCTCTGAAAGACCACATGGAGCAGTTCCTTTTGGAAATGGGACGTGGCTTTGCATTTGTGGGCAGACAATACTCCATGCAGATAGGAAGCCGACAGTTCAAGGTGGATTTGGTGTTTTACCACTGTATCTTGAAATGCTATGTGTTGATTGATTTGAAGCGAGCAGAGATAAAGCATGGTGATATTGGGCAGATGAACCTCTACTTGAACTATTTCAAAACAGAAGTATGTCAACCTGACGATAATCCACCCATTGGCATAGTTTTGGGAGCAAGAAAAGACGAACTTTTGATGGAATATGCCTTGGAGGGTATAACCAATCAATTGTTTGTGGCACGTTATCAACTCTATTTGCCAAAGCGTGAAGAACTGCAAGCGCAACTTGACAAGTTGTTGGACGAAGCAGAGTAACAACAATAAAATAAGAACATTTCGATTTTATAGCATAATTATGAAAAGTAATATTGGAATACAAGTTATTTTGTCTATTGTACTGACTATGTGCAGTGTCAATATAAATGCACAAACGGTTGGATATACATATCGACCTTTGGCTGCCGAGGGATGCAACATGAAATATAGCGTTGCAAAGCAAGATACGGCATATTACATTATCGCAACCGTAAAGTCAGACAGACTAAATTTCCTGAAAGAATCAACCATGTTGTTGAAAACATTCGATGGTGAAGTTATAAAACTTTATGGTTCTCAGATTGGTAGCGGCTCTGAAACGGCAGGTATTGTTTCTGGCAATATAGTCCTTCCAGTGACAGAAATCAGTTCTACAGCTCAATTCAAGATAAGTCCACAACAATTTGAGTTGTTGAAAAAAGGCGTGGCTAAGATAAGGTTATCTACCATACCTATTGAGCATGAGCGGACATTTGCCAAAGATAAAATAGGCAAGAAACTTTATCAGTTCTTCTTGAAGCAGAAGAATAAGGACAATGATTTCTAACGATAGAAAATTACAATGAACGGAAAGCAATTAAAGAATAGCATATTACAATGGGCGATACAGGGAAAACTTGTACCGCAAGACCCTAATGACGAACCAGCAAGCGTTTTGCTTGATAAGATTCGGCAAGAGAAAGAACGCTTGATCAAGGAGAAGAAAATCAAGCGTGACAAGAACGCATCCATTATATACCGTGGTGAGGACAATTCCTATTATGAGAAGATGCTCGCTACAGGAGATGTGAAGTGCATTGACGAGGAGATTCCGTTTGAAATACCAGCAACATGGAATTGGGCAAGATTGTCAAACATAACCTCCATTTTGGGAGATGGCATTCACGGAACTCCCGAATACGATGCCACAGGAACTGTTTATTTTATCAATGGCAATAACCTAAGTAATGGAAGCATTGAGATTAAAGCCGACACAAAAAAAGTAAGTGAACAAGAGGCAGAAAAACATAAACGTCTGCTAAATTCTACAACAGTTTTGGTCTCTATAAATGGTACTTTAGGTAATGTTGCCTTTTATAATGGGGAAAATGTGATTTTAGGTAAAAGTGCTTGCTATTTCAACTTGATGGGTAACATTGACAAACAATATATCAAACATATATTGGAGACAGAATATTTTACTGAATACGCAAAAAATGTTGCAACTGGTAGTACAATAAAGAATGTTCCATTGGCTGGTATGAGAAATTTCTTGATACCTGTTCCACCTATTACCGAACAACATCGTATTATACTGGGAATGGTACGGTTGGCACATTCTATAGTTCGTTACAATGATGCCCAAACGAAACTTGATTTATTGAACAATGTTCTAAATGAAAAGTTGAAAAAGTCTGTCTTACAAGAAGCTATACAAGGAAAACTTGTTCCACAACTTGCAGAGGAGGGCACAGCGCAAGAACTACTTGAACAGATAAAGGCTGAAAAGGAGAAACTCGTTAAGGAGGGCAAACTAAAGAAGTCTGCCCTCAACAATACTGTTATCTTCCGCGGTGACGATAACAAGTATTATGAGCAGATAGGCAAAAAATGCTTGGATATAACTGAGCAAATCCCATTTGATTTGCCCGAATCTTGGAGTTGGGCAAGAGGCAAGTCTGTATTTATGCCAATGGAATCAACTAAGCCGTCATCGGATTTCGTTTATATTGATGTGGATGCCGTCAATAATAGGCTAAACATTATAGATAATCCTAAAAAAGTAAGATTTGAAAACGCTCCAAGTCGAGCAACGAGGAAACTCCACAAAAACGATTTGCTGTTTTCAATGGTTCGTCCATACTTGAAAAATATCGCTTTGGTTGATGATATATATATAGATGCTATTGCAAGTACAGGATTTTATGTTATTACGCCAAGTTTAGGATATTATCCTATTTTTTTGTTTTATCTGATGTTGTCAAATTATGTGGTTGATGGTCTAAATGCGTTTATGAAGGGTGATAATTCGCCCTCCATAAACAACTGTCATATTGAAGATTATCTATATCCACTGCCTCCAATTGAGGAGCAAAAACGTATCGTAAACAAAATCGAACAACTATTTAAGCAACTTCGATGATTGCTCTATCTTTTGCACAACTCTTCTTTGTTCTTGTAATGGTGGAATACCTATTATAAGACCATAGAAAAGTTCTTTGTTGAGGTGTGGTATTGCTGCACCTTTCTTAGAATTGCGCAAAGTTTCTTTGTAGAACTGTAGGAATGCCAAAACATAAGGTTCGTACATTGAGGAACTTATCCACAACAGCTTGAATGTACTACCCATATAGCCATCTTGTGGTACGATGAAAACTTCACCAGAGTTTTCACCGTCCACAAGCATTATATTGTCACCTTTATATACAAGTTTACCTTGTTCTGCAATAGTTTCAGAACTTTTGCCACGTAAGTATTTTGCATCTAACAAGCATTGCTTGCCAACGGTTTTCAAGCCGTCTGAAAGTTGGCAAACAGCATTTAATCGAGCAATAGACCAAGTACTTGGAAAATCAAAAGGAAGTTCAATCTCGGTTACTTCGCACCCTATCTGCTCATAATACTTGATAAAACCTCATTAATTTTGCCTACTATTCTTCTTTGTTCAGCCATTGTAGGCAATGGTAGATACAACTCTTTCAGTCGTTCTTTCCCAAGATTATAAAAAGCTGCACCAGACTTCTTGGTTATTCCTCGCATAGCCTCAATTAGGAATGGACTTTGAAGAAAATACGCAAGTAACAAGGAATGATTAAAGTCTTGAATGTATGGGCTTATGATGAATACAAAACCACCAGCACTAACATTTTTGTAGTCTTTTTCTATCACTGCCATTTTACCAATATTCTCCAAACTGGTTACAGCGGGAGTAATGATGCTGTTCTTTTTTAGAGTGGTATTCGCATTAACAAACTCCTCTGAGACAAATACATCATCATCCTTGAATATATACTTATTGGGTAGAATATTTCCACCACGCAATATTCTAATGCCTTTCTTGTTTGCGTTTACTTGCTCTTTTTTGAACGAAGCACCTGTTTGTATTTCCAATAGGTCTTTGACCTTGCACCAAGTCCATGTTTTGGGTATTTGGAACGGCAAAAACTCGTCTATACAAACAGGGCTGTTGTCTATCAACTCATAATACTTGCTATATTCCTATACGTTTTAACAATTCTATATTGTTCCTGCAATGGTGGTAATGGAATGAAATACTTCTGTAAGCGAACCATGGTCAATGTAGCAACTGTTGTCCCTTGTGATTCTTGTCTGTATTGTCCCTTAAATGAAGGCGATTCTATCACCATTTTTAGATATTCTGCACAAAGTCCATACTTGTTAGCCAAGCAGAGTACACTTCCATCTTTGTAATAAAATTTGTCGTTTTCTTTGACGATATACACTTTCCCCAAAGTCCCCACAGCTGTAATCATTAGGTCATTTGGTAAAGGAACTCCACTTGAAGAAAAGTCTTCATACAAAGAGAGGTCTATGTATAGTTCGTTATCAACAAAACCATCATCAGCCAATTTGCCAATTTCTCTCGCTCGATAGAATGGTATTCCCGCTTGTCTCCAGTCCTTTGCATGAACTCTACGAGCGGAGCCTGTATTAAGGATTGTTTCCAAACGTACCCAAGCCCAACTTTTCGGTACATCAAAAGGTATATCCTCGTCAATGCACTCACAAGTTGTGCCTTTCTTCTCCCAATACTTGTTATCGTCACCACGGAAGATAACAGAAGTAGTTAAGGCAGACTTCTTTAGCTTGCCTTCTTTCACTAATTTTTGCTTCTCCTTTTTTATCTGTTCGAGCAATTCTTTTGCTGTACCCTCCTCTGCAATTTGTGGTACAAGTTTCCCTTGAATTGCCTCTTGCAGAATGGATTTTTTCAAACACTCAGATAGTGAAACGTTGAGCGAATCAAGGTTATATTGGGAAATGGAATATTTATCTACACTTGGTAGTACTTCCTTAATTTTGTCAACAATCCGCATTTGCTCCTCAAAAGGGGCAATAGGAACTAAAAGCTGAGATATCTTTTCAGCATTAATGTTACATTGCTGTACCCCAATAGTCTTGACTTCTTTACAATAGGAACGCACATATGGCGATGAAAAAATATAATTCAGATACTCAGAGTTAGTCTTTATAGGACGAAGTAAAATAAGATATCCTGCGTAAATAACATGCCTGTTTCCTTTGAATATTGCAGTCTTGCCGACCAGTTCAGCACTATTTGTTCTATTGAACAACAAGTCTCCATCTTGCAGTATATATTTTCTATTATCCTCTACATTATTGCTAAAAACTAATTTGTCATAAACCACTTTGCCATCTTGAATGTTACCCATTCGTAAAACAGGAACATCTCCATATGATAATGATTTACTTGATGTTCCATATTTGGGCGGATAAATAACATCTCTCAATCTGCACCACTCCCACCCAACAGGAATCTCAAATGGTATCTCCTCATCAATGCACTTCACCTCTCCCGTAGCAAGTATCTTCTCATAATACTACCCATACAATGGGGGCTAATGACATGGCATAACAGGCAATTGCCATCATTACCAGTATTAACATTATCCAACCACTCATTCCTGCAAAGTAACAACATCCCATCAGCAGATAGATA
>OGOL01003598.1_pt1 | contig 10278 bp, 6 predicted proteins | sample 1552641 | NCBI WGS metagenome assembly OGOL01 (sample SAMEA2580140, study PRJEB22360) | human gut metagenome | biome: human gut; feature: human-associated habitat; material: faeces | place: Denmark | collected 2008/2010 | reverse complement strand
CGAACTTGCTGCCGTCAGCAGAGTAGTTGTACAGCCAGTTCCAGTTCACCTGGCAGACATCCTGAGCGTTGCCTGCGATGAAGGCAGCAGCCATCTTCTCTTCCCAGCCGGACCATGCGGCGAAGGTGGGCTCCACGGTGATGTTGGAGTGCTCAGCCTGGAAAGCCTCCAGAGCGCTCTGGTAAGCAGCGTGACGGCTGTCGCCGCCCCACCAGCTGATGCTCAGGTTGACGGGGCCGTCAGACAGTGCCAGGCTCTCGTCTGCGGAAGCAGCGGGAGCCTGAGAAGCAGCAGCGGAAGAAGCGGTGGAAGAAGCAGCGGGCTTGCTGCCGCAGGCAGCCAGCAGACCTGCAGCACCGACAGCGCCGGTAGCCATCAGGAAGTTACGACGAGAAATTGCCTTGCTCATTTTTGTTCTCCTCCTAATAGAAAACATCTTCATGTAGGGGGTCTGCACATATCCCCCTTGTATACAATTATGATAACAAAAGCCACCGAAAAAAGAAAGATGCAATTTACAGTGATACAGGATAAAAACATACAAATATTGCTCTTGTTTTTGAAAGAGATTCGACGTCCTTGCCGAAATGAATAAACTTGCGCTGAAAAACTGTGCAACTTGTATACTTCAATGACTTGCATAAAAATCTGGGATGCAACATGGGAAGAACGGCAAAAATTTCAATAATTCCTGTTACATTTACCGTTCTGCCTGTAATTTTTTATGCTCTGCCGCCCCCCGCTGCTCTCTTCTTTTCCCACTCCCTCCCCCCTCCGTCGAGTAATTGCCCAGCCCGAACTGATATATCAATAGCGCAAAAAACGTGCGTATTTCGCCCGGTTGATATATCAGTGGCCGCGAAACACGGCAAATTAATATATCAATCTGTATACAGCCTGTTGGGGATACCCCTTCCGTCTGCTCACTGTGTTTGCAGCCACCTTCCCCAAGGGCAGCGTCCTCGCCCTCTCAGTCACCTGCGGTGACAGACTCCCCCTTTTGTCGCTGCGCGACATCTTCCCCCGGAACGGGGGAAGTCTTTCCTCAAAGGGAGAGCCCTTGGCATAGCGATACAGTTTCCGGCTAAACCGCAAAGCTTGCGAGCGCAGTCGCTCCCCCTTGGGGGAGCTGTCGCGTAGCGACTGAGGGGCTTCAAATCGGCGGAGCCGGAAAAAACGGTTAAAAGATCTTCACGCCGAACAGGCGTGAATCTTCAGTTTTTTCCGGTGTAGCCCACTTCTTTGGGGTTAAAAGGGGCGAGCAGCCCCTTTTTCGTGGCTCCAGCGCGTCGAAATCGCTGGCACTTTTCTGGTTCTCTTTTGGTGTCAAAAGAGAACATCCCCCGGCAAGCAGGAACTGCCCCCGCGGAGCGCAGCGAGACTGAGGGGGTAACTCTTCCGCAATCCACGCAAAAAAGCCGCTGCACCCGGCACGGTGCAGCGACTTGTATACAACATAAAAGTATCTCAGTTTTTCTTTGCAGCGTAGAACGCCCGCCGTGCCTTGAAGTAGCACTGGGGGCACATACTGACATACTGCACATCGTTTTCAAGGTCGATGGCTACCTGCTCGCCCTCAAAGACGAACTGTCCGTTCACCTTGCGGCAGTTGCAGATGGCCTTGCGCCCGCAGGTGCAGATGGTTTTCATCTCCTCGATGGTGTGTGCCAGCTCCAGCAGACGGGTAGAGCCCGGGAAGCCCTTGAGGGAAAAATCTGCCCGCAGACCGTAACAGATCACCGGAATGTTCAGATCTACCGTGACCATGAACAGCTGCTCAGCCTGCTCCGGGGTAAAGAACTGGCTCTCGTCGCACAGCACACAGGCCAGCGGGCCAGAAGCATCGTTTGCCGCCTTCACGGCTTCAAACACATCCAGCTCCGGCGGGATCAGCAAATCTGCCTTACGGCGCACGCCCAGACGGCTCACCAGCTCCCCGCCGCCCTTGGTATCCACCTGCGGCTTCAAAATGAGCACCTTCATGCCCTGCTCTTCGTAGTTGTGTGCCACCTGCATCAGCGCCGTGCTCTTGCCGCTGTTCATGGCACCGTAGCGGAAATACAATTTTGCCATGCCGTCACTCCTGATTGCGCAGACGGTAGCCCAAGCTCATCAGGCTGTCGCCCAGATGGACATTTTCCACCACCACATTGGGGTACGACACCGACAGGTCATAGTGGGAGAAGTTCCAGAAGCCCTCGATGCCCAGATCCACCAGCCGTCCGCTGACCTGCTGTGCACCATCGCGGGGGACGCAGAGCACCGCCACCTTGGGCTTGTTTTCCTCACAGAAGGCTTCCAGCTCATCAATGTGCCGGATGCGGATACCGCTGATCTCCTTGCCCACCTCGTTCTCGGCCACGTCAAAGGCCGCGATCAGCTTGTAGCCGTTGGTATCGGTGGTGATAAAGCGGCTCACCGCCTTGCCCAGACGACCACAGCCGATCAGAATGGTGGGCAGACGGTCGCCGTTGCCGAACAGCAGGCTTTCCAGAATGGAAAGCAGGTTCTCCACCGAGTAGCCGATGCCCTGCCGGCCGTTCACGTCACCGATGCAGTTGAAGTCCTGCCGCACCTGCGAGGCGGTGGTGCCCATCTGAGAAGCCAGCTCCCGGGAGGAGATACTGGTAATGCCGTCGGCCTGCAAGGAGCGCAGATACCGGTAATATTTGGGGAGACGCTTGATCACAGGGATCGATGCTTTTTGGGGGGTGTTCATAGGAAAATTCTCCTTTCTGCCCAACGCGCTGCAGCTTCTGCCGCCATGCAAGGGGCTTCTTTGCGCGCAGAGAGATGTTCCATTTTATCCTGTTATATTATTTAAAGTATACAGCATGAAAGGCGAATGTCAAATACCTATTTATAAAAAAACAAAAAATTCACAAAGTTTTTTGTTTCTTTTCTCCTGTATACTTCCCCGGATGCCGGGGGATACTGACCCCACAAAGACCCCGCTATGGAAGGAGAATGCGCATGGATACGGCAAAAGACACCCCCGCAGAGCAGCACCGGATGGAAAAAGAGGATATCGAGGATCTGGGCACAGTCACCCTGAGCCGGGGCGGTCATGTCATCCACTGCCTGACCGTCATCGGCCAGATCGAAGGACACACCGAAGCGCCGCAGGGGCAAAAAACCACCAAGTACGAACACGTCATCCCACAGCTGGTGGCAGTGCAGGAGGATCCCCGCATCGAGGGGCTGCTGGTGCTGCTGAATACGGTGGGCGGCGATGTGGAGACCGGCCTTGCGCTGGCGGAGCTGATTGCCAGCATCTCCAAGCCCAGCGCCACGCTGGTGCTGGGCGGCGGGCACTCCATCGGCATCCCGCTGGCGGTCAGCGCGCGGCACAGCTTTATTGTCCCCACCGCCACCATGACGGTGCATCCGGTGCGGCACTCCGGGCTGATCTTAGGCGTACCGCAGACCATGCACTGCTTTGAGCAGATGCAGCAGCGCATCACCGGCTTTGTAGCCGCCCACAGCGGTATGCCCGAAAAGCGCTACACCCAGCTGATGCTCCACACCGGGGAGCTGGTCATGGACATGGGCACGGTGCTGGACGGGCACCGCGCCGTAAAGGAAAAGCTGATCGACGAACTGGGCGGTCTTTCGGACGCGCTGGCGTGGCTGTATAAAGAAATTGAGCAGGGGTGAAGCTTTGCAACTTCGCCCCAGCCAGACGATTTGAACTGCGCTCCGCGTTGCTTTGCGCAGAAGCAGCGGAATTATTTTTTTATTTGCAGTTCCGAAACGCCTGCGGGCGTTTCGGAACTGCCTTTTCACGAGAGGGGATGGAACGAACTCCCTCAGTCAAAACCTGACGGTTTTGCCAGCTCCCTCGGAGAGGGAGCCTCTGGCGCAGCCGCCAACTTTGCACTTTAGCCGGAAACTTTACCGTCATGCCAAAGGCCCCATCCCAGAGGGGGCTGGCTGCGACCAGCGGGAGCAGACTGGGGGAGTTTTATTTCCTCAACAAAAACAACATTATGGTTTGCCATTTTTGCCCTTGCGTGGTACAATAGTAGAATCAAATATTGTGTCTATGGGAAGTTGGGGAACAGAGTAGAATGGCAACGAAAAAACGAAAATCAACGAAACGGCGTACTGCTGCCCGCCGTAAAAAGGCAGAGCAGCGGCTCCCGGCAGGGCTTGGCACCCTGTTTGGCGGCCTGCTGCTGATGGTGCTGGCCTTTGTACAGGGCGATTCCGTATGGCGGGTGCTCCATGATGTGCTGTTCGGGCTGTTCGGCTGCGGCAGCTTTGTGCTGGGTGCGGCCGTGTGCTGTCTGGCCGTTTTGTACACCCGGGGCGAGGAGCTGCTGTCCCGCATCCTCAAGCTGGTGCTGGGGCTTGTCTTTGTCTGCGGCACGGTCATCGTGTTTTCCGATATCCAGCCGCAGGGGCTGTCGGCGCTGCAAATGCTTTCTGCCTGCTACGCCAACGGCGTCAACGCATGGCTCTCCGGCGGCGCAATAGGCTTTGTGCTGGGCGGCGTGCTGCTTTTGCTGTGCGGTCGCCCGGCGGCAAACCTCATCATGATCGTGCTCTTGCTGTGCGGCAGCCTGTACATTTTCGATATCACCCCCGCCGAGGTCTGGGTCTGGCTGTGCGCCGTCACCGGCGGCATCCACGCCCGCGGTGCCGCCTTTGCAGAGCAAAGCGCCGCCCGCCGCGCCGAGCGTGCCGCCATCCGGCAGGCAGAGCGGGAGATCGACGAGGAATACGACGAAACCGAGGACGAGCCGCTGGACGAGGAGGACGAGCCTGCCGGGCTGCATCTGGGTGTGCCGGACTGGATGTCCGGCGTGCTGCGCTGGGGACATAAGGTAACGCAGGAGATGGAAGCAGACGCGGCAGACGCCGAATCTGCGCCCGCCGCCCCTGCCCAGCCGGAGCCCGCTGCACCTCCTATCACCCCGGTGCGGGTCAGCGTTGCCCATCCCCGCGCCGCCTTTGACGTAGACCTTGGCCCCGATCACACCGCCCTTTCCGAGGGCGGCAGCGAGCCCATTGAGCCGCTGATCGTCGGGCCGGGCGGCACCTTCGGGCAGGACCCGCTGCGCCCTGCACCCAAGCCCACGCCGCCGCCCATCGTGGCAGATCCGGTGGTCACCGCTGCGGCAGATTTCTTTGCCAAGGACGCCCCCCAGCCGGAAGAGCCTGCCCCTGCCCCTGTTTTTGATACCCCTATCGTCCAGCCGACAGCGCCGGTGGTGCAGCCGCAGATGCCGCCGCAGCCGGAGGCTGCGCCCATCCAGCCCGCTGTGCCCCGGGTGAGCGCCGAGAACGCTGTGGCGTTCCGCTCTGCGCCGGACGAGGACGGCTGGATCAGCATCACCGCCGAGCCGGTGGAGGAAAAGGACATCAACTCGCTGGTGGCAGCGGCCATGGAAAAGCCCGCCGTCTCCGAGCAGGCAGCCGCTACTGCCCCCACCGAGGAAGCCGAGCCGGTGGACAGCTACGAGTACCAGTACCCGCCCATCGAGCTGTTTGAAAAAACGCAGGAGGAAAGCGACCCCGGCGCACAGGAGGAGCTGAAAGCCAACGCCCAGAAGCTGGTGGACACGCTGGAAAGCTTCGGCGTGCGCACCCGGGTGCTGGATATCTCGCGGGGACCCTCCGTTACCCGGTACGAGGTCCAGCCCATGGCGGGCGTGAAGATCAGCCGCATCACCTCGCTGGCCGATGATATCGCCCTGAACCTTGCCGTGGCCGATGTCCGCATGGAAGCACCCATCCCCGGCAAGCCTGCCGTGGGCATCGAGGTGCCCAACCACAAAAAGACCCCCGTTTTTATCCGCAGTGTCTTTGAAAGCCAGGCCTTCCTGCGGATGACTTCGCCCTTGGGCGTGGCGCTGGGCAAGGACATTGCCGGTGTGGCCCAGGTGGCCGACCTGTGCAAGATGCCCCATCTGCTCATCGCGGGCAGCACCGGCAGCGGTAAATCTGTCTGTGTGAACAGCATCATCATCAGCATTCTGTTCCGCTCCAGCCCCGAGGACGTGAAGCTCATGCTCATTGACCCCAAGGTGGTGGAGCTGGCTGAATACAACGGTATCCCCCACCTGCTGATGCCTGTCATCACCGAGCCGAAAAAGGCAGCGGGTGCTCTGAGCAGCGCGGTGCAGGAGATGGAGCGCCGCTACCACCTGTTTGCGGAAAACAATGTCCGTGACATCAAATCCTTCAACAAGCTGGCGGCCACCGACCCCATGCTGGAAAAGATGCCCTATATCGCCATCATCATTGACGAGCTGGCCGATCTGATGATGGTCGTGGGCAAGGACGTGGAGGATTCCATCTGCCGGATTGCCCAGAAGGCCCGTGCCGCCGGAATGCACCTCATCGTTGCCACCCAGCGCCCCAGTGTGGATGTCATCACTGGCCTGATCAAGGCCAACATCCCCAGCCGCATTGCCTTTGCCGTGTCCAGCCAGGTGGACAGCCGTACCATTCTGGATGGTGCCGGTGCTGAGAAGCTGCTGGGCCAGGGCGATATGCTTTTTATGCCTGTGGGCGCGCCCAAGCCGGTGCGTATCCAGGGCACCTTTGTGCGGGATGAGGAGATCAGCCGCGTGCTGGACTTCATCAAGCAGAGCGCCACCGTCCAGTACGACGAGGCCATGATCGAAGCCATGGAAAAGCACGCCATTCAGGATGGCAAGAAGGGCGCATCCTCTGCAGATGCGGATGAGGAGACCGGCAGCGACCCGATGCTCAAGCAGGCCGTTGAGGTGGTCATCGATGCCGGGCAGGCATCCACCAGCCTGCTGCAGCGCCGCTGTAAGCTGGGGTATGCCCGCGCCGCCCGCATTATGGATGAGATGGAGCAGAAGGGCATCATCGGCCCCTATGAGGGTGCCAAGCCCCGCGCTGTCCTCATCAGCCGCCAGCAGTGGCTGGAGATGCAGATGAATCAGCCGGAGGAATAAGAACACAAGCAACAATTCTCTTGGCTCCCTGTCAGGGGAGCAGACAGAGAGGTTTAACCAGTGAGGAACACTATGGACAACTCTTCCCCGATCTACACCGAATTTCTTCCCATCAGCCGGGCGGACATGGAAGCCCGGGGATGGGATCAGCTGGACTTTGTGGTGGTGGGCGGCGATGCCTACGTTGACCACCCCAGCTTTGGCACCGCCATCATCAGCCGCCTGCTGGAGGCCGAGGGCTATAAGGTCGGCGTGCTGGCCCAGCCCCGTTATTCCGACTGCGAGGACTTCAAGCGGTTCGGCAGGCCGAAGTACGGCTTTTTCATCGGCGGCGGCAACGTGGACAGCATGGTGAGCCACTACTCCGTGGCAAAAATTCCGCGTGCCGAGGACGAATACTCTCCCGGCGGCATCGGCGGCGCGCGGCCTGACCGCAGCGCCACCGTTTACACCAGGCTGGCCAAGGAGGCCTACCCCGACCTGCCTGTGATCCTGGGCGGTCTGGAGGCTTCTCTGCGCCGGTTTGCCCACTACGATTACTGGCTGGACACCGTTCTGCCCAGCATTGCGGAGGACTCCGGAGCCGATCTCATCAGCTTTGGCATGGGTGAGCACCAGACCGTGGAGATCGCCCGGCGGCTGGCGGCAGGGGAGCCGGTGGAGTCCATCACCGATGTGGACGGTACCTGCTACCTGACCGACTTCGACCACCTGCCTGAAAAGTATGTGGAGTGCGCCGGTTTCCGGAAAGTGGCCTCCGATAAGGTGGCCTACGCCAAAGCCTGCCGCATCCAGATGGACAATCAGGATGTGGTCAGCGGCCAGATCATTGTCCAGAAGCAGAGTGAAAAGTACCTTGTGCAGAACATCCCGGCAAAGCCGTTGGTGCGCTGGGAGCTGGACAAGGTGTATGCGCTACCCTACACCCGCCGCTACCACCCCATCTACGAGAGCATGGGCGGCGTGCCTGCCATCCGGGAGGTGCAGTTCTCCATCATCCAGAACCGCGGCTGCTTCGGCGGCTGCAACTTCTGCGCCATCCAGCTGCATCAGGGCCGACGCGTCACCAGCCGCAGCGCCGACAGCATCGTGGCCGAAGCAGAGCGGATGACCCACGAGCCGGATTTCAAGGGCTACATCCACGACATCGGCGGCCCCACCGCCAACTTCCGGTTCCCATCCTGCCCCGAGCAGATGCTGCGGGGGATGTGCAACGGCGGCAAGCACTGCCTCGCCCCCACCACCTGCTCCCACATGATCGTGGACCACAGCGATTACCTGAAAATCCTCCGCCGCGTCCGGGAGCTGCCCGGCGTCAAGAAGGTGTTCATCCGCAGCGGCATCCGCTTCGATTACCTGATGGCCGACCCCGATGACACGTTCTTTAAGGAGCTGGTGGAGTACCACGTCTCCGGCCAGCTGAAAGTCGCGCCGGAGCACTGCGCCCCCAACACCCTCGCCTACATGGGCAAGCCGCCCATCGAGACCTTCAACAAGTTCAAGGATAAGTTCTACGAGCTGAGCAGGAAGGCAGGAAAAAAGCAGTACCTCGTGCCGTATCTCATGTCCAGCCACCCGGGCAGCACCCTCAAGGATGCCGTCTATCTGGCCGAATACCTCTACAAGAACCATATGCGCCCCGAGCAGGTGCAGGATTTTTATCCCACGCCCGGCACCGTGAGCACCTGTATGTTCTACACCGGCCTCGACCCCTACACCTTGAAGCCGGTGTTTGTGGAAAAGACCGCTGAGGGCAAGGCACTTCAGCGCGCCCTGCTCCAGTATTATGAGCCCCGCAACGCCGAAAAGGTCATCAAGGCGCTGAAAATGACCCACCGCGAAGACCTCATCCCCCTGCTGGTTCCCGCTGAGGGCCGCATTGCGGTCCAGCGTTCGGCCCGCAGAGCAGAGGCCGCCGATGTGACCATCCACGGCGACGGCACCTACACCGTCCGGCCCAGAGGCAAGGGCGGCAAGCCGCAGAGCCGCTCCACCGCCCCGGCAGGCCGCAATCCGGCGGGCCGTCAGCCCAGCCCCGGCGCACGTTTTGCGCCCCATTCGGCTCCTGCGCATAAACCGAAAAACAATCAACAGAAAGAGAATACATCGTGGAAAACTTCAAAAAAGAAAAAGTGACCGCTCAAACGCTCATGAGCCGCCTCGCTGCGCTGGCGCTGGCCGCAGCCCTTGCGCTGGGCCTCGTGGGCTGTGACACCTCTTCCATCGTCCCGGGAGGCAGCGGTGACGTTATGCCGAACCCGGCAGCTTCTCAGACCGGAACGACGCCTTCCGACGGGCAGGACGCCGCCTTCCAGATGCACTTCATCGACGTGGGGCAGGCACTGAGCGTGCTGGTGGAGTGCGACGGACAGTTCATGCTCTACGACGGCGGCAATGTGGACGACGGCAGTCTGGTGGTCTCCTACCTGCAGAGTCAGGGTGTCGAGCAGCTGGAGTATGTCTTCTGCTCCCATGCTCACGAAGACCATGTGGGCGGTCTGGCCGCTGCGCTGGCCTATTTCCCGGCCTACCACGTCTACAGCCCCGTGACGGAAGCCTCCACCAAGTGCTTCAAGGATTTCGTCAAGTACACCCAGCAGCAGAACTTACAGGTCGAAGTACCTGCCGCAGGCACCCAGTGGGCGCTGGGCAGCGCCACTGTGACCATGCTTGGCCCTGTGGCGCAGTACGATGACACCAACGATACCTCCATCGTCCTGCGCATCGACTACGGCGCGACCAGCTTCCTGCTCACCGGTGATATGGAGGCCGACGCCGAGCGCGACCTCGTGAACAGCGGCGCGAACCTCAAGGTGGATGTCTTACAGGTGGGGCACCACGGCTCCAGCACCTCCACCAGCTACGTCTTCCTGAACGCTGTCCTGCCCAAAATGGGCATCATCTCCTGCGGGGTCAACAACAAGTACGGCCACCCCCACGAGGAGACCCTGAGCATCCTGCGGGACGCCGGTGTGGACGTCTACCGCACCGACCTGCTGGGGACGATCACCGTTTCCAGTGACGGCCAGAACTACACGGTGGCAATGGAACACTTCGCCACCGACGCGGAGCTGAATCCCACCGACCCGGCAGCGTCCAGCACGGCCCAGCAGGCGTACATCGGCAACGTGAACAGCAAAAAGTTCCATCTGCCCAGCTGTGCCAACCTCCCGGCAGAGAAGAACCAGATTTTGTTCTCGAGCTATGATGAAGCTGTGGCCGCAGGATACAGCCCCTGCTCGAGCTGCATCAAATAACAAATAGACAAAAGGGAAGCCCCACCGTCAGATGGGGCTTCCCTTTTGTCATACTATCAGTGTCCGCGTCCGGCTCCGCCGCCGTG
>OGOL01003594.1_pt1 | contig 10289 bp, 6 predicted proteins | sample 1552641 | NCBI WGS metagenome assembly OGOL01 (sample SAMEA2580140, study PRJEB22360) | human gut metagenome | biome: human gut; feature: human-associated habitat; material: faeces | place: Denmark | collected 2008/2010 | reverse complement strand
CACCTGTCATAAGCATAGAAAAATATCCATATTCCACAAGATATACAGCAGAATAGTCGTTAGCTGACTCGTAATCATAACCCTCGCATGGGTGCATACACTTAACCGAGAATTCTCCCGATTTAATACTGTCACCCGCATCAGCATAAACAACATTAATACCAGCAGCTTTCAATGTTCTCTCTAACTTCGACATATCATCACAATCCTGCTTCTTTACTGCCGTAGTCTGCCTGATTCCCGGCAGTACAACAGTACCTATCTCAAATGTGTTATCACACAATTCAATCAATTCATATATTCCATTAACATGGTCTTTATCCGGATGACTTATAAACACATAATCGAGACTTCTTACACCACAATATTTTAGATAAGTATATATGGTATACCTCCCGACATTCTTCTTGCTTGTGCTTCCTCCGTCAAACAATACATTCATGCCCTCCTTAGTATGCATAACAATTGAATCCCCCTGTCCAACGTCAAGCATGGCAATCTTCATATCTGAATTAATATTGTAATGCAGCCCTGTCAGCACACATACTAATAAAGCAATACATACAGCATCAAATTTTTTATTCATCAATATAATATGTACACATATCCATATAATTAAAACCGCAAAATATAAAAACACCCTTGCAGTATCAGGGGTTCCCGTAACAATGACTGCATATTTAAAATGTGATGACAAACTGCACAGCTTATAATAAAAATCAAGAATATATCCACCTGCTCCCGCAAAAAAATATGCTGCTTCAAGAGATAGCATGCCAGCAATTCCCGTAAATATACCGCTTATCATTATCAACGACATAAGTGGAATTACTATAACATTAAGAAACAGGCTTATTGCAGGAATCTGCCCAGATATAATAAGAATTACCGGAAGTGTCGCAATTGTAACACACATGCCTGTAATAACCGAATCTGCGATTCTGAATAAAATTAATTGAAAAAATCCTGCATTCTTTTTATCAGGACGTCTTATATATATAAGAATAGTTCTATCATCAGACAGTATGGGTTTAATATATATAATTCCTGCCACAGCAAGAAATGACAACCAAAAAGCTGAATTTATAAGATTATATGGATTAATCCACAGAAGAATAACACTTGCTATCCCTAATGTATTAGCCATATCACTGGTTCTTCCAAGCACGTCTGCCAGCATATATACAAGAATCATTATTACAGCACGGCTGGCAGATGCACTATAACCTGTCATGCACAAATATGAAATAATAAGAAATGTACTAAAACATGCAGATGCGATTCTTGCAATTCTCTTCTTTAACCAGTCATATATAAACATTCCAACAAGCGAAACATGAAGTGCACTTATTGCCAAAATGTGGGAAATTCCATTCTTCTGATACATTCTCTTTACATCATCATCAAGCCCTGACCTGTCACCTAACACAATCGACTGCATAATTCCTGCATTCTGCTCAGAATATACATTTTTGTAAATATTTTTTATGGAATCTGCAAATCTGTAAATGCTGGAAATATAACTACTTCCAGACTGTATATTCACAATATCTGACAAATCTGCACAATAATTAAATCCAAGTGATGTATAATATTTTCTGGCATTAAACTGCCCTTCATTAGATGGTATGTTAAAATCCTTTAATGTTACTTTAATCTTAACTTCATCCCCTGGATTGGCAAATCTTTTTTCTGAGTATACTACCAAACCGCTTTTAAACTGCCTGCCCCATGAATCCGGCATAACAAAGGCATTTCTTATATACACCGCATAACCGTTTTCTGACTGTTTAATATCTGCTATGTATCCATTTACATAAGCAATATGTGTTTTATCTGACAATTGCCCCTGATAGCATAGCTTTTCCATACTTACTTCAGTTCTTAGGCACATAATTGGAAACATCATGATAAAAATCACATAAAAACCAGGAATTCCTGTTTTCTTAAGATATATAAGGAATCCAGTAAACACCATTATTCCCACTATAATAACGATATATAACTTAGCATATAATGACAAATATACTGCAGCAATGCTCATAACTGCTGCCACAAAAAATGGTCTCTTCAATAATATCCTTTCCAGAAACGACCATTAATTATCAGATAAATCTTTTTTTACAAGTTCATTATTCATATAAAATACTGTATCAAGGCTAATTGCATCTCTATACATCAGATTAGAATTTCCCTTGACAAGTATCTTAACGCCATCAATTCCTTCCAGTCCTGAAAGGGAATTAACAATTGAATATATAGTCACATTGCTCTTTGCATTAACCATATCAGTTGCAAATTCCTGACTGAGATTAACATAACATATCCTGTCGACAACAGATATACTAAGCAGCTTGGTATTCGACGGAATACTCTGATAACACCCCGACTCTGTTGTTCCTTTAATAAGCTGTTCCATTACAACCTTCTCAACAGATACATTCTTATTATAACAGATTCTCTTGCTGTTCTTTACAAGGGCATCTCCTGACTTGTTAGCAAAATACAGATTAATCGTCTTCCACTTCACATCAGCCATAGCACCTTCCTGTGTATCTACAAAATCCTCATCACTCATATTTCCTATGATTGTTCCATCTTCATACACAGCATCCTTACCATCAACATAAAATCTAACATATAGAACATCACTTATCTGTGATAATTCTTTAACAACTGCTGCCCTGTAAAGTACTTCGGTACTTGGTTTCATTCCATAATAAGAGCTGTCATAATAGACACCTGCGTATATTCCATTAATTTCAACCGTTGGCTGCGATACAGACACCGGCTTAATTATGCTTGTATGCCTGCCTTTTGCAACATTCATTTTTTCAAGGAGTTCATTTGCAACTGAAACAGCGTCCTGACTTTCAATGTATACTCTGCCTTCAGTTAGTGATGTTCCGTCTTCATTAAGGAAATATACAGAATATGCAGTTCCCTTCTTCTGCGAAGAACATGAAACAGTTATAAATGTTACTGCAATAACAATTATAACGGATGTCAATTTCATAATAGCTTTCCTTATATGTCCCATCATAACTGCTCCTTTCCTATCCTGATATTCTTAACAGCTTATAAATATGTCCAATGGCATACTTCCGCCTGCATTACTGCTGGTTTTCAACATAATTAAGAGGTATTCTCATTGTAAATGTTGTTCCTATATTTTCCTCACTATGAACCTTAATAGTTCCATGATGCATAAGAATTATGTTTCTTACAATAGCCAGTCCAAGTCCTGTTCCGCCCGTTTCACGCGACCTTGCCTTATCTACCCGGTAAAATCTTTCAAATATTTTATTAATACTTTCCTCTGGTATTCCTATGCCTGAATCTTCAACTCTTATATAAAAATATTGATAATCTGCATTCAGTGAAACATGTACCCATCCATCTTCGACATTGTATTTGATAGAATTCTCAACAAGGTTGGATATAACCTGTGTCATCTTAACTTCGTCAATCTGTGCAACAACCGGTCTGAAACTTTCAAAAAGCAGTTCAATATTCTTTTTCTGTGCTAATGGCTTAACTCTCTTGAGGGTCATCTCTAACAAATCATTCATATTAACAGATGTAATATTAAGTGTTGCAACAGATTTATCCATTCTGACAAGAGTAAGTAAATCTTCTATAATCTTACTTTCTCTGTCTATTTCACTTACAATATCCTGCATGAACTCCTGATACACTTCTATTGGCACATTTTCCTGCGTATTAAGAGACTCCGCCAATACTTTAATCGAGGTTATAGGTGTCTTTAATTCATGTGACACATTCGAAACAAATTCTGCTCTGGACTGGTCTGTTTCATTAGCTCTGTCCATTATATTATTAAAATCATCTGCAATCTCACGTATTTCGGTATAACTCCTGACAGGGATTCTTTCATCAGTATGCCCTGCACTTACATTTGAAACAATATCAAGCACCCTTTTTACAGGCCGGTTAAGAAAATATATGCCTACGATAAGTAATGCCAGACATATTGTTATAATAACCAGTTTAATATTATTATTCTGACTGTTCACATCGTGAAACATTGCATCTATCTCTGTGTAATCAAGATCAGCTACAAGAACGGCTATAAATGTACCTGAATCATTGTATACCGGAACAGCAGCCTGTATATTACCCGTTTTCTTATCATAGCCGGAACTGTTCTTATGATTACTGAATATATCGAATACCCTTGGATTAAGAATTGTCTTATTAGTATCAATAGAATATGTGTCAACACTGACAACATAATTAAGATTAACAATTCTTATTCTTATCTGATTAAGTGCCGAATAACTGCTGAGTCTGCTGTTCATATCATTATTCTCAGCTGCTTCCAGACTTTCATAATTAGAATATTCTGCTGCAATAAGAACCGCTTCATTCTGTATAACCGCAGTCTGTCTTGTAATTACAGACTGCCTGTAAATATACTCAAAACCTTCAAATGTACAGATTACCGCTGTTGCAACTATTACCGCCATAACTGCGAACTGTCTTGTTGAATATTTATTTATGAACCTGAAAAATGACTCAAATTCTCTGTCAAAAAAGATTTTCCTATGGTCATTTCTTTTTTTAATCTTATTAAACATTAAAATAGTAACCTACTCCCCACTTAGTGTGAACATACTTTGGTTCACTCGGATTATCTTCAATCTTCTCACGAAGTCTTCTCATATGGACATCAACCGTTCTGCCGTCACCTGAATAATCCTGTCCCCACACAGCTTTAAGAAGATTATCCCTGCTGTATACCTTTCCTGGATTAACTGCTAACAATTCAAGAAGATCAAATTCCTTAGCAGTAAGATTAATAGGTCTTCCTGCAATATACAGATTACGGCTGTCACAATCTATCTTCATATCACCCGCATTAATAATATTGTTCTTTGCTGCTTTCTTCTCTGTCATAGCATTTCTTCTTAAAATAGCTTTCATCCTCGCCTTAACTTCAAGAATATTAAATGGTTTTGTAATATAATCATCTGCACCATACTCAAGGCCAAGAATCTTGTCCATGTCATCGCCTTTAGCTGTCAGCATAATTATAGGCACATCTGAAAACTCTCTTATCTGCTGGCATACTGATAATCCATCAAGCTTGGGAAGCATAATATCAAGAAGGATTATGTCATATTCATTGTTTTTAGCATACTCGAGAGCTTCTTCACCATCATATGCACAGTCTACAACACTATAATCCTGCATAAGACTGAACTTAAGTCCCTTAACAATCATTTTCTCATCATCAACAACTAAAACTCTGCCTGCCATAATCTACTCCTTTTTACTTTCTATGCATATGCATCTTATCATACGCAAATATAATTCTTTATCTTATTAAATGCTGCTTCCTTAATTCCAGACACTTTCATTATATCTTCTATTGTCTGGAATCTGCCATTATCTGTCCTGTATCTTACTATATCTGCCGCCCTTGAACTTCCAATTCCCGGCAGTGTCATAAGCTCACTTTCTGTAGCTTTATTAATATTAACAATCCCCTCTGTCTGTTCTTCTATAACAGAAATATCCTCTCCATATGCCGGAATATATATCCTTTCCCCATCAGCAACAAGTGCTGCAAGATTAACTGCAGACATATCAGCCAAATCATCAGCTCCACCAGCCATTGCCACTGCTTCATACAGCCTTGTTCCCTTCAGGCACTTTACAACACCTGGAGAATTAACATGACCACATATATACACATATATGTCCTCAACTGATGATTCACTTTCCATATGCCAGCTGTCTTCTATACTACTTGATACGACATTATCTGCAAATGTATTCTCTGACACTGAAGCGTTCTTTCTTCCTGCCAGATATATCAATCCGGTTATAATCAGAAAAACTGCACATATTCCGTATTGCACAGCCCTTTTGTGTTTTTTATATAATTGTCTGTATTCCATGTACACTCTCCTTAAGCATTACCCTTTGGAGATTCCTTTTGCGTACTTTTCTATTTTACAAAATTGTACTATCGAATACAAGCCTAATTTGCCTATAATTGTTTACACTTTTTTCGTTCTTTGGTAAAATGTTACTATTACCGGCTAAGGGAGGGAAGCCATGAATTCATCAAAGAAATCAATTCTTAATTCTAACTTTACATATCTTGCTGCCTTTGTACTTCCAGTTATAATGATGATGGCACTGTACTATACAAGAGGCATATTTCCATGGGGAAACGAATGTTATCTGAGGTCTGACATGTATCATCAGTATGCGCCATTCTTTTCAGAACTGTGGCACAAGATAAGAAATGGTGAAAGTCTTACTTACTCATGGAATATAGGAATGGGAACTAACTTCACATCTCTGTTTGCATATTACCTTGCAAGTCCATCTAACTGGTTCGTTGCACTTTTTCCACAGAAATACACTATAGAGATAATGAATGCATTTATAATACTTAAGATAGCTGGCAGCAGTCTTTCTTTAACGTATTATCTTACTAAACACAATAATAACAAGCATGTAATTGCTGCCATATTCGGTATGTTCTATGGTATGTCCGGCTTCATTGCGGCATACAGCTGGAATATTATGTGGCTTGACTGTGTTATTCTGATTCCACTTATCATGCTTGGACTTGAACGACTTGTTAATGAGAACCGCTGCATATTCTATTGCATAACTCTAGGATTATGTATATTTACTAATTATTATATTGCAATCATGGTATGCCTTTCAGTAGTGATTTACTATGTTGTTCTTATGATTGCTTATAACGGTATTAAAAGCCCTATGCAGTATGTGAAGAAATTTATTAATTTCTGTGTATATTCACTGCTTGCCGGTGGACTGGGAGCGTGTCTTCTTCTGCCTGAATTCTATACATTTTCACTTTCAGCCTCAAGCGACACGACATTCCCTGATAAGCTTATTTCTTATTTCAGCATATTATCAATGCTCACAAGACAGCTTATCAACATTCCGGTTCATTTAGGACTGGATCATCTGCCTAACATATACTGCGGCGTTGCTGTTTTTGTACTGCTACCGCTTTATATTATGTGCAGCAAAGTCAATGCACGTGAAAAGATTGGCAAATGTGTCATCCTGCTTATCTTCCTGACAGCATTTAACTTAAATATACCTAACTATATATGGCATGGTATGCATTTTCCTAACAGCCTGCCTTGCAGACAGTCATTCATATATATATTCTTCCTGCTTGCAATGTGCTATGAAGCTGTTATTAACCTTAAGAATTCTACTAACAGGCAGCTTGGTGCATCATTATGGATTGCAATTGGTCTTCTGCTTATTATGGAAGAACTTTTTATTAACTCAGAGACTGAATATTCATTTAAGAGTGTATATATAAGTGGAATATTTATTCTTATATATGGTCTGTTAATGTTTATTCATAACAACGCCAAGTTCAAGATTCCTGTCGTTCTTATGCTTACATTCTCAGTATCAATCATTGAATGTACAATGAATATGGATGCAACCGGTATTGGAACAACAAGCCGTACATCATATCTTCTTGATTATGATGCCGTAAAGACTGTTACAAAAACCGTATCTGATAATGACACATCCTTCTATAGAATGGATAAGCTTTTTGGAGCGCGTTCTAAAAATGATGGTGCATGGCATAATTACCGAACTGTTTCAACATTTTCATCAACATGCAATGCAGGGATGTCAAAGCTTTACAACCTTATAGGAATGGAAAATTCAACTAATGCATATGGCTGCAATGGTCTTACCGCTGTTACTGATTCTCTTTTCTCTGTAAAATACACTATTTCTAACCGACTTTTAGTTGAAAGTGATATAAGAAATTATTATACAGGCAGCGATGGTGAATTTGTGTATAAGAATAATTACACACTTCCTATTGGTTATGCGATTAACAGTTCAACAGCATATGACCTTGTTATGGCTAAGGATAACAATGGTATTGAGAACCAGAATATTCTTATTCAATCTCTTACCGGAATAAGTGATGTATTTGAATATACTACTTCATTCCCTACTGAAGCCGATTGTATTATCACACCTTCAAAGAGTGGTCATATGTACCTGTCAGTTGCGAATAAATCTGTTGATTCCGTAACTGTTACTATTAATAACACAACCACTTACACCTACAATAATATAAAGAGCAATAACCGGATTCTTGATATTGGTTATGTCCATGACACAGATACTGTCGAAGTAACTTCTGATACCGGCGGAATGAATCTTTCTGTATACACACTCGATGAAGACAAATTCATCAGGGCTTACAATAAACTCAATTCAGAAAGTTATCAGGTTGAGAAATTCTCTGATACTAAGTTTACAGGAACTCTTACTGCTTCCTCAGACAAAGCAATATTATTCTCTATTCCATACGACGGTGGCTGGTCTGTGTATATTGATGGCAAGAAGGCTGACACTTATGCCTGGGAAAATGCATTGTTATGTGTAGATGTAAGTGCCGGAACTCACACTGTTGTATTAAAATATCGTCCTGTTAATTTAATATTAGGTTGCGTTATTACTACACTTTGCATTATTATATTGATTGGCATTTATCTTGCCAGCCGCTTTATTAAAGCAGGAAAAGTAAATATGACACGTTTTCCGTTAGTTATCAGAAAATATCTTGATGATCCGTCTCTTACTGACAAAGACATTAAGAAACTGTCTGATGATAATATAGAAAGTTCTATTCTTGATGATATGGATGATTTCGATAATCTTGAATCACCTGATATTGATGATGAGCTTACTGACAGTCTTCTCTCTTCTATTGAAGATGAAGAAGATAATTTTAATGAAGAAAATACAGATATTTAATTCAAGGAGGATTTATAAATGAAATTATGGGGTGGACGATTCACCAAAGAAACTAATGAGCTTGTTAACAACTTCAACGCATCAATTTCATTTGACCAGAAGTTCTATAAGCAGGATATTGAAGGAAGTATTGCACATGCTACTATGCTCGGCAAGCAGGGAATTATTCCTGAAAGTGAAAGTGAGCAGATTGTAGAAGGTCTTAAGGGAATTCTTGCTGATATTGAATCAGGAAAGCTTGAAATCACTGATGAATACGAGGATATCCATACATTTATGGAGGCTACTCTTATTGAGAGAATCGGTGATGCCGGAAAGAGACTTCATACCGGACGAAGCAGAAATGACCAGGTTGCTCTTGATATGAGACTTTTCACAAGACAGGAAGTTCTTAATACTGATGCTGAGCTTAAAGAGCTTATGGCTGTTATCTTAAGAATCATGAAAGAGAATACACATACATTTATGCCTGGATTTACTCATCTTCAGAAGGCACAGCCTGTTACTGTTGCTCATCATTTCGGTGCATATTTCGAAATGTTCAAGCGCGACAGAAGCAGACTTCACGATATATATGAAAGAATGAACTACTGTCCTCTTGGTGCAGGCGCACTTGCAGGAACAACTTATCCATTAGACAGAGAACTTACTGCTTCTCTCCTTGGTTTCTACGGACCAACACTCAACAGCATGGATTCTGTTTCTGACAGAGATTACCTTATTGAATTCTTATCTGCATTATCAACTATCATGATGCATTTAAGCCGTTTCTCTGAGGAAATATGCATCTGGAATTCTAATGAATACAGATTCATAGAACTTGATGACGCTTTCAGTACAGGAAGCTCTATTATGCCTCAGAAGAAGAACCCTGATATCGCAGAGCTTGTAAGAGGTAAGACAGGCAGAGTATATGGTGCTCTTATGAGCCTCCTTACAACAATGAAGGGTATTCCTCTTGCTTACAACAAAGATATGCAGGAAGATAAGGAATTATCATTTGACGCATTTGACACAGCCAAAGGCTGCATCAGCCTTTTCAAGGGCATGATTGATACTATGAAGTTCAACAACAAGAGAATGGAAGCTTCAGCAAAGAACGGCTTCACTAATGCTACTGATGCTGCTGACTACCTTGTTAAAAAGGGAGTTCCTTTCAGAGAAGCCCACGGTATTGTCGGCCAGCTTGTTCTTATGTGCATTGAGAAAAATATTGCACTTGATGACCTTTCACTTGAAGAATACAAGGCTGTAAGCCCTGTATTTGATGAAGATATCTACGAGGCTATCAGCCTTCAGACTTGTGTAGATAAGAGACTTACTCTTGGAGCTCCTGGTCCGGAGGTTATGAATAAGGTTATTGCTATATATGATAAATATATGGATGAGAATTAGTTTCGGGGTTGTACAGTCTGTGAGTCAAGCATTAGTGCCAACTTTAGGTAAGCTGACCTAGTGGCTGTAAATGCCGC
>OGOL01003573.1_pt1 | contig 10331 bp, 7 predicted proteins | sample 1552641 | NCBI WGS metagenome assembly OGOL01 (sample SAMEA2580140, study PRJEB22360) | human gut metagenome | biome: human gut; feature: human-associated habitat; material: faeces | place: Denmark | collected 2008/2010 | reverse complement strand
GAAGAGAGAAAGACTAAATTCAGCATAGATGTGGAATTTAAAATTTCATTCAAGGGGCAACATTCGCCTACATTGACAATCTTGTCAAGTTAATGCAATCATGTTAATATATCTTCTGCAACTGATAATACTTGAAAAACATGTACCGTCAGTTCCAAACATTCCTTTAAACCGTCATGTTCCACCATGGCGGTTTTTACTGCCGGTTTGTTTTATGAAATCAATCACGGCAGAAAAATACACCTTTTATGGATTCTATACTCATAATTTGGTATAATGAGCAAAGCAACCAAAAAAAATGAGATCATATGATACAGATACAGGCATAAGGAGAGATAATGCAGGAGATACAGCAGTACAGCCTAGAGCAGACTTCCAAAGTAATTGCTGATTATTTAGGAAATACAATAAAAGAGTACTTCCCATTATTCATAAATGAAAACAGTCTTCCGGTACATGAAATAATTGACGCATGGCTGTTTGACAATGGCATGGATAATGAGATCACGTTAGACCGTGTGATCATGTATATCCTTGACCAGTATGCAGCCATACCGGAAAAAGAAGCCTATCTTCAGGTAAAATCATTAAAGAAAAACCGGAAAGACTACTTTTACCGCACGATACGGCAGGAAACCGGGGAATTGAAACCAACCCCGAACAATCCGAAGTTCATCGAAACGGAATGGGCGAAGCTGAACGATCCATATATCCGTTCCTCTAAAAATGCAGAGATAACGCTAGGCTCAAAAGAGGAATTTTTTGAGACAAGGAAAGAACAGATCCGGACATGGTTTAAAAATACAGAATCCTATCTCTTTGAATTTCTGTATTTTAACACACTCCCGGCAAAGCGCAGGGTGAACAGTTTTTTACAGGATCTCTCTGTCGATGTATATACACTGATCTGTAATGATTTTTACAGGAACAAATTCGGGTTCATGACTAAATCACCTGACTTAAACTTCGGTATCACGGACCTGCCGATCGTTAATTGGCAGTCCTCCACTCCGAAGCTGCAGTTTGAGGCAGCCGATAACCGCATCAAGGTGTTCGAAGTCTTAAAAGAAGAAAATGATTCCACAGTGCGCATCATTGTAGATGAAGTGGCAGCAGACTGTTCGACGGAAGATAAAAAGGAAACGGCTATTTTAAAACTGGAAGAAGAATACAATGCCGGAACAAGAGTTAAAACGCTTGATACGAAAGACCTTGCTATTTATTCCGTCATATTCAATGATATGACGATCGAGTCCGCAACATCTGACGCATTGAAAGTAACGCTTCCGGATCTGGCCGGAGATCTTTATGGTCATGATGCGCAACTCACAAAGAAAATGTATTCAGATCTGCTGAACAGACTTAACAAGCTTGCGCACATGAGGATATCTTCGACCGTGCAGGATGAAAACGGCAATCTGCTTTCAGATTCTGTTATATCCTTCTTTGATATCGTGATCTCGATCAACTCAGATCCAGACAAGGCAGGAAACCGCAAGACATTAAAGACCATCAAAGTAAGTGAAAACTCATCATTAAGAGATTTTTCAAATCTCGGAATACATGAGTTTATCAATACTGATATAACGATCATGCCAAGTTTTTATACAAAGGATATGTGGAAGAATAACGTACACAACCAGATTTCCACACACCTTTACAAAAAAATAACATCATCAAGAGGCAAAATGGTATCCCAGCTTCTTCAGGAGGAGCGCATGCGCATATATCCGGACACACACACTACGATCTCCATCAAGTACTTTAAAGATAAGATACGTGTTACCAGTCGGAATAACGACCGCATCAAAAAGGAGATAGCAGCAGAAATGACAGAGCTTCTTGATGCACACATCCAGATCGCAGATTTTCATTTCAACCGGAATACCATTGATATTGATTTTCTGCCTCTTACAAAAGAGGAAAAATTATTCTATAAAGTATGATAACGATACACCTTTCTGAAATTTGAAAAGGTGTATTTTTATTTTGTGTGATTGTATTTTAATCTGTAGATCATATATTTTTGTATTCTTTAAGCCTATTTAATCTGTAGAAATGATGTTTTTGTCTATTTAGATTCATTTTAATCTGCAAAACATACTATTTTGTCTACTTCTGGAAATTTTAATCTATAAAATGATATTTTTTGTCTACTTTTGTTGGATTCTCTGTTTAATCAGAATCCGGGAATACTTCAATCCCTTTAAATTCGGGCGTTTCAGGATCCTCATAGTGATGTTTTCTTTTTCATTTATAAAACAAGTTTTTCTGTCTACATCCTGTTGTAGCATACAGGTTTTCAAACAAACGTTCTTAAATTGCTTCCAAACACCGTATTTTAATCTCCAGAATATGATTTTCTGTCTACTTTTTATCGTTTTAATCTCCAAAACTGTATTTTCTGTCTACTTTTTAAATTTTAATCTGTAGAGACACATATTTTGTCTACTTTTTGCAATGGAATTTCATCTGTTTTGAATGGAAAGTGTGGAAAACATCCGTAAAATGTCCGTAAAATAAAGCATTTCTCCATTTTAATCTCCAGAACACTACTTTTTGTCTAAAAATTTTTTTAAAAAAATTTTATTTTTTTGATTTCCGCTTAAACAGGGGCTTTCGGGCTGACATGCCTGATTTAATCAATTTTAGAAATACCGTATTTATGCGGTTTCCAACGTTTTAATTTCTGAAACGCTACTTTTTGTCTATTTGCAAAAGTATTTGAAAACTGCTATATTCGGTACAGATAAAAAAAGAGCAGGAATCTGGCGGGATTTCTGCTCGACCGGATCAATCCGGAAATACCTAAAAATAAAGGACAATAATAAAAGATACAATAAAGCTGCAATAAAAGATACTTTGTTCATGGCAGGATACCAGAATGGAATCCCGGCATGTTTATTTGTGAACTTATTAAATGCCCTTTGTTCATAAGTATTATACTATACCGCACAGGAATTTTCAAGGAAAGGAGGCGAAAAGATGGCAGATAATATCGACGAAATTATGGGATGTGGCAAGATTTCTTTAGCAAATGTGACGAAACTCATAAAAAAAGACGGTGGGGCATCAAAATATGAGATCATGACCTATGTTTTTTTTAGTCAGATTGCAGACAGAACCGGAAAGGTAGAGCAGTATCGCACCAAGCAGCTTTCCGGTATCATTGGATGCGATCCTCGGACTGTGTTTGAGATTTTAAAGAACATGGAAACGAAAGGACTGATCCGATTAAACTATTACAAAGATCAGAACTGGTCCGGCATCCGTGACATAAAACTTACCGGGAATGACTTTTCTAATGTCGTTAACTTTAAAAAGCACCGTTATATCAGCACATTCTATAAATTCTTTGACATGTCCGATGAATCAAATGTGAAAAGATTAAATGGACTTACTTTATATGCCATCCGCCTTCTCCTTTTGATCTTGACTAAATACAATCCGCAAAACGGACTGCGTGTTTCCTATGACCGCCTGCGCCGTGAGCTTGGTCTCGAAAAACGCAGCCTCATTGATGGATACATGAGAGAACTGGAGACGATCCTTGGAAGTGGGTTTTATCATTCCTCGAAAAGAGAGCGGTTAAACTACGGTAATATTTACATATCTCCCCGTGTGACCATGCTTGTGCCGGAGCGTTCTCCTTCTGACAGGCAGATGAGCTATTTTAAACATCATCTGAAAAACCTTATGGAAAACGAGAATATGACGATCACAAAGGAAGGAAGTTTTATGGAATATGCGAATTACCTGTTCAGTTCCATCTATTCCTTCATGAAATCATCAAACATTAGATACCGGCAGATCGAAGAAAAAATGATACAGTCCTTCCAGACTGACGGCGGTTTTATCGGCTGGCTTTCCTGCTATCATGCAGCGAACGAAATAAAAATACTATGTAATAACGGATAGATTAATCAAAAAGGCTGTGGATAACGGTCTTTTTGCAGTGTCACAAAATGGCAGAAAATTCCTTGGAAGAAATAGAAATGAATGGAAAATCAAAGAAAAAGCAGGTATTGGTGCTTTTATTTTTTTACGAAAAATTAAAATGAAAAATGAAAGATGTTAAAATGAAAATAAAAAGATTTTAAGAAATTTGAAATGTAATATGAACAGCCTTAAATGACGAATGAAATGAAATAAAAATTTCCGGACTATCCGCTTAAAATGCCATAAACACAGGGAATTTGCCACTTTTTCTTTTTCTAACATACATTTACACCCGCTCTTATATATATAGTTATATGCAAATCCATGCAAAAATATCCATTGGCTGAAACGTAAGCAAAAATTATTGATTGTAAAAATCATTCATTTTGTTGCAAAAATAAAATTCATATGGTAAAGTGGCATCATAAATAAAATTCAATTAATAAAAAATATATTAACTGGCAAACTCGGCTCCTTTATGGAATTACGTGTTTGCTTTTTTTATTAATTACAGGGCGGACAACTGTCTCCATCCTGTTTTTTATTTACCGGAGATTATGTCCGGCATAGATAACAAAAATTTCGGTTAAGATGGGAACCGGGAAACTTTGATTTCCGAAGCTGCAGATGCACCTAGTTATTTGTTTTCTGTGCAGGACTGATCAACCGGGCACAAAATAAAACGAACATCCGTATAATGCAGATACGGCAACTCCTTTCGCACGGCAAAGCAAAAAGGAAGACATATTGCTCACCATGTTAATGGTGTCAAATCGCGAACTCCGATATGGAGAGCGTCACCGTCAGGTGCTTAAACTATCAATTGAGCGCCTTATAAGGGACGCTCCATATTTCGCCGGATAACGGCAGGAGGTAATTAAAATGACATCATTAACACATTATTTCACAAATGCAACTATTAACGTTGAAAATCCTGTAGAATTTGCAAATGAGATGGCGATCATGAAGCTCATCCGCTCCGCTGAAAGCCGGTTCGAAGCTTTAAATGAGGCTTTGAACACAACCTCAGACGACAAGTTCTACGGGCAGAAAGGTTTCCGGTTGGTAGAGATGAGAGATGATAGTCTCATCTCAGACCGTAACCATGCAGCGTTATACGCTTGCAAAATCATTCTCGCGTTAAATAGCGAGGTAAAGATGGCAACCGGAACTCCATTCTTAAGAAGAAGATATAACCTCAATATCCGCTTCTCACAGATGGACATTACGGAACTTGAACTCCTCATGGCAGACTTTGACGACTGCTTTAATGAAGCAGTTGAGGAGCTTAGAGCCGCCATTTAAACAAAAAAAATACAGCCACCAGAATATCGGTGACTGTATTTTTTTATATTTATAAGGGAAAAATTATGAAAACCTCCATTCTCCAAATGAAAGTCGTGTTTATTCGGTTACTTCTTCGACATTATAAGTACATTCAATTCCATTGTTATCTAGGCCGGCACTGACGGCTCTTTCAACATCCTCTACTGTTGAAGCATCATATACCTCGATCGTTATTGTAATTGTCTTCATATTCATCACTCCTCGTATAATTCTTTCATTAAAAATTCAAATTTCTCTTCAAATTCTAAATGTTCAGTATTCACGCTTTTCATCTTATCTGCGTCTGATGTTCTGCACCTCACGTGTATCTCTCATTTTCTGGAATTTACTGTCATTTGGAATGCTGGCGCCGTCTTTTTCAAGCAGCGTGCGGATGTCGTGTCTTGCCACAGCTTCAAAATCTGTTTTCTGGATCTGTTCGATTTTTGAAACGAGTTCAGGATCATCCGTTGAATCAAGTACACGTTTATCCATTTCCTTAAAGTCCTGCTCAATCTCTGACTGATGTGCCAAGATCTCATCAATTGTGAAGGTTTCTTTTGTATCTAAATATCCCATATGGATCACCTCTCTTCTCTGTCATGTATATTATAACATAATTCAACATATAAGTAAAGCATTAAATGAAAAATAATGCGACTACATAAATTATTTATTTTATTGTTTATTGAAAAGACATACATCCGGAAATTGAGAGAAAAGCTTATCACAGTACATTTAAACAGAAAATTAACGTTTATTGCAAAAATAAAACTCGTTGTTATAATTGGACGCAAAATAGGCAACTTATAGTTATTTTGAGGAAAGGAGAGGCAGATTGTATATTTTATATAAATCTGTAAGTATGGAAAATGAAAAAAAGATTTTCACCAAAGCAGTTGCTGCCTTCAAAAAAAGTCATTATGGCAATAGCTGCGGCTGCATGCGTCACGGCGTTTTCAATTGGAGGGGTGCATTACTATAACACTAATCTGAAAGAGACAGCGACAACAGCAACGTATTACAACCAGTATCTGGCAGCAAGTGGAGCAGATGAAGTAATCACGGATCAGGTTAAGGATTATATCTCAAATTACTTCCAGACCATGAATGTGAAAGAATTTATTTCACAGGATGAAATGGCACAGATAATTGCACAGATTTCCACCGGTGTCATGAACCGACTGCCGACCGATACACTTTCATCCGGGCAGGAACTGAAAGTAAAGGAAATGATATCAAAAGCGGTCATTGAAGCAGCAAACGATAATAACAATCAGGCTACCGATAATACCGGGGCAGATGCGACAGTGATCACGGAGGAATTGCAGTCATACATTAAGACAACGATCGTTCCGAACATTACAGCGGAGATACAGATCAATCAGGGAGCCATCGACGATCTGAAAAAATCGCTTGCGGATCTTTCGGAAAAATACAAGGGAAATCAGAAAGAGTATGACGCATTGATCGACAGCATCAGTTCGAAACTTGGAAAGCTGGATAAAAATGGAGCTACGAATGATGATGTTGCAAATCTGAAAAAAGACCTTGAAAAATTATCAAAGGTTCTGGGCGATTATAAGTCCTCTTCAAGCTCAGATGTCACGGACGTCTCGAAGGAACTGGAGGCAGCTAAAAAAGATCTTCAGTCAAAGATCGATAAATACACGGAAGTATCGGACGAGCAGTTTACGCAGATCAAGGATAATTTAAAAGAGTCTATTAATCAGCGTGATGATCTGTTAGCTGACCAGAAAACACAGATCATCAACATGATAGATTCTGCACAGTCAGACAATGTGACCAGCCTTGCAGATGCAAAGAAGGAGCTGCTAAAACAGATCAACAGCGTGGACGCTTCACAGTCCGCTGCGTTACAGGATGCAATTGATGATCTTACGACAGGAACAATCACGGATCTGATCAATACAGTTGCAAAAAATAAAAACGATCAGGATCAGATCAATGTTGAGACTGATGAAAAAATCAATGATCTGACAAAGGTAACTTCGGATCAGTTCGATTCCATGAAAACAAGTCTCATGGATCAGATAAACCAGAACAAGCAGTTAAGCGATGCAGATAAGGCAGCTCTTGAAATAAAATTAAATGAAGCAAGCAGCGATAATGTGAAAAGCCTTGCAGATGCAAAGAAGGAGCTGCTAAAACAGATCAACAGCGTGGACGCTTCACAGTCCGCTGCGTTACAGGATGCAATTGATGATCTTACGACAGGAACAATCACGGATCTGATCAATACAGTTGCAAAAAATAAAAACGATCAGGATCAGATCAATGTTGAGACTGATGAAAAAATCAATGATCTGACAAAGGTAACTTCGGATCAGTTCGATTCCATGAAAACAAGTCTCATGGATCAGATAAACCAGAACAAGCAGTTAAGCGATGCAGATAAGGCAGCTCTTGAAATAAAATTAAATGAAGCAAGCAGCGATAATGTGAAAAACCTTGCAGATGCAAAGAAGGAGCTGCAGAATGCAATAGCTTCAGCAAATACTTCACAGACAGACGCTTTAAATAATGCAATTAATAATCTGACAAACGGAACAATCACAGATTTGTCAAACAGCGTGAACCAGAACAAAGCAGCGCAGGATGCAGTGAATACCAGTGTGCAGACATCGATCGATGTTATTAATAACCAGTTGAATGGCTGCACAATAGAATATATAGATGGACATTTCTACGTAACTCACGATAAGGGAGGTGCTGATCCAGTTTCAAAAAAATTGGATTATGCACAATAAGGTTAAATACCAATGATTGTGCATCGCCTAAGATCAGTGATATTCAATGTTCTGCCACATCTTATGGCGGCGGCCCATATGAAATAGAACTGGAAAATCAGGCAGACAGTATTTTACTTACTCCGACCAGAAACGGATGGTCATTTGTAAACTGGCAAGATGCAAATGGTGTCGAGTTGTCGGTGGATAATCTCATAGACAGTCAGACATATTACGCACAGTGGATTGACGATATCAAACCAGCACTGAGCGTACAGGTAACAGCTAATGTTGCATCAAAACAGACAGCAACAATTACTGCAACGGATGCTGGAACTGGAGTGGCTGCATACTATATCGGAAAGCAGAACCCGGCGACAACCTCTGTAAACTTCACAAACTCTGCATCAGGAACATATACCGGTAGTATCACATCCGATTCTACTTGGTATTTTGCAGTTAAAGATGCGGCCGGAAATATGCAGGTTTCAAGCAAAGATTTCTGTAAAGTCATGTTCGGACTTGCATCGGGAGAAACCATATCACCAAGTACGATCGTGATTGAAAAAGGAAAGCAGGTGACATTGCCGAATCCATCAAAAGCAGGATATTCATTTAAAGGATGGAGCAACGTGCAGAATCCGGATATTGCCAATATATCTACATTCTTTACGAAGGTAAAGGTAGACAACAGCATGACCGTTTATCCTTGCTTTGTAGATGATATAGCTCCTGTTCTAACAGTAAATGCTGCGACAGGAGGAATTGGCTCTAGTGGAACGATCTCGATTACAAATGCAACTGAACAGGGTAGTGGCATTGCAGGATATTATATCGGACAGACAAAACCGAACGCTTCAGGAAGCAATGTAACCTTTGGAACAACCACCTCGGTAACGGTAAATAATTCCGGTGCATGGTATGTGGTAGCCAAAGATAAGGCAGGAAACTTATCAGGAGTACAAAGTTTTGTATATTATCAGCTTACATTAAATGCGGATGGTGCTACAAATTACACAAGTAATTCGGCATTTATCAAATCTGGAACGACAGTAGCTTTACCTACTGGACTTACCAAGACAGGATACAAAGCAGATACTTGGACGGGTGGAATCAGCAGCATAACAGTGAGTGGAAACGGCAGTTTATTCCCAGATTGGGTGGAATTACCTCAAAACTGGATTCTTTCAATCCCTATAGCTTATAAGATTGATGTAGGTGGAGATATTAGAACAACAACAGAGAATATAATTGTAACTTGCCAAAATAATAATATATCATTAACTGGAGGATATAGTTCTGGAGGAAAAGCCGCATACAGTTGGACTGCGCGGGGATATTATTATACGTCAAATAGTTATTTTTCTATTGGCCAGCCAACAATTTCTTACAATGGACAAACTCCGAAAGATTTTAATATTAGTATACGAATAAATTCTCAAATCTATGATTATTCTGACTGGGACGGTTATGGTGGTGGCTTTGTAACAGATAAAGGCAATGCAACGAATCAAGATGTTTCTGTGTATTGCAGAAGTGGAGTAATAACATATTCACCTACTGTTGAGATTCATACGTCATCATATGGAAGCAGTACGACTAATGATGGTCATACCTTGATGAATGAATTTCACTTAAACAGTATGACACTTATTTTAAAAGAATTTTTGTAATTTAATAAGAGAGTATCTCAAATGATACTCTCTTATTTCTATTTCCAATATTGAATAGTTACACTGCTATCTATATATGGGCCTCCAGTATTATCATATCTAAACGCTGCAAAACTTACATTTTTATCAGACAATACAAAAGTCGAACCAATATAATCTTCTGTAGTATAGTTTGTCCCATTAATTGTAATAATACCATATTCTGATGGCGCAGGACTACTTTCTGCTATAATTTTAATGTAATTATAACCTGAAAGATTCAACGATGTTCCTTGTGTTCGAACTAAACTATACCAGCCTCCACTGCCATTTGAGGTTGTAAATTGTATTGTTCCATTTCCTTGAGCAGTTAATGTTGATGTATGTATAGCTGGATTCCAATGCGCAAAAACGGTTATATTTTCGTTTCCCATCTTTGTTGTGTTATTTACTTGAGTTCCACCTGTTATGGTTGTATACCATCCTGCAAAAGTGTAATCAGATTTTGTTGGAGTTGGTAAGTTTCCATAGTTTGCGCCATAAACCACTTTTCTACTTGAATCAGAACAATTTCCACCGTTGGCATTAAAAGATAATATATAGGTTTGTAGTTCCCAACTAGGTAGTAAATTGCCGGAGATATTAAATCTGTTCGGCAGTTTAT
>OGOL01003572.1_pt1 | contig 10338 bp, 10 predicted proteins | sample 1552641 | NCBI WGS metagenome assembly OGOL01 (sample SAMEA2580140, study PRJEB22360) | human gut metagenome | biome: human gut; feature: human-associated habitat; material: faeces | place: Denmark | collected 2008/2010 | reverse complement strand
ATCACTAAACTTTTCCAAGGCAAATACAACTTTGCACGCCTTCCAGTTTACCAATAAGTATAAACCAATTGACGAAGAGGCATCTTATCGAATCAATTACTGGAAGTTTAATCCGGACACAGAAAATTATGAAAAGACAGAATCTTCCGAGGTTATGACAGGTGCCGTTGGCGACACTGTCACTGTGGCTGAAGCAGATCCCAGCTATGCGACAAAATATAGTAATGATTACTATCACATAAGCACAATCACACCGCAGGATTCCTCTGTCACACTCGAAAACGCGGATACACATTACCAAATGAATTTGTATTATGAACCAGAGAAAACAACCTATAAGGTACTCTACTATCAGGAAACAGAAGATGGTAACTATAAGCTGCTAAACGAATACGTAAGCCCCCTGACCTACATTGGAAAAACCGTTTATGCACAAATCAATTCCCCCGATGGATATATGGAGGGTGGTGATTATACTGCTACATTTGGAATTGTTAAGCCAAACAATGCCACGATACTTAAGGTTTATTACGATAAATACATACCCCTGCCGGAACCAACCGAGGTGGGACAGACACCATCACCATCACCAAGCCCGACTCCAACTGCTACACCGACTGCTACACCAACCACTACGCCGACTGTCACACCAACCACTACGCCGACTGCTACACCAACCACTACGCCGACTGCTACACCAACCACTACGCCGACTGTCACTCCAACGCAGCGGGCAACAGCGACTCCAACGGTGGCACCAACCATAGCACCGACTACTGTTCCAACCGCTGCACCAACCGTTGCACCGACAAAAAAAACAGTCAAAATTTCCGTAAGCAAAAAGCTGATTCAACCGGTAAAAGCGAGTAAAAACGCTAACCAACTATTCTGGAATCCGGTAAAAAATGCGGACGGATATTTCATTTACGCCTCTGCCTGCAATGAAAACGGAAAAGAGCGTAAAGTAAAGAAAATTGCCGACATTAAAAAACGAACAACCACTTCTTACACCCACAAAAACTGTGAAAAAGATACGTGGTATAAATACCGTATTACGGCTTACCGCATTATCGGGAAGAAAAAAACTGCAATCAGTAAATCACTGGAATTACATTCGCTGACGAAAGGAAGTAAAACTTATGAAAATCCTTCGCGCGTAAAAATCCGCAGTGGTAAAAAACTTTCTTTAAAGGCCGGAAGCACTAAGAAAATACGAGCAAAAGTAATTGTACCAAAAGGCAAAAAAACCTGCTGGCACATTCAAAAAATCCGCTACCTTGTGAGCGATTCCTCTGTACTGACCGTATCAAAGAAGGGTAAAATCAGAGCAAAAAAAGCAGGGCATGCGACAATTTATGCCGTTGCCCAAAATGGTGTAACCGCTAAAATTAAAGTCAGCGTAATAGCTGCAAAATAATAAAGAAAAAAGTGCCGGAAATTCGCATTTTCCACTGCGATGCTCCGGCACTTTTTTTGTTTTCCGTAATTTCGTAGAAAGACTTTGCTTGTATTTTACTCTGCCGCTAATACCTCATAAACTTCCTTAAAGGATTGTTTCGGCTGATACAATTCAGTAAACAAACCACAGTATGGTCCGTTCATTTTGTAGCTGTAATCTGCCGTTGACAGATACGGTGCGTCAAACAAGCCCCAAATGGAAAGGCTCGTAATCGGTCCGGTCTTTCCTGCTGCCTGTGCCGCCTTGTTAATATCCACATATGTCTGCACGAGTTTCTTGTAAAAGGCTGCATGCTCCGGCTCTGCATCATTATCGTAATTGCGGACGGCAAGTTCTGTTACGTGAACTTCAACATTATTTTCTGCAAATTTCTCAATCGCATTTTTCACTAAGGTAATGTCATTGTCGTTCATACATCCACTCTGCTGTCCATAGCCACCGATGTAACTCTGCATACCAATTCCATCGCAGAGCTTCAGGTAACCGCCATTTCCATCGGATGCAAAACTGTTGACGCTCTTTACCAGTTGAATAATGGCATCTCTCTTATTTGCGCCGTAGGTTGCAAACGTGTTGTAATCATTGTAGAACAACTTAATATTTGTCTTACTGTTTGCCGCCTGTAATTTTGCTCTTGTCTCATATGCATACCGGAACGCAAGCTCCACATAATCACTGCCAATGTAATCGTAGAAAAGATTCGTCTTGCCACCGCGAACCTGCCGTACATGACGCACATCATCATCCGCAAATTCACCCGCATTGTCGGCAACCGCTTCATTAACAACATCCCAGCAGTAAATCGCGCCCGGATATTTTTCTTCAAAATGCGTCATTACTTCATCAATATACATCTTCAGACGATTTTTCATGACGTCTGCGCTGACATAAGCACCATCCTTCTTATAGCCTTCGCGGAAAAACCAATCGCACATATCGGCATCCCAGGTAAGCACATGACCGCGAATGGATAATCCGTTTTCAACCGCATACGCAACCATCGAATCTGCCTTTGTAAAGTTCATAACTGCCGGTGAATTTTCATCCACATATGCATTTTGTGAAGCAGACTGGCTCAAAAGCGAATACGCCTTCATTTCATTACTGAACGTCGTACTGTTAAAATGATACTTAATGAGTTTGGTAAGCTCAGTATTTTTCAGTGCCGCCTCATTGATATTTGTTCCAAATTTGAAACCATATTTCTCACCGAGAGACGCAAGCGATTGATACGATCCAATTGCCTCCGTCGCATCTTTTTTCCCTTTGTTCTCCATAACAACAGATGTAATCTGAATGTATTTCACCGCCTCTGTAGAATTCTGAACAACCAAATAAAGTGCCGTCTGTCCGCTCGGGTAAGCATCTAACTGTAAGCCCTGCTCCTTACCGCTCTGCATACCATTGGCATCAACAAAACCAGCCCAGTCGCTGTTTTTAACTGACAACTTAATCGATGCGCCACCTGTATTTTCAATAATATTTTTGTTTGCATCCAAAAGGTTGATTGTAACATTTACCTGTGTAAAATCCGATACTTTGTGTCCGGATGCCGTAATCAGTGGAAGCAGGTTATAAACCGTTCCATTCCACACACTCGAATACGCAGAAGAATTAATAAACGTATTGTTAATTGCAAGCGTCACTTTCTCCGTCGCCGGATTCTGGGTCGGTGCAGCCGTTGGTGTCTGAGTCGGTACCGTTGTTGGTGCCGTAGTCGGGGTCACAGTCGGCTTCTGCGTTGGCACCGCAGTTGGGGTCGCAGTCGGCTTCTGCGTTGGCACCGCAGTCGGGGTCGCCGTTGGACCTGCAGTTGCTGTCACTGCCGGCTTCCTTGTTGGCTCTTCTGTCGGCTCTTTCACAGGCTCCGCAGTTTTTACCACAGAGGAAGAATCCCCCGGATTTACTACCGCAGGTTCTTGTGTATTCACCGGTGGAACAACGGTAGTTCCTGTCTTTTTCTTAACCGTAACTTTGCACGAAAGTTTATACATTTTCCATCCTGCTTTTACCTTCGCTGTCACCGTAGCTTTCCCTGCTTTTTTGGCAACTAACTGAACTGACTTTTTCGTCTTTTTCTTCAGGATAACAACCGATTTTTTGCTACTTTTCCACACCACTTTTTTTACTGCTTTTGCATTTTTAATTGTTACTTTTTTCTTAGTCCCAGCCCACATGGTAATACGCTTCTTGCTTAACTTTGGTTTCGCTGATTTAGCACTTGCAGGCATTGTAAAAACACTCGAAATACTAAGTGCTGTTACCGTGAGAAGTGCCATCGCCTTTTGACTTTTTCTCTTCATAGAATGACTCCTTTCATTCCTCTCAAAACTCTCTAACTTCATTCTAATACTTTGTGGGAATTATACAACGAACATTCTATAAAATTACTATTAGTTTCTAGTATCTTTTGTGTGTTATTTTTTATGTGATTCCTTCTAATCAATGCGTATTGTCTGCATACCACTCAATATGATTGACAATTTGCAAAATCTTTTTAGCGCTCTCAATTGATTTTGTAATACGCTCTACATCATTTTTGTGAATCAAGCCCTTTTTCGCAGAGTCCGGCACAGACTCCGTCAATTCCTGCAGCGATTGATTTACGCGTTCCACCATCTGACTTACATCTTCAATCAACTTCTCTACCTGTTTTGGAAGTGAAACTCTCTGCGCTTCTCTCTGCATTCTATTACACAACTGATTCATGGAAATTTTCAAAAAATAAGTATCTGTCAGCTGGTCAGCAACAACCGAAAGAATCTCCTCAATAATTCCGGCGTCCACATTTCCCATCGAAATCATAACTTGAAAGCGTTCACAACACTCATCAATTTTCTCCTGACTATAACAAATTCGCTCAACAAGCCGAATCAGCAAATCTACTTCTTCCTCGTCATTAATTTTAAAATCCGCATCCTTTAACTGCACTCTTTCCTGTTCTGCCTGCGGTATCAATTGATAACAATCAATTTGCTTTTCTTTGCAAAGATTCCAGAGCACTCGCTTGCAAACAGCATCCGTTTTTCCACCAAAGGTAAGCGACTTCACACATGGAAATCCGGCATACGCAGACTGCAAATCATATTCCACACAAATACCATCAAATGTATTTTTTGCAGACGTTATCTGAAAAGGCAGGTTTCCCTGTCGAAGATTTTCAATTTGTTCAATCGCCATTTTTTCTTTTTGACATGGAAAATACTGATAAAGAGGCGCCCCTTTTTCCTGCCTCATTTTATACTTTTCAAGCCATATTTTTTTCGAGAGGGCAAACACTGTCGTTTTTTCTTTTTCCGCATCCACAAATTCATCAACCCGTTGACATCCATACGCCTGTGCCGTCTGCATCGATGGGAGATTTGTGCTCTTCATATAAGAATAAATCGTCTGAAACGGCGTATATGTAAAAGCCCAGTCTCTTACAACAATGGCTGCTTCTTTTGCATATCCTTTTCTCTGACATGTTTTTTGAATATGGTAACCAATTTCCGGCTTAATCGTATTTCCAATCGATTGCAGTGTGAGCCCGCAGTCACCAATCATTTTTCCATTTTCTTTTAGGCACACAGCCCACAATCCGAAACCAAAAATCTGGTACCGTTCCTGATTTTTTCAATCCATCCACGGACTCTTTTTTCATCAAAAGTATACGGATAATGCTGCATAATACACCCTCCATTATTTCAGCTCATATTTCCAGACACCATCTTCTCTGCGGTAATGAAATTCATTGATATCTTCTTCCAAAAATACGCGAAGCATATCGTCCATTCCGTTTGCAAGCTTTCCCTTTTTCATCTCTTCTAACGGCATCCACTTTACTTCCCCTTCATGCGATGATTTAAGTTCACCGCTAAATTGATTCGTCTTGTAAAAAACAACAAGATACCTTGAACCATCATCCCGCAGCCAGTCTTTTGTACCGCAGATTCTCGGCTTTTCTATCGTGAGTCCGGTCTCTTCATATACCTCACGAATAACTGAATCTACAAAAGATTCGCCCTTCTCAATATGTCCGCCCGGAAATGTAAGTCCTGACCACTTTTTATCCACTTTGTCCTGAACCAAAACATTTCCCGCATCATCGTAAACCATACACATATTCGTTAATGTTACTGTCTCCGTTCTCATCACTTTCTCCTCTCCTTTATTGTGCTAATCGTAAAATCCATTTCTATGGCAGACTTCATGAATTGTTTCCGCAAATATCGATCTAGATTTCTTGTTACTGTCCGTATTATAATTCTTCTTATCCAAATATACCTCTCTAACTTCCTGCCATAATTGATTATCTTTACAAAATTCTATCTTTTCAGGGAGGCAACAAAATCCTTTTGTTTGTTCTTCCCACGTATAATTTTTTCTTTTCTTATTGTAACGTATGTACTCCTGCTGATTGTTGCCATAATCATTCACAATTGCAAAGTCACAACTATAACGAATCCTAGAATTTTTTCTATCTTTCACTTTAATTGTAAAAACTCTAGTACTATCCTCGCAGGAATCATATCCGTACTTTCTAGCATACTTGTTGAATGCACACGTAAGTATCTTTTTAATGTTTTTTGCATCGAAATCACCGTCATAGTCATTTACAATGATATTTACATCAAAATCAAAACCAACATTACTCTTTACATCCCACGTTACCATATTTCTTTGTACACTCCCAACAAATTTATACTGAAAGGTAAAACTATCTCGAACTTCATCCTGCACCTTGTGTATTAGTTCCATAAGCTGTTTTTTTTCCGGTTCAAGCTCTCTTTTTGCTACATACTGAAAATGATACATATTTTTTCCTCCTTTTATCCCCATACCTTCCCATTTAACATCTTTGCTAAATCATTACAACATATCAGAAAGATTTTTGTTTGTCAAGTCCTCTTTGTTTTATCTAGCTTTGAAAAGTATCTTATTTTACCGGTGCCGTATATCTGCATTTCGGGTAATTACTGCATCCATAAAACTTGCCATATTTGCCCTTGCGTAAAACTAACGCGCCCGCACATTTCGGGCACATTCCTGATTTCTCTTTCTGCTTCTTAACATATTTTGCTTCTTTTATTTCATTCACATGTTTACACGTATCTGTCCTGGTACTCATATAATTTGTAAGTATTGCCAGAATCTTATCCATATCCTCTCTCGAAAGAACCGATTGGACAGAAAATTTTTGACCGTCTTTGTAACTGCGCCCCACTTCACAACCTGCGATTTTGTTGTCTTTATTTTTAGCACAGCATCTCCAGGAAAAGTCACAATTGAGAAAACCGGAATATTTTCATAACCATGACTTTGAAGTAGGGCATTTAACGCCTTTACATGCGCATAATTCTGATATATGGGATTCATAAATGAATGTTTGTGACCGTAAATGTTTTGTGTCCACTTTGCCGAAGACTCCAAACCATAAATCTGTCCTTTATAATTCTTGGTTTCAATTGAAAATATACCGTAAATTGAAACAACCACATGATCAATCTGCGTTGTACGTGTATTTCCACACTCTGCACTCAACAAAACATCATTAACTACCTGATACTTATTTTTGTCCAACTTTTTCAACAACATACTTACCGTTGCTTCAACCATTTTTCCTTTTATCCTCGGCTTAATAATGGTTACTAACGCAGAAAGCACCATTAATGCAATTATCCATATATATTTTCTCCATATACTATTCCCCCTCACTTATATTTTCATTCCATTGGTTGCCAGCAATTGAAGCTGCTCGTCTTCGCTCATTGTCGGAAGTTTATCCTTCAACTTCATCTCCTTGTACAACAATCCGCTTGTGTTAAAGAATTTTTTTAGAGGAAGCCCACTTTTAGAAACCCATTCTTTTAGTTCATCATACGATGGATTTTCCTCTACAATATGACGCTCCGTGTAATTTAAATGATGCTCGTCCAACCACTTTTTTGCCTTTTTGCAGGTGTTGAGCATTTGGGATAACATATGAATAACATAGATTCACCTTCCTTTACCAATCATAATTTTATATCATTAAGTTCCACAAAAATACATCTCTACTATAAATATACCTTTTCCTTAATCTCCCCCACCAGTTCGTGCACCGTCGTACACGGGAACATCTCCGATGGTTTGGTTTTACCTTCTCTAATACACTGCTCTAACTTCTGCTGTGCTATCTGAATTGCCTTTTTCTCATCACCGGCTTTGCAGATTTTTCCATACATCTGTTCATCAGCTTTAGAATATTTCTGCCCGGTCTTATTTTCGTACACTCGTCCAAAATCCGAACAACATATCCATGAATCTTGGATTGCCGGCATGGAACCAAAGTAAGCATACAACCATATTTCAAAACACGGATTAGACCAGCCTACTTGTATTCCTTTATCCTCTGCTTCTTTGATAATCTCATCAAATCCCTGCACCTGATCTCTATCAAAAACAATCCAAGGAATACGATATTGTGCATCATATACGGTAAGTTCCAGACATTTATCAATCATGGTACGAGTCTTTGTCTCTACCACCTTTATTACAAGTTTGTTTCTCACATCTTCCGGCAATGCCTGATGAAGACCGTTAAAGAAGCAGCGTTCCGTAGCTTCTGTATCCGTAACAATCAGATAGTAGCCCAATTCCGGCACTTTGAATCGTTTTCTCTGGTCTCTCGTTTTTCTATTACCTGTTCTGTCCTTTTTCCCCATACTCAATCTCTCCGTTCCACTCCGGTCGGTGCTAAACAGGTGTCCCCCGGACACCCGGCACTCTTAAAAAAATCAATACTCTTTAAGGTAGGAATCGCGCCATACTTTCCAATCAAATAATTCTTCTCATAACTTTCATCCTTACGGATACGGGAACCATCCTCATCTACAAAATCAGCCAATGAGTAAAGTGTAGATACACCTCTTTCATCCTTTTCTACAAACCAAATCTCGTCACGGCGTAGCAATTGGTTCGATAACTGCCATGTATCATGAGTTGTAAATACAAGCTGTGCATGGTTCGTATTAATTTCGGGATTTAAAAAAGTAAGCAGGAAATTCCTTACAAGCAACGGATGCAGACGGGCATTTAATTCATCAATAACAAATACACTTCCCTTCTCCAACACACGTTGTAATTCCGGATATAACGCAAACATCTTCAGTGTTCCGGCAGATTCCAAGCTCAAAGGGATTTCTGCCATTTTATCAGAATCAATCATCTTGTGAAGTGCATTTATTTTGTATCTCTCCTCCTTGCTATCAGCCTCCTGAGGAACCTTTTCAATTCGGAAATCCTTGATATGCTCATCAAAAGATGCGAAATATTCTACAACTTTCTGCTGAACATTCTTATCTTCCACAAATCCTTTCGGCAATCTGCGTGACAAAAAGAAATTGGTAAAAGGATCGCCAAAATCAGCAAATTCGTTTGCAAGGAACCAATCCCTGATTGCCTTACACTTAGCAATCTTCAGCTTTGCTCCCAGAGAAATAATAAGCACCTGCTTTTCCAGCGCCACCTGAATATTATCCCTACTGCTCTTAGGAAATCCTGACAAGTCAAGTTCCCCATCTGTGGTACCGCGATAAAATACAGTACTGTACTTTCTTGCAGTCTTTGCTTTGGAATTAAGCCATTCTTCAGTCACACCTTCCTTACCAATACAAAAACCGTAGTTATAGCTTCTCTCTGATTTGTCACCGGGCAATGTGAAATATACCTCAAAACTGGATTCCGCATCGGCAGATATTGAATCAAATAAGAACGGAGTCGGTCTAAACTCCTCAAACTTTTCCTCTTCGCCTCCATACTTAAAAGAATCCACAACATAATGAGTCATATATTCAAAAGCGTTATATATATTAGACTTTCCGCTTGCATTTGCGCCATAAACCGCAGCAACCGGCAAAATTTTTTCACCACCAACAAGCACTACCCTATTTGAAAACTCGGTCATCTTCGCCGCAGACAAATCTAATGTAGCTTCTTCTCTGAACGATTTGAAATTTTTAAAATTAAATTGAATTAACATGATTGATTCCTCGCTTTCGTTTCTACTTTATATTATATACAATTTGCCAAAGAAATCAACATGCAAATGCGAATTATTCTCATTTTAGTGTGTATTTTGTGTTGGATGTGTGCTTTTACTATTTTTTAATAGCCTCTCTAATTTTGTTGTAATTCGACACCATATATTTTCTTCCCAACGTTCACCTTTTACCATGATAACGTCCCCATTCATATTCAAAAAAGACCAGGTATTCGCCTGATTTTTTGAAACTAATCACTTATTTTTTATAACTTTTTATAAAACCAAATCAAAGTATCCTCCGTCATTCTTAAAGCCAACAACGCATCTTCTATATCCGTCTCCTCATGATCAACACCAGATATAGTCATATTCCCCTCATTTTTATGTGCACCCAACGCACAAGTAAACGAGTACAATCTATACAAGAGCTTGAATCTAGGATATTGATACCGTTCTTTATCAACTCCACTATTTTGATTATATTGTATTTTTATAATTTGGTTTGCTTCTAAGTTATTAATATATTTGTCTTGGTGACATGCTTTTTTCAAACCATCTAGCCATTTTTTCTGTTCTGACTTTTGGCTCGAAAAAATACCCGTTATTATATTTCTGCAATGCATTATACAGGATACACTTTCTCCTTCTGCAAAAGCTTTCTTAGCAGAAACATAACTTTCATATACATTTTTATAATGAGCATATAACCACCGGGAAATGATATCCAAATTCTGCATACTTTCATGGCTTCTCATTGTAAATGATTGCACACACAATTCTCCGTCACAATATAACAAATCCAAATTAATAGCATTCATACACGTATAATCCAATTATCCTCTTTTGAGGGTAATGGATTATTCTCCTTTCTCCC
>OGOL01003552.1_pt1 | contig 10404 bp, 8 predicted proteins | sample 1552641 | NCBI WGS metagenome assembly OGOL01 (sample SAMEA2580140, study PRJEB22360) | human gut metagenome | biome: human gut; feature: human-associated habitat; material: faeces | place: Denmark | collected 2008/2010 | reverse complement strand
AGGTATGTTCTCTATGATGAACTACTTCCTTCCGCTTAAGGGAATGGCTTCTATGCACTGCTCAGCCAATACAGATCTGAATGGAGAGAATACAGCAATCTTCTTCGGACTTTCAGGAACAGGAAAGACAACACTTTCTACAGATCCTAAGCGTCTTCTGATCGGTGATGACGAGCACGGATGGGATGACAACGGAGTATTCAACTTTGAAGGTGGATGCTATGCTAAGGTTATCAACCTTGACAAAGAGTCTGAGCCGGATATCTACAATGCAATCAAGCGTAACGCACTTCTTGAGAACGTAACACTTGATGAAAATGGAAAGATTGATTTCGCAGATAAGACTGTAACAGAGAATACACGTGTATCTTACCCGATCAATCATATTGAAAATATCGTGCGTCCTGTATCTTCAGCACCTGCTGCTAAAAATGTAATCTTCCTGTCAGCTGATGCATTCGGAGTACTTCCACCGGTATCTGTACTGACACCAGAGCAGACACAGTACTACTTCCTGTCAGGATTTACAGCAAAACTTGCAGGTACAGAGCGTGGAATCACAGAGCCTACACCTACATTCTCAGCTTGCTTCGGACAGGCATTCCTGGAACTGCATCCTACAAAATATGCAGAGGAACTTGTTAAGAAGATGGAGAAGAGCGGTGCAAAAGCATACCTGGTTAACACAGGATGGAACGGAACAGGAAAACGTATCTCTATCAAGGATACACGTGGAATCATTGATGCCATCCTGAACGGAGACATCAAGAATGCTCCAACAAAGACAATTCCATACTTCAACTTCGAAGTACCTACAGAACTTACCGGTGTTGACACAGGAATCCTTGATCCTCGTGACACATATGCCGATGCAGCTGAGTGGGATGAAAAAGCCAAAGATCTTGCTACAAGATTCATCAAGAACTTTGCTAAATATGAAGGAAATGAAGCTGGTAAAGCTTTAGTTTCAGCAGGACCACAGTTATAAGAGACACTTATCTATCTGATTAAAATCAGACAATTGTAAAGGGTTGTAAAATCCATGTAAATGGGTTATAATAAGTGCAGTGGAAACCTGAAATGTTCGATACTCTTGTAGTTTTGAACCTACAATACTTTAAACGGGAGTCTTACATCTCTGTAATATGTCAGGCCATCGACTTTGCAGTGGAAGGCAGAAAAGCAGATGCGGATACCCACCTAGCGGGTGCTAGGAGTCAGAATACAGGAACCGGCATTTTGGGGAATATACAAAAGATAAAAGACAGTCGTTTTAACGGCTGTCTTTTTTTGAAATCGCCATCAGGTTCAGGTAAGCGGATCTGAGAAAGACAGTCAAAGAAAGGAAAATAAAGTGCGGAAACGGAACAACAGGCATTATAGCATCTACATTGCATGGATTTTATTGCTGCTGTGTCTGATTACAGGGCTGAAATCTGGGTTAGAAAAAAATGCAGCCGGAAAGAAGGAGTCCTATCCGGGAATATCGATTCAGAGCCGGTGGGAAGGATTGTGGAAAACAGTATCATCGAAAGACAGAGAGGAAGAAAGTGAAAGTAAAGACAAGACCCCGGAAAAGGATGCGGATTCTCAGAGAAATATCCGGGTATTGATCATGACAGATGGATATCAGCAGATCGTACATAGAGAGGTAGAAATCAGTGCAGCGGGAGGCTTAAGAATTGAAAAGAAGGATGGCCTGGAAGAAACTGCAGGAAATGAAAAAATTAAGATCACAAAAGAAGATACGGGATTTCAAAATGGAAAGATCCGTATACAGGCAATTGATGGCGGAGAGATAACCGTTAGCAGTATCAGGCGGGGCTATGGGAATCCGTCTTATGCAGGTACGTTGGATCTGTATGCCACATCAGAAGGGGTTGTGATGGTAAATGAACTTCCGCTGGAGAATTATCTGTGTAAAGTGGTTCCGAGTGAGATGCCCGCATCATATCAGAAGGAAGCATTAAAGGCCCAGGCGATATGCGCAAGAAGTTATGCATACCGGCAGATTATGGATTATGCATATCCGGAATATCAGGCTCATGTGAATGACAGTACGGATTACCAGGTGTATAATAATTCGGCATCGCAACAAGCTGCAACAGAGGCTGTACAGGAGACGGCAGGAAAAGTATTGAAATATAATGGAAATATTATAACCGCCTATTACTATTCGACTTCCTGCGGAAAGACAACAACGATGGCTGCGTGGGGAACGAAAGAGAAGGCAGAAAATGCATATCTTCAGTCTGTAGAAGTGAAAGATCAGACAGGTGATTATGAGAGAAATCTTCCATGGTACCGGTGGGAAGCAGATATAGATCAGAATACATTGTCCAAAATGATCGCAGAGAATACAAAAAAGAATATAGGAACTGTGCAGTCACTGGAGGTGACGAAAAGCGGACCGGGCGGTGCAGCGTTACAGATAAAAGTATCAGGAGATCTGGGAACAGTTGTTGTTGATACGGAAAATAAGATCCGCAGAGCACTGGGGGGAAGCGGATATGAGATAAAGAAACAGGACGGGACAGCTGTAAAGGGAAGCAGACTTCTTCCGAGTGCCTTTTTTAAAGTAGAAAAGAAAGGAAACACCTTCAAGATTAAGGGCGGTGGATATGGACACGGTATTGGCATGAGTCAGAACGGAGCAAATGAAATGGCAAAAAAAGGAAAGAATTATCAGCAAATACTGCAAATGTTCTATCCCGGAACGACAATTGAATGATAAGTATAATCAATGAAAAAGTATTTGAAAAAACATAACAAGAAACAGAATAATTTCTAATAGACAAATAAATGAAAATCAGGTAGAATATAGAGACGAATATTTTGGGAGATAAGAATGAAAAAAGTTAAGTTTCTATATGATAAAGTAATGGAAATAACCGGACAGGTCGGAAAAGATCATGTAGGTGCCTATGCTGCACAGGCAGCGTATTTCTTTATGCTCAGTATGATTCCGATCATTTTACTGCTGATTACATTGGTACAGTATACACCGGTTACGAAGGCAGATGTTATGACAGCGGTTCTTCAGGTGTTTCCAAAATCCGGAGACAGTCTGATCACATCGATCGTTAATCAGGTTTATAATCAGTCCGGCGGAATCATCTCGCTGACTATTATTGTTGCACTCTGGTCAGCCGGGAAAGGGGTGCTGGCACTGACGACAGGTTTGAACTGTGTCTATGACTGTAAAGAGACACGTAATTATATTATTTTGCGAATACGTGCAACCTTTTATACAGTGGCATTTATAATTGTGATCATTTTTCTACTGGTATTATCGGTGTTCGGTAATACGTTGAATCTGTTTGTAACGGAACACTATCCGGTGATGGAACGCTTGGTGGATCAGATCATGCGGATTCGCGGAATCATCACGCCGGTATTACTGTTTGTATTTACGATGATGATCTATAAATTCCTGCCGAACCACATTGTACAGTTGAGAATCCAGCTGATGGGAGCTGCATTTTCAGCAGTCGGATGGATGATCGTATCCTGGATTTTCTCGGTCTATCTGGATATTTTTAAAGGATTTTCATCAATGTATGGGAGTCTGACAACGATTGTATTGATCATGTTGTGGCTGTATTTTTGTATGTATATCTTACTGCTGGGCGGAGAAGTAAATATGATTTTGCGGGATATGGAGCAGGGGTAGAATTTCTGACTTGACAACTCTGATCCATATGATACAATAATTAGGTATTATGAGATAAAGGCAATGACCGTGTAAGTAGTGAGCCATTTTCCGATAGAGAGAGGGAATCAACAGGCTGAAAGTTCCCTTGGGTTCAGATGGTAAATGAATTTCCCGCGTGAGCTGTGTTCTTGAAATAACAGTAGAGAACGCCGTATGATGCACGTTACGCAATAATGAGTGTCCGTAAAAGTTTTTACGGGAATCAGGGTGGTACCACGGGTTATATGTCTCGTCCCTTTTGGGGCGGGGCTTTTTTAATACCAAAAAGCATACGCTGATATAAAGATATGCGGAGAAAGGAAGAAAATGATGAAAGAAAGACTGCAGAACATCAAAGATGAAGCATTGAAGGCAATTGAAGCTGCCGATATGCCGGAAAAACTGAATGATGTGCGTGTAAAGTTCCTTGGTAAAAAGGGAGAACTTACCGCTGTATTAAAAGGTATGAAAGACGTTGCACCGGAGGACAGACCGAAGGTCGGACAGATGGTAAACGAGACAAGGGCGGCAATTGAAGCTGTTCTGGAAGAAAATAAAGAAAAGATGGAAAAGGCAATCCGTGCAGAAAAGCTGAAAAAAGAAGTGATCGATGTTACACTTCCGGCTAAGAAAAATTGTGTCGGACACCGTCATCCGAATACAATTGCACTGGAAGAAGTAGAACGTGTATTCACCGGTATGGGATATGAAGTCGTAGAAGGGCCGGAGATTGAGTATGACGAGTATAACTTCCGCAAACTGAACATTCCGGACGGACATCCGGCAAAGGATGAGCAGGATACATTCTATATCAATAAAGATATCGTGCTTCGAACACAGACATCTCCTGTACAGGCTCGTATTATGGAACAGGGCAAGCTCCCAATCTGTATTCTGTCACCGGGACGTGTATTCCGTTCAGATGAAGTTGATGCGACACATTCTCCATCCTTCCATCAGATTGAAGGATTGATCATTGATAAGAATATCTCGTTTGCCGACTTAAAGGGAACACTGGAAGTATTTGCAAAAGAATTATTCGGGGAAGATACAAAGACAAAATTCAGACCACATCATTTCCCATTCACAGAGCCAAGTGCAGAGATGGATGTAAGCTGCTTCAAATGCGGTGGAAAAGGATGCCGTTTCTGTAAAGGATCCGGATGGATTGAGATTCTTGGATGCGGAATGGTACATCCACATGTGCTGGAAATGTGCGGAATCGACCCGGAAGAATATACAGGATTCGCGTTTGGTGTAGGACTGGAACGTATCGCACTTCTGAAGTACGAGATCGATGATATGAGACTGTTATACGAAAATGATATCAGATTCTTAAAACAGTTCTAGCGAGCACAAGTAATAATACGAAAAGGAGATTTATAAATGAATACTTCATTATCATGGATAAAAGCGTATGTTCCGGATCTTGATGTAACAGCTCAGGAATATACAGATGCAATGACTTTGTCTGGTACAAAAGTCGAAGGTTATGAGAAATTAGATGCAGATCTTGATAAGATCGTGATCGGACAGATCGACAAGATTGAGAAACACCCGGATGCAGATAAACTGATCATCTGCCAGGTAAATGTCGGAACAGAGACGATTCAGATCGTAACAGGCGCTCCGAATGTAAAAGAGGGAGACAAGGTACCGGTTGTATTAGCAGGCGGACGTGTAGCAGGCGGACATGAGCCTGGACAGCGTGTAGAAGGCGGAATCAAGATCAAAAAGGGAAAACTCCGTGGTGTTGAAAGTGATGGTATGATGTGTTCCATCGAAGAACTTGGTTCAAACAGAGAGATGTATCCGGAAGCTCCGGAATACGGAATCTATATCTTCGACGATGATGCCGTTGTAGGCGAGAGTGCGATCAAATCACTTGGCCTCGATGATGTCGTTGTAGAATATGAGATCACATCTAACCGTGTAGATTGCTTCAGTGTTGTAGGTATTGCAAGAGAGGCAGCAGCTACATTTAATAAAGCGTTCTATCCACCTGTTGTCACACCAACAGGAAATGATGAGAATGCAGCAGATTATATCAAAGTAACCGTTAAGAATCCGGAACTTTGCCCAAGATATTGTGCAAGAATCGTAAAGAACATTAAGATCGGACCATCTCCAAAATGGATGCAGAGACGTCTGGCTTCTGTAGGAATCCGCCCGATCAACAACCTGGTTGATATTACAAACTATGTAATGGAAGAATACGGACAGCCAATGCATGCATATGACCTTGATACGATCGAAGGAAAAGAAATTGTAGTGCGTACTGCAGAAAAAGGTGAGAAATTCACAACTCTTGACGGACAGGAAAGAGAGATGGATGAATCTGTACTGATGATCTGTGACGGTAAGAAATCCATCGGTATCGCAGGTATCATGGGTGGAGAAAACTCTATGATCACAGACGATGTTCAGACAATGTTATTCGAAGCAGCTTGCTTTGATGGAACCAACATCCGTAAATCAAGCAAGAAGATCGGACTTCGTACCGATGCATCCGGTAAATTTGAAAAGGGACTGGATCCGAATAATGCAGAGGATGCAATCAACCGTGCCTGCCAGCTGATCGAAGAAATGGGAGCCGGTGAAGTTGTCGGAGGAATGGTTGATGTATACAGCAAGAAGAAAGAGCCTGTAAGAGTACCATTTGATGCGGAAAAGATCAACAAGCTGCTTGGAACAGACATTTCTAAAGAAGAAATGATCGGATACTTTAAGAAGATCGGTCTGGAATTCGATGAAGAGACAAGCGAAGTCATCGCACCTACTTTCCGTCATGACTTATTCCGCATCGCCGACCTTGCGGAAGAGGTTGCAAGATTCTACGGATATGATAACATTCCGACCACACTTCCAAGTGGAGAAGCTACAACAGGAAAATTATCATTTAAGTTAAGAGTAGAGCAGGTTGCACGTGATATCGCTGAGTTCTGCGGATTCAGCCAGGGAATGACATATTCATTCGAAAGCCCGAAGGTATTTGACAAGCTTCTAATTCCGGAAGATTCTGATCTTCGTAAGGCTATTCCGATCATGAACCCACTGGGAGAAGATTATAGTATCATGCGTACATCTTCTTTGAATGGTATGCTGACATCACTTGCAACAAACTATAACAGAAGAAATAAAGACGTAAAATTATACGAACTGGCTAACATTTATCTCCCAAAGGCACTTCCACTTGCAGAACTGCCGGATGAAAGAGTACAGTTCACACTTGGTATGTATGGCGAAGGCGACTTCTTCACTATGAAGGGTGTCGTAGAAGAGTTCTTCGATAAAGTAGGACTTCATAAGAAAGAAAAATACGATCCGAATGCAGGAAAATCATTCCTTCACCCGGGACGTCAGGCAAACATCATTTATGATGATGTAGTAGTCGGATATCTTGGAGAAGTACATCCGGAAGTTGCAGATAACTATGGAATCGGAACAAGAGCCTACATTGCAGTAATCGATATGCCAGAGATCGTAGCAAGAGCAACATTTGATCGTAAATATACAGGAATTGCAAAATTCCCTGCAGTGACACGTGACATCAGTATGGTAATGCCAAAAGAGATTCTGGTAGGACAGATTGAAGATGTGATCGAAAGCAAGGGCGGTGAATATCTGGAAAGCTATTCACTGTTCGATATTTACGAAGGTGCTCAGATTAAAACAGGATTCAAATCTGTTGCATATTCTATCGTATTCCGTGCAAAGGATAAGACTCTGGAAGATGCAGATGTATCTGCAGCTATGGACCGTATCTTAAAGGCACTCGAGGGTATGGGAATCGAACTTCGTAAATAAAAAAACATTCATTCATATCAGATAAAAGCTCGGTAAAAAGAGCAAGAGGATTACGTATGAAGAAAAAACAGATCGTAGGTCTGGTAGTAGCGGCAGCACTGTTCGTTGGAGTCAGTGCTGCCAGCGTATTTACCAATACAATTTCAAAAAATCTGCTTCAGAACAGTGCAGATGATATAATTAATCTCGGAGGTTCGTATCAGTTTAATCCACCGTCTGAAGATTATATTGCAATCGTAAGAGTAGAAGGTACGATCCAGGAACAGAGTGGAAGCAGTACACTGGAGGCATCCAGTGGATATCAGCATGATTCAACGATGAATTATATCGATGAATTGATGGATGATTCTAACAATAAAGGAATTCTTCTGTATGTAGATTCTCCGGGAGGAACTGTCTATGAATCCGAAGAACTGTATCAGAAACTGAAAGAATATAAAGAGACAACAAAACGTCCGATCTGGGATTATATGGCACATTATGCGGCATCCGGTGGATATATGGTGTCTATGGCATCGGATAAAATCTATGCAAATTCGAATACAACGACCGGTTCCATCGGTGTGATCATGTCAGGATATGATATGTCCGGGCTGTATAAAAAGCTTGGAATCCGTTATGTAAGTATCACGAGCGGAAAGAATAAGGACAGCAGCAAATTTACGGACGAGCAGATTGCTATTTATCAGGATCAGATCAATGAAGCTTATGAGAAATTCGTGAATATCGTGGCAGACGGCCGTGATATGTCAGTGGAGGATGTAAAGAAACTGGCAGACGGAAGAACTTATACTGCAAAGCAGGCGAAGAACAACGGTCTGATCGATGAGATCAGTCTGTATCCGGATATGAAAGATGCAATGAGCAAAAAACTTGGAACATCTACATTTTATGAGATGGAATCAGATGAAGGACTTTTGCAGTCGCTGTTTTCCAAAGCAGAATCATTAGTTCCGAAGTCAGAAGCGCAGGTTCTGACGGAAACCGCCAAAAGTGTAGAAAGCGGGGTGCCGATGTACTATGCAGAACAGTTACGATAATCAGGAGAAGTTAGCCAGACAGAACAGTTGCTGTGCCAGTGGGAATCTGGAGTATGCAGGGTTCTGGGTGCGGATGGCGGCTTATATGATCGACAGTGTGGTAGTATTTGCAGGCCTCCTGATCGTGCGGCTGATATTTGCAGGTATCTCACTGGCTGGCGGTGGTGCGATAACGGGAACGGATATCCTGTTTCATTATTCGTTGAAAGATATCATACTGTATGCTCTGAAAGTGTTATATTTTATTGCATTTACCTATCTGACAGGAACGACACTTGGAAAGAAAGCGATGAATCTCCGGGTAGTTTCAAAAAATCCGGAAGAGAAGCTGACACTGTTCAATGTGGTGTACCGCGAGACGGTTGGAAGATTCTTATGTAGCCTTCCGGTGAATATCGGTTATATTGTTGCAGGAATTGATTCGGAAAAACGTGGATTTCATGACCTGCTTTGTGATACCAGAGTGGTCTATCAGAAGAAGATAAAAGCATGGATGGCGCAACCGGGAACAGTTGTACCAGAATGTGAAAAGCCAAATGTAGAAGAGCAGAAACAGCAGACATCAGAGGGTGAGCTGTCAAAAACGCAGGAAAATGTCCAAATGAAAGAGTCTGGGATACGGGAATTGAAAAAAACAGAAAATACACAGAGTTCTGTAGTTGAGAAACTGGGAAAACCAGTGTATAATGGCTATCGTCTGGTAGAAAATAAATCAGAAAAAGAAATAGCTTCAAATGCAACTGTAAATGAAAACATATCAGAAAAAGATACGTAAAGAATAAAAGGGAAAGGAATTCATAATTATGAAACGTCAGGATTTTTATTATGAATTGCCGGAAGAACTGATTGCACAGGATCCGCTTGAGGATCGTTCGAGCTCCAGACTTCTTGTCCTTGACAAGGAGACCGGGGCTTTTTCCCATCATGTATTTAAAGAAATCACAGAGTATCTGCATGAGGGAGACTGTCTGGTAATCAATGATACAAAGGTTATTCCGGCAAGACTGATTGGTTCCAAAGTAGAGACCAATGCCAAAATCGAAGTATTATTATTGAAGAGAAAAGAAAACAACGTATGGGAGACGCTGGTAAAACCAGGTAAGAAAGCAAAAGTCGGAGCAAAGATTAGTTTCGGTGATGGCCTTCTGATGGGAGAAGTCATTGATGTGGTAGAAGAAGGAAACCGTCTGATCAAATTCGATTTCGACGGAATTTTTGAAGAAATCTTAGACCAGCTTGGCCAGATGCCGCTGCCTCCATATATCACACACCAGCTGGAGGATAAGAACCGTTACCAGACGGTATATGCAACTCACACAGGTTCGGCAGCAGCACCGACGGCAGGACTGCATTTTACACCGGAACTTCTGGAAGAGATTAAGGCAAAAGGTGTGGATATTGCGAGAGTTACACTTCATGTGGGGCTTGGAACATTCCGTCCGGTAAAAGTGGATGAGATTACCGAGCATCATATGCATTCGGAATTCTTCATGATCGATGAAGAAGCGGCTGAGAAGATCAATCGTGCAAAAGAGACGGGACACCGTGTTATCTGCGTCGGAACGACAAGCTGCAGAACGGTAGAATCGGCAGCAGATGAGAATGGACATCTGGAAGCGAAGAGTGGATGGACACAGATATTCATCTATCCGGGCTATAAATTCAAAGTACTGGATTGTCTGATCACGAACTTCCATCTTCCAGAATCTACATTAATCATGCTGGTATCTGCGCTTGCAGGACGGGAGCACGTGCTTGCGGCTTATGAAGAGGCTGTGAAGGAGAGGTACCGGTTCTTTTCATTTGGGGATGCAATGATGATTTTGTAGAGCGATTCACTACAAAATAGCGATACAACGGAAT
>OGOL01003530.1_pt1 | contig 10474 bp, 8 predicted proteins | sample 1552641 | NCBI WGS metagenome assembly OGOL01 (sample SAMEA2580140, study PRJEB22360) | human gut metagenome | biome: human gut; feature: human-associated habitat; material: faeces | place: Denmark | collected 2008/2010 | reverse complement strand
GCAGGCTGCGGCTCGGGCTGGTGCACCGGGGCTTCCGGCTGCAGCAGGGTGTTCAGCGCGTTCTGCAAAAGGATGCGGTCGCTGCCGCACTCGGAGCAGTAGACGGTGTCCTCTTCCTTCGGGTGGAAGGCACCGCAGGCGCAGTACCAGCCGTTCTCGAAGACCTGGGGCATGAACTTCATGCCGGTGCGGTTCATCCGGGCTTCGAGGGCCTTCTGCATCTCGACGCTCAGGCGGCGGGGGGCCGGCAGGCGCACCCGCTTGATGCTCTCGAGGTGGACGACCTTCCTGCCGCTGTAGACATTGCGCAGGGTGACGTCCACGCTGGTGATGGCCTTCTGGGTGACAAAGACGGCATCGTCCATGCCGAAGCTCTCGCCGGGCTTTGCGGTAAGGTCACGGTACTCGAACTCGTCCTCACAGAGGATGACGCCGTCCACGCCCTTGCACTTGAAGTGGATCTCCAGTGCCGTCAGGGTCACACGGGAAATGTTCTTAAAGGTCAGACAGACCGCGTGTTCGCCGCTGACTTCGCCCTTGAGCAGCTCCACGCAGACGAACTGCACCGGGCTGCCCGGGGTGTAATAGTTGGCCCGTGTCCGCGCGACCGGTTCAAAATTTTCCTCCACAACACTCTCCCCTTTCTCTTGGTTTACTGGTTGGCTTCGCCTTCATCCGGCGTTTCGGGGGCCGGGGCTTCCTGCGGGGCGGCATCCACTGCCTCAGCAGGTTCAGCAGGCTCCGCAGCCTCTGCGGTCTCGGCCTGTTCCACAGGCTGGACAGCGGGCTGAGCCTCGGCGGGCTTTGCGTCGGGGTCCTCACGCGGGGGCAGGGTCTCGCCTGCCATCACGGCGTTGAACTCCTTCTCGTTCAGCTTCTCGCGCTCCATCAGGGCCTGTGCCAGCGCATGGAGCTGGTCGATATGCTCCGTCAGGGTGCGGCGGCAGGTCTCGTAGGCCTCGTCGATGATGTCCCGCATCTCGCTGTCGATCTCGGCAGCGGTGGTCTCGCTGTAGCCCTTGCCCTGACCGAGGTCGCGGCCCAGGAAGGTCTCCTCCTGAGAGGTGCCGTAGACCACAGGGCCAAGGCGCTCGGAGAAGCCGTACTTGGTGATCATCTGGCGGGCGATGTTCGTCGCCTGCTGCAGGTCGTTGGACGCACCGGTGGAGATGTCGTCCAGGATAAGCTGCTCGGCTACGCGGCCGCCCAGACTGGACACGATGTCCTCGAACATCTCGCCCTTGGTGACGTAGCTGCGGTCTTTCTCGGGCAGATACATGGTGTAGCCGCCGGCCTGACCGCGGGGGATGATGGTGATCTCATGCACACGGGGGTGGTGCTTGCAGTAGAAGCCCGCCACAGCGTGGCCTGCCTCGTGGTAGGCGGTGAGCTTTTTCTCTTCGGGGGTGACGACCCGGCTCTTCTTCTCGGGGCCGGCCATGACCTTCATGGAAGCCTCTTCGATGTCCTCCATCGTAATGGCCTTGCGGCTGCGGCGTGCAGCCAGCAGAGCGGCCTCGTTGACGAGGTTCTCGAGGTCAGCGCCCGCAAAGCCTGCGGTGCGCTGTGCGATGACCTTGAGGGAGACATCCGGGGCGAGGGGCTTGTTCTTGGTGTGGACCTTCAGGATCTCCTCGCGGCCCTTGACGTCGGGCAGGCCGACGTAGACCTGACGGTCGAAGCGGCCCGGGCGGAGCAGGGCCTTATCGAGGATGTCGGCACGGTTGGTGGCCGCCATGACGATGACGCCGTCGTTGGCCTCGAAGCCGTCCATCTCGACCAGCAGCTGGTTCAGGGTCTGCTCCCGCTCGTCGTGACCGCCGCCGAGACCGGCACCGCGCTGACGGCCCACAGCATCGATCTCATCAATGAAGATGATGCAGGGCATGGTCTTTTTTGCCTTGTCGAAGAGGTCGCGCACACGGGATGCGCCGACGCCGACGTACATCTCGACGAAGTCAGAGCCGGAGATGGAGTAGAACGGCACACCGGCCTCACCGGCGCAGGCGCGGGCCAGCAGGGTCTTGCCGGTACCCGGAGGGCCGACGAGCAGCACGCCGTGAGGGATGCGTGCGCCCAGAGAGTTGAACTTGTCGGGGCTCTTGAGGAACTCCACGACCTCTTTCAGCTCTTCCTTCTCTTCGTCTTCACCGGCCACATCAGCAAAGGTGGCGGTCTTCTTGTTCTCGTGCTCGTCCTTGACCTTGGCTTTGCCGACATTCATGATGCCGCCGCCACCGCCGACGCCGCCCCGCATCATCGAGAACAGCAAAAAGCCGGTACAGCCCAGCATCCCCAGATAGAAGATGATCTCCATCCAGGGGATGGTCTCCTTGAGGGAGGTGTAGTCGTAGGTCATGGGCGCGTCGGGATTCGCCGCGTCGTAGGACTGGATATACTTGTCCACGTTCTCGATGAAAACGTAGGCATAGGGCAGTTTATAGCGGACGGTGACGGTGCCGTCGTCCTCCTGCACTGCGCCGGTGGACTCCGACGAGGAGGAGAACATCCCGCTCAGCAGACCGCCGGTAGACTGCACCGTGCTCTGGGTGGAGGAGACGTCCGGCAGGGGCAGGTCGCCTTCCTTCAGGTTCAGGGTGATGACGCTGGTGTTGCGGTCCAGCGTGAAGGACGTGACCTGATTGTGCTCAAAGTAATGGACGACGGTGGAGTAGCTCATGGTCGAGCCGCTGGTGCTGCCCGACCCGCTGCCCATCACCGACCAGACCATCAGCACGGCGGCCAGCGCCAGTGCGAGGATGAGCGGATTGATACGAGGTCTCTTAGGTTGCAAAAGGATCAACTCCAGTTCTGGTTTTATTTCTTACTTTTCGTAGACGCTGGGTTTGAGTACGCCGATGTAGGGCAGGTTGCGGTACTTCTCGTCATAGTCGAGGCCGTAGCCCACCACGAACTCGTCCGGCACCGCGAAGCCCTCGTAGTCCGGGGCGATGTCGGCCTTGCGGCGGCTGGGCTTGTCGAGGATGGTGCAGATCTTCACCGAGTTCGGGTTGCGCATCTTGAGCATCGGCACGAGGTTCGACAGGGTGATGCCGGTGTCGAGGATGTCCTCCACGATGAGCACGTCCTTGCCGGAGAGGTCGCCGTCCAGGTCCTTGATGATCTTGACGAGGCCGGTGCTGGTGGTGTTGCCGCCGCCGTAGCTGGACACCACCATGAAGTCGATGCTGCATGGGATGCTCACGGCGCGCATCAGGTCGGCCATAAAGACCACCGAGCCCTTGAGGATGGAGACGAGGACGAGGTTTTTGCCCTCATAGTCTTTGCTGATCTGAGCGCCCAGCTCAGCCACTTTCGCTTTCAGCTCCTCTTCCGAAACGAGGACCTTCAAAATATCGTCATTCATGCTCATGATTCGATTCCTCCAAAATTTTCTAGTTCCACCTGCAGCAGCTGCCCGGTGTCCGGCCCGGGGGCCAGCCCATCGGCAAAGCCCTCTCCGCAGACCCACAGCACCTGTCTGCCTGCCGCCAGCAGCGGCAGCGTGTCCCGTTCCCGGGGCGGGATGCCCGCCTCGTTCATCCATTTGCGCAGCTCCCGGTCTACCCCCCGCCCGGCCGGACGGAAGCGGTCGCCGGGCTGACGGCAGCGCAGCCGCAGAACAGGACATATCGAGTTTATTTTAGCATAATCTGCCTGATTTTTTAAGTCTTTTTTATGAACACCCTGTGTTTTTTCTTCAAAACAGGCCGAAACCACCCGGATATGCAGCTTTCTGCCGCCGGGCAGCGGATAATCGCCGCCCTCCGGCAGGGATACTTCAAATTTCGGACCGTCCGCTTTTTCGCCCTGCCGGCGGGTGTTTTGATCGGCTTCCTCCCGCCAGAGCACGCCGTCCCGGGCGCAGAAGCGGACGGCGTCGGTGAGCTGCACCGCGCCGCTGCCCTTTTCCACAAGGTCGGCCAGCAGACGGATATATTTTTCCTCCGCGTCCCGCACCGGCTCCACAAGGCTGTGGAGGGCCATGTCGAGGATGAGTGGGTCAGTCTGCCGCAAAGGCGCTGACATCCACACGGGCTGGCCGCTGCGCAGGGCGTATCCCGCCCCGCCGGGCAGGCTTTCTGCGTCCGCTGCCCGGGCCGAAGCCAGCAGCGCATCCGCCTGCCGGGCGAAGTATTCGTCCGCCTTGGCGGCTTTCTCACAGAAGCGGGCCAGATTGCGCTCGGCGGCGCTGTTGACCCCGCAGAGGGCGGGCAGTGCGCCGTGGCGCAGACGGTTGCGGGCGTAGTCGTCGGCGTCGTTGGTCTCGTCGGTGACCCAGCGTTCGCCGCAGGCGCGGCAGACGGCCTCGGTGTCGGCCCTCGTCAGGCAGAGCAGAGGCCGCAGATAGCCCGGGCGGCTGGGCCGGATGCCCGCCGCGCCGTGGAGGCCGGTGCCTCTGGCCAGCCGGAACAGCAGCGTCTCGGCCTGGTCACTCCCAGTATGGGCAGTTGCGACGGCATCTATCCCCTCGGCCAGCACCCGCTCAAAGCAGGCATACCGCAGGCGGCGCGCCCAGTCCTCCCCCGCCCGGGGCTTTCCTGCCTCGGCTTCCAGCTCAGCGGCATGGAACACCCGCAGCGGCAGGCCCAGCCGGGCGCAGACCTCCCGGACGAAGGCTTCGTCCCGGTCCGCCGTCTCCCCCCGCAGGCCGTGGTTGACGTGGCAGACCGTGAGGGCGATGCCCTTTTCCCCGGCCAGCGGGCGCATGAGGCAGAGCAGGGCCATGCTGTCGGCCCCGCCCGAAACAGCCAGCGCGAGATGCTTTTTGCCGTCCAGCAGCTTTTCCCGGGCGCAGAAGCCGCGCACCGTCTGTAAGATCTCTTCGTAGTTCATCAGCGTTTGAAGTCCACATCCATAAAGCGGGTGTGGGCGCCGTCCCAGCCCAGCGGCACCGTGCTGGTCTCGCCGTGACGGTTCTTTGCCACGATGCACTCGGCGGTGTCGGCGTCCACCTCCGCGCCGTCGGGGTTCTGGCTGGCGTAGTAGGAGTCGCGGTACAGGAAGAGGACGCAGTCGGCGTCCTGCTCGATGGAGCCGGAGTCGCGCAGGTCAGACAGCTGGGGGCGGTGGCTGGAGTTGTTGCCCTGCTTTTCCACCGCACGGGACAGCTGGCTCAGAGCGATGATCGGCACGTTCATCTCTTTGGCCATGATCTTGAGGTTTCGGGTGATGGAGCTGATCTCCTGCACGCGGTTCTCGCTGCGCTGGCCGCTGGTCATCAGCTGTAAATAGTCGATGACGATGAGGCCCACGTTGGGGCGGGCGGGGTCCTGATTGACCCGGCGGATCTTCGCCTTCATCTCGGTGATGGTGATGCCCGAGGTGTCGTCCATATAGATGGGCGCGTCGTGGAGTTTTTCGGTGGCGAGGGCCAGATACTCCCAGTCCTCGGCCCGGAGCGCACCGGTGCGGAACGCCTGACTGTCGATGCCCGCTTCAGCGGAGAGGATGCGGTTGGTCAGCTGCTCCTTCGTCATTTCGAGGCTGAAGATGGCCACCGGCACCTTCTGCTGCATGGCCACGCGGGTAGCGATGTTCAGCGCGAAACTGGTCTTGCCCATACCGGGGCGGGCAGCGAGGATGATGAGGTCGCCGCGGCCAAGGCCGGTGAGGACGGTGTCCAGCAGCCGGAAGCCGGTGGGGATGCCCTTATACTTGTCGGCGTCGGGGCCGCTGATCTTTTGCAGATTTGTCAGCGTCTCCACCATGCTGGAAGAAAGGGGCGTCAGGGCGCTGGAATCGCGGCCGGAGCGGATCTCATAGATGCGCTGCTCGGCGTTTTCCAGCAGCAGGTCGGCGTCGGGCTCGTCGCCCGCGTCCTGCAAAATGTCCTTTGCGACCCCCATCAGCTGGCGCACCAGATACTTTTCCTGTACGATCTGCGCATACGCCTTGACGTTGGAGATGCTGGGAACCGTCTCGGCGAGGCCGGTCAGGTAGACTTTCGCCTCGTCGGCGCTGGGGAACACGCCGTCCGAGATGACGGCGTCCAGCAGGGTGACGAAGTCGATGGTCTGGTCGCTGGTAAAGAGGCGGAGCATCTCGGAGTAGATCTGAGCGTTCTGCCGGGTGTAGAACATCTCGGGCCGGATGATCTCGACGAGGTCGGTCAGGGTCTCGGGTTTCAGCAGCACCGCGCCCAGCACGCTCTGCTCTGCCTGCATATTGTAGGGCAGGTTGATGCCCACGCTCTCGAGGTTGAGTTCGTTATAATGTCGTTCGTTCGGCATGGTCGTTATCCTTCTGCTTTATTTATATAAATGCCGTAAAGCCAAAAAGCGCCCCCTGCCGAGAGGGGGCGCAGATAGCGGTCAAATCAGGCCTGCTCCACTTCTACCTGGACCTTGAAGGAAGCCACGACACCGACATGGAGGCGGACTTTGCCGTTGAAGACGCCCGCGTCCTTGATGTCCTTGGTCTCCAGCTCGATCTTCTTCTTGTCGATGGGAGAACCGGCCAGCTGGGCCAGAGCCTCAGCGACTTCCTTGCCGGTGACCTTGCCGTGCAGACGGCCGGAGGCACCGCCCTTGGCCTTGATGACCACGGTCTTGCCCTCGAGCTTCGCGGCCACAGCCTGAGCGGCGGCCACGTTCTCCGCCTCGTGGAAGTCGGCAGCGGCCTCCTTGCCCCGGGCGATATTCACCGCGCTGGCGTCGGCCACAGCGGCCAGCTTGCGCGGGAACAGAAAGTTGCGGGCGTAGCCGTCGGAGACCTCGTGGATCTCGTCCTTCTTGCCGATGCCCTTGACGTCCTGCTTCAGAATCACTTTCATGATAGTATCCCTCACTTCTCACCGGAAAACCGGTGGATTTCTATGGTTAGTATACAGCAATCGGGCTGTTACGTCAACGCTCAGGAACGAAACCTCTCCGTCACGCCTAACGGCGTGCCACCTCCCCTATCGAGGGGGGCTTTGGCATTTCGGAAAGCTTTCCCTCTTCGCCAGAGGCTCCCCTCGGTAGGGGAGCTGTCTGCGAAGCAGACTGAGAGGTTTTCCCCTCTTACGCCAGCTCCCTGCCCACGACGTCCAGCGCCACCTCGATGACCTTATCCATGTCGTAGTATTTGTACTCGCCCAGACGTCCGCCGAAGATGACCCCCGGCTCGGCGTCGGCCAGCTTCTTGTACTCGGCGTAGAGTGCGCCGTTCTTCTCGTCGTTCACCGGGTAGTAGGGTTCATCGCCGGGCTTCCACTCGGCGCTGTACTCGCGGCTGATGACGGTCTTGGGCTGGGTGCCGAACTCAAAGTGCTTGTGCTCGATGATGCGGGTGTAGGGCGTCTCGGCATCGGTGTAGTTGACGACGGCGTTGCCCTGATAGTTGTCGGTGTCCAGCGTCTCGGTCTCAAAGCGGACGCTGCGGTACTGCAATGCGCCCAGCTTGTAGCCGAAGTAGGCGTCCACCGGGCCGGTGTAGACGACCCTGTCGGCCAGCTTGTCCAGCTCTGCCTTCTCGGCCAGATAGTCCACGCCCAGACGCACTTCCACACCGTCCAGCATCTTCTCCACCATGGCGGTATAGCCGCCGCTGGGGATGCCCTGATACAGGGCGTTGAAGTAGTTGTCGTCGTAGGTAAAACGGACGGGCAGGCGCTTGATGATGAAAGCGGGCAGCTCGGTGCAGGGGCGGCCCCACTGCTTGCCGGTGTAGCCCTTGATGAGCTTTTCGTAGATGTCGGTGCCGACCAGGCTGATGGCCTGCTCCTCGAGGTTCTTCGGCTCCGTGATGCCGGCCTCGGCGCGCTGCTGCTCGATCTTCGCCTTCGCCTCGGCGGGGGTCACGACGCCCCACATCCTGTTGAAGGTGTTCATATTGAAGGGCAGGTTGTAGATCTCGCCGTGATAGTTGGCGACGGGGCTGTTGGTGTAGCGGTTGAACTCCGCGAACTGGTTGACGTACTGCCACACAGCCTTGTTGTTGGTGTGGAAGATGTGGGCACCGTAGCGGTGGACGTTGATGCCCTCCACCTCTTCGGTGTAGATGTTGCCTGCGATATGAGCGCGCTTGTCGATGACGAGGCAGCGCCTGCCGGCCTTCTTGGCCTCATGGGCAAATACCGCGCCGTACAGGCCGGCGCCAACGATAAGATAATCGTACTGTTTCATTACTGTTTATCCTTTTTCTTCTGTTCGGATCCCGACTCGAGGCCGCTCTTTTTCTGGGCCTCCCGGTACTGGTCGATGGCCGTCTGGATGCGGCTGTGGGCCGCCTCCGGGGTGATATGCTTGAGCTGGGCCGCTGCCATGGTCTGATGACCGCCGCCGCCCAGAGCCTCCATGATGACCTGCACATTCACCGCGCCGAGGCTGCGGGCCGAGATGTTGACGCCGCCGCCCACCTGCACGGCCACGAAGCTGGCCTCCACGTTCTGGATGGTCAGCAGGTCGTTGGCCGCCTGGGCGATGGCCACCCGGGCCTCGGGGGCCACCTCGCCGCTGACGGTGATGGCGCAGCCCCGGTACATCTGGGCTTCCGATACCAGCATGGCCTTGGTGGTGTACTCCACCATGCTCACGTCAAAGAGCTGACGCACGTGCTCCGTCTCCGCGCCGTAGCGGCGGAGGGCCGCAGCGGCCTCGAAGGTGCGCACGCCGGTGTGGAGGGTGAAGTCGCGGGTGTCCAGCATGATGCCGGAGAGCAGTCCCTCGGCCTCGATGCGGTTGGGCTTGTCGTCCCGGTCGCCCACATACTGCAAGAACTCCGTGACCAGCTCACTGGCCGAGGATGCATAGGGCTCGTGGCAGACGAGGTCGGCCTTCTCGATGAAGCCGACGCCCTTGCGGTGGTGGTCGATGACGGCCACCTTGCCGCATTTTTCCAGTATCTCGCGGCTCTCCACCAGACCCAGCTGGTATGTATCCACGACGATACAGAGCGTTCTCTGGGAAATGATGGGCAGAGCGCCCTTGGGGTCGATGAAGTCGTCCTCCTGCCCTGCCGCGATGAGGGCGTTGATGAGGCTGCCCGCCAAAGTGGCGTCACGGCGCACGGCGATGACTGCCGGCACATCGCAGATCTTGCAGATGCGCAGCACGCCCTCGGCAGAGCCGATGGCGTCCAGGTCGCTCATCCGGTGACCCATGATGACCACATGGTCCGCCTCTTTGATGAGCTTGACCAGCTGGTCGGCCACGATGCGGCTGCGCACCTAGCGCCAGCTTGCTGCGCTTTTCCACGCCGTGGCTGACACCGCCGTAAAAGGTAAAGCCGTCCGGGGTCATCTCGGCGGCCTGGTCGCCGCCGCGCCCCTGCGCCATATCCAGCGCCTGAACGGCCATGTCCTGAGCCTCCCGCAGGGTCTTGGCCCCGCGTCCGACGCCGATGGAGATGGAGAGGTTCACGCTGGGGTCGAGGGCGCGGATCTTGTCCAGCACGTCGTAGCCGCGCTTGGCGAACTGCTCCAGCTGGCGCTCTTCCACCACAGCGATATAGCGGCCGCTGGCCACCCGGCGCAGAAAGCCCGTGCCGCGGCCGATCATATCTTCCAGCACCCGGTTGATGCCTTCCAGCAGGCGGGCGCGCTCGCTGTCCAGCATATCGCTGAACACGTCGTCGTAGCCGTCCACGAGGAAGACCAGATAGCCCGGGCGGCTGGCCTTATATTCGGCCTCCACTTTGCGGAGGGCCGTTTCCTCATTCAGGACAAGGAGGGTCATGCTCTCGGCCTCGCCGGGGACGGTGGAGCTGTGAGCGCTCCACACGCCGTCGGCCAGATTGAGCAGCTGGCCGCTGACCTTGCGTGCCTCCTGCAGGTCGAGGCCGGGCAGCACTTTCTGCACCCGGGGGACCAGAAGGGCTTCGCCCTTCATCAGACGGGTGCGGAACTCGGTGTTGTACCACAGCACCGTCTCCCCCGAAAGGAGGGCGGCAGGCTGGCTCAGCGGCTCGAGGCTGAACTGCGTCTTGGATTTTTCGAAGCTGCCGCCGCAGACCCAGCGGGCCACCCAGCTGCGCACCCGGTAACGGAACACTCCGAACAGGGCGAACCACAGCACCGCCAGCACCACCAGCACAGGCCAGATGGCCGGGCGCTGCACCAGAAGCACCAGCACCAGCAGGGCGCAGAGCACCGCCAGCGCAGCGGTCAGCATTTCAAGAGTCCATCTTGGTTTTTGTTTCATGAAGTGTTATGCCTCCTGCGGGCAGACTCAGACCTCCATCAGGATGGGGAGGATCATGGGGCTGCGCTTGGTGCGGCGGTAGATATAGCTGCTCAGGGCCTCGCGCACCCGGGTCTTGACGCTGTTCCAGTCGCGGACGTGCTCGTCCACGCAGCGGTCAAGAGCCGTCTCCACGATGCTCTGGGCGCCGTCCATCAGGCTCTCGTTCTCCCGCACATAGACGAAGCCGCGGCTCACGAGGTCGGGGCCGGCCAGAACTTTGCCGGTCTTGCTGTCCACGGTGGCCACGATGATCACCAGACCGTCCTCGGACAGGTGCTTGCGGTCGCGCAGGACTACATTTCCCACAT
>OGOL01003519.1_pt1 | contig 10492 bp, 9 predicted proteins | sample 1552641 | NCBI WGS metagenome assembly OGOL01 (sample SAMEA2580140, study PRJEB22360) | human gut metagenome | biome: human gut; feature: human-associated habitat; material: faeces | place: Denmark | collected 2008/2010 | reverse complement strand
CAAGGGCTCTCCCTTTGGGAGAGCTGGACGCGAAGCGGCCTGAGAGGGCGAGCCAGTTTATTTTTTCACTCGATCTCTCCGCTGCACACCATAGCCACCGCTTTGGGCAGCAGCTTCCACTCTGCCTGTTCCATCACCCGCTTCTGCAGCACCTCGGGGGTGTCGCCGGGCAGGATATCCACGGCCTTCTGCAGCAGGATGGGCCCGCCGTCGCACTCCTCGTTGACAAAGTGGACGGTAGCGCCGGTCACCTTGCAGCCACGAGCCAGTGCGGCTTCGTGGGGGCGCAGACCGTACATTCCCGGCCCGCAGAAGGAAGGGATCAGCGCAGGGTGCACGTTCAGGATGCGGCGCGGATACGCCGCGATGACACTGGGGCCCAGCACGGACAAAAAGCCTGCCAGCACCACCAGATCAATCTTGTGCGCCCGCAGCGTTTCCAGCAGCGCAGCGTCAAATTCCTCGCTGGCGGCGTAGTCCTTGCGGCGCACCACGCAGCCCTCTACACCGGCCTTTGCGGCACGTTCCAGCGCAAAGACGCCGGGCTTGGAGGCCACTACCAGCGTAATTTTACCATTGGGGTTCTCACCCCGGGCCTCGCTGTCCAGCAGCGCCTGCAGATTGGTGCCGCCGCCGGACACTAACACGGCAATGTTCAGCACAGCTCCACGCCCTCACCTTCTGCGATGACGCCCAGACGGTAAGCCTCCGGCTCGCCGTTGGCGTGCAGGATCTCCAGTGCCTTGTCGGCCTGCTCGGCGGGCACAGTGAGCACCATGCCCACGCCCATGTTGAAGGTGTTGAACATATCGTGCTCGGAGATGCCGCCCACCTTCTGCATCAGGTGGAACAGAGCCGGGGTGCGCACATCTGCCTTGTTGATGCGGGCGCAGCAGCCCTTCTTCAGGCTGCGGGGGATATTCTCGTAGAAGCCGCCGCCGGTGATGTGGGAGATGCCCTTGACCTGCACCTCCTCCAGCACCTTCAGCACGGGCTTGACGTAGATCTTGGTGGGAGCCAGCAGCGCCTCGCCAAGGGTCTTGCCGCCCAGCTCGGCGGGGGTGGAGAACAGCACATCGGGGTCGGCGTCGATGTTGAACACCTTGCGCACCAGCGAGAAGCCGTTGGAGTGCACACCGGTGGAGGGCAGGGCGAGGATCACGTCACCGGCTGCCATGGTCTCGTTGTTCAGGATCTTCTCCTTGTCCACAACGCCTACGGTGAAGCCGGCCAGATCGTACTCGTCCTCTGGCATCATGCCCGGGTGCTCAGCAGTCTCGCCGCCCACCAGTGCACAATCGGCCTGCACGCAGCCCTCGGCCACGCCCTTGACGATGTTGGCGATCTTTTCCGGCACGTTGCGGCCGCAGGCGATGTAATCCAGGAACACTAGCGGCTTTGCACCGGCGCAGATGACATCGTTGACGCACATGGCCACGCAGTCGATACCAATGGTATCGTGCTTATCCATGATCATGGCAACCTTCAGCTTGGTGCCCACGCCATCGGTGCCGGAGATCAGCACCGGATGCTTGTAACCGGTGCAGTCCAGCTCAAACAGGCCGCCAAAGCCGCCCAAGCCGCCGATGCAGTGCTCGTTCATGGTACGGGCGACATACTGCTTCATCAGCTCCACAGAGCGGTAACCGGCGGTAATGTCCACGCCTGCTGCGGCGTAGCTTTCAGAATAGCTCTTTTCCATGTTCTTACTCTCCTAACTTTTTGGCGTCCTTGGGACGGTCGTTCAGGTGACGGTCGTGAATATCGGTAGAAAGCACACTTTCCGGCTCTACGGCATACTCGCCGGTAAAGCAGGCGGTGCAGAACCCGCATTTTGCGTTTTTGGCAAGCTGGACAACGTGTTCGTTGGAAAGGTAGCCCAGTGTATCGGCGCCGATGACCTCGTTGATCTGCTCCAGCGTGCGGCCGGTGGCCACCAGCAGCTTCTGGTCCGGGATATCGGTGCCGAAGTAGCACGGATACTTGAAGGGAGGTGCAGAGACCATAAAGTGCACCTCGGCAGCACCGGCATCCCGCAGCAGCTTGATGATGCGGGCAGATGTGGTGCCGCGCACGATGGAGTCATCCACCAGCACCACACGCTTGCCCTTGACGGTGCTGGACACCACGTTCAGCTTGATGCGCACGCTGTTCTCGCGCTGCTTCTGGCTGCCCTGAATGAAGGTGCGGCCGATGTATTTGTTCTTGATGAAGCCGATGCCGTAGGGGATGCCGCTCTCCTGCGAGTAGCCCAGTGCTGCATCCAGGCCGGAATCCGGCACGCCGATGACCACATCGGCCTCCACAGGGTGCTCCTGTGCAAGGAAGCGGCCTGCCTGCTTGCGTGCCTCGTGCACCGAGCTGCCCTCGATGACGCTGTCCGGGCGGGCGAAGTAGATGAACTCGAACACGCACATCTGGGTGTCCGGGCGGCCGCAGTGATCCTTGATGCTGCGCAGCTCGCCGGTCTTGGTATCCACCACTACGATCTCGCCGGGCTCCACATCCCGCAGCAGGGCGGCACCGGTGGCATCCAGTGCGCAGCTCTCGCTGGCAAAGACGTAGCCGCCGCCGGGCAGGGTGCCGATGCACAGGGGACGGTAGCCCCGGGGGTCGCGCACCGCGATAAGCTTGGTGGCAGACATGATCACAAGGCTGTATGCGCCCTCCAGCACGTCCATGGTCTTGCTGATGGCAGTCTCGATGCTGCCCATGCGCAGACGGTTGCGGGTGATGAGGTAGCAGATGACCTCAGTGTCCGAGGAGCCGTGGAAGATCGCGCCCTCGTTTTCCAGCTGGCGGCGCAGCTCTACAGCGTTGGTCAGGTTGCCGTTGTGGCACAGCGCCATGGTGCCGCGGCCGTGGCGGACGATCATGGGCTGGGCGTTGGCGCGGACGCGGGTGCCCGCAGTGGCGTAGCGCACATGACCGGTGGCCATGTGTGCCGTGGGGGCAGACAGGCTTGCCAGCACCTCCGGGGTGAACACCTCGTTCACAAGGCCCAGATCCCGGTGGCCGGAGATCACGCCGTCATCGTTGACGGCGATGCCGCAGCTCTCCTGCCCGCGGTGCTGCAGCGCATACAGGGCCGAATAAGCCGCTGCGGCCACATCCTCGGTACCGGCACGGTCGTAGATGCCGAAAACGCCGCACTCCTCATGCAGCGGATATGCAAAATCAGACATTGGTTCTCCTTTACAGCTCGTTCAGTTCGTTCTGCAGCTTCTCTTCCTTGGCAGCGATCTGCTGTGCCATGGCTACGCGCTCAGCCTCCAGCTTTTCAGCCAGTGCATCATCGCTCAGCGCCAGAATTTCAGCAGCCAGCCATGCGGCGTTCTTGGCACCGTTCAGCGCCACGGTCGCCACCGGGATGCCGCTGGGCATCTGCACGGTAGCCAGCAGAGCGTCCAAGCCATCCATCGCGCCGCCCTTCATGGGGATGCCGATGACCGGCAGGGTGGTGTTGGCGGCAAAAGCACCTGCCAGATGTGCTGCCATGCCTGCCGCGCACAGGATAACGCCAAAACCGTTGGCCTTTGCGCTTTTTGCAAAGGCTGCTGCCTCGGCGGGGGTGCGGTGTGCCGAAAGGATGTGTGCCTCAAAGGGGATGTCCAGTGCCTTCAGCTGGGCGCAGGCACCCTTGACCACCGGCCAATCGCTGTCCGAACCCATGATCACTGCCACTTTACGAACCATTTTCCAAAGCCTCTCTTTCTCATGTCCAACAAGACCGACAAACAAAAAAGGCTGCGGTACACCTGTACCACGGCCTTTATTTCCAGTTTTTCTGTCCGCGCATTTTGCACAAGGCTGCACCATGCCCCTGATTGCAGTGAATGTGACCCCATTCCATGCGACCCGGCACCAGCAGCATCATTGAAGTTTCCCTCCGCAGTTTCCTGTGCAAGCGTTTTTTCAGGCGGCAATGCAAGCCCGTTTTTGGGGGCATCGTCCCTGTACTAGATACAGTTTACGGCAAAAAAACCGCTTTGCAAAGAGCGTTTGGGCAAATTCTCCCTTGTGTTCCCATGCCGTCAAAAAACTTTCGAAAGTTTTGTGCAGTTTCGCCATCCTTTTTCTTTTTAAGTATGACTTATGCAGCGGGTATATTTTATGTAAAGGCTGTGTTGATGTATCCCAGATAGAAAGCCGGATTTTAAAAAATGATCTTTGCGGTGTCGGCGCGTGCAGCGCGGATCAGATCTGCCGGGGCACAGCACACCTGCGTACCGATGCGCCCGCCGGAAACATAGACCTTCTGCTGGGTCAGCACGCTTTCGTCAAAGACGGTGCGGTACTGCTTTTTCATGCCCACCGGGCTGCAGCCGCCCCGCACATAGCCGGTGACCTTGTTGATATCTGCCACATGGATCATTGCCACGCTCTTTTCGCCCACGCTGCGGGCAGCGGCCTTTAAATCCAACTCTGCCGCCACCGGAATGACGAACACAAAATAGTTTTTGCTGCTGCCCTGCGTTACCAGCGTCTTATACACGCAGGCGGGGTCCTCACCTATGCTGGCAGCTACGGTCACGCCGTCCACCGCCACCCCCTCCTCGTGGGGGTACTCGTGGGCGGTATAGGCCACCTTTTCCCGTTCCAGAATGCGCATTGCGTTGGTTTTAGCTTCTTTTCCCATTGTTATTCCCTCTTTTACATTTGCTCTGTTTCTATTCTACCACTTTTTCCGAAAAAATTCAAAATTTCTCTTGACTTCAGTTTCATGAAGTGATATCATAGCGTCACGCACTTCAGAGCACTGAAGTTTGACACTGCAAGCTGCGGCAAAGGAGCCGGTCTCCCTCGCCGTTTTACAGGATAGGAAAAGGCAAAGGAGACAAAATACTATGATCATCGTACTCAAACAGGATGCACCCGACGTACAGGTACGCGAGTTCTGCCACGAGCTGGAAGATATGGGGCTGCAGATCAACGATTCCAAGGGCAGCGACACCCATATTCTGGGTCTGATCGGCGATACCAAGGCCATTGCGGAGAGCTGGGTGCTGGCAAACCCGGTGGTGGAGACCTGCCGCCGCGTGTCCGAGCCCTACAAAAAGGCCAACCGCAAATTCCACCCGGACGACAGCGTTATCGACGTGGAAGGCGTCAAGATCGGCGGCGGCAACTTTGCGGTCATCGCCGGGCCGTGCAGCATTGAAAGCGAGGAGCAGATCACCTACTGCGCCCAGCGGGTAAAGGCGGCAGGCGCTTCCCTGCTGCGCGGCGGCGCGTTCAAGCCCCGCACCTCCCCCTACTCTTTTCAGGGTATGCGCAGTGAGGGTCTGGATCTGCTCAAGCTGGCGCGCCGCGCCACCGGTTCGCCCATCGTGACCGAGATCATGAACACCGAGCACCTGCCCCTGTTTGAAAACGTGGACCTGATCCAGGTGGGGGCCCGCAATATGCAGAATTTTGAGCTGCTCAAAGCCGTTGGACGCCAGAAAAAGCCGGTGCTGCTCAAGCGCGGCCTTGCCAACACGCTGGAAGAGTTCGTGATGAGTGCCGAGTACATCATGGCCGAGGGTAACGAGAACGTCATCCTGTGCGAGCGCGGCATCCGCACCTTCGAGACCAGTATGCGCAACACGCTGGATCTTGCCGGTGTGGTCATGCTGCACAAGATGACCCATCTGCCGGTGGTGGTGGACCCCAGCCACGCCTGCGGACACGCATGGATGGTGCCGGAGTTGGCTAAAGCTGCGGTCGCCGCCGGTGCCGACGGGCTGATGATCGAGGTGCACAACAACCCCGCCAAGGCCAAGTGCGATGGCGCACAGAGCCTGACCCCGGATCAGTTCGATGAACTGATGCAGTTTATCGGCAAAGAGGTGGAGTTCTTCGGCAAAAAAATGAACTGAGCCCGCCCGAAAGAATATTGTTATACGCAGGGACTGCTGTGCCGACCGGGTGCAGCAGTTCTTTTTTGCCGGAAGCCTTCCCCCGGTCGGGGGAAGGTGGCTGCGCGCGAAGCAAACAGACGGATGAGGGCGCAGCCAAGCAGCATTTTACCTTAAATACCCCTGATTTCTGTGCATCGGCGGGTTTTCATTTTCTTTTCACGGGTTTTATGGTATACTATAGTGTATTTTGAAAAAACACTGCCGAAAGAGGTTTTAAAGATGAAAGCACACATTGCACGCAACCAGAACGCCGGGGTGCCGCTGGCGCTGGGCTGGAACCTTTCCCCCGCCGACCGGGGCAAGCTGGAGGGCATGGCACCCGCCTTTGGCATGAAGCTGCTGCCCGTTGCCCCCGCCGATGCCGGCAAGACCGTCGCCCAGCTGCTGGGCGAGGTGGAGGTAAAAGCCCCCAGAACGCTGGTGCTGGAGCCCGGTGCCTATCCCCCGGCGCTGGTGCTGGCAAACTTCCGCGATAAGGACGTGGACACCCTGCTGGGCCTGATGCGGCAGGCACAGGTGACCATCCCGCTCAAGGCGGTGGTCACCCCCGCAAACCGCAACTGGATGTTTGCAGACCTGCTGGCGCATCTGCAGGAGGAGCACACCGCCTTTAGCGCTGCAAAGGAGAGCCAGACCGTATGAAGAGCCGCATCACCCGCATAACCGCTGCACTGCTGGCGGCGGTGCTGAGCCTTAGCCTTCTGGCCGGCTGCAAGCCCAAAAAGGAGCTGACCCGGTACACCACCATCTTTTATGACGTATTCGACACGGTGACGCAGGTCATCGCCTACTGCGAGAGCGAGGAAGAGTTCAACACCCAGATGCAGGCGCTGCATCAGGATCTGATCGCCTACAATCAGCTCTACGATATCTACAACGACTACGACGGCGTCGTGAACGTCAAGACCATCAACGAAAACGCCGGCAAAGCCCCGGTACAGGTAGATGACCGCATCCTCTCCATGCTGGAACTGGCGCGGCAGATGTACGACCTGACCGGCGGTAAGATCAACATTGCCATGGGCAGTGTGCTGGGCATCTGGCACGACCACCGCGAAGCCGCTGAAAAGGACGCTTCCGATGCCGACAACACCCTGCCCACGCAGGAGGAGTTGGAAGCCGCTGCCCAGCACTGCGATATCAACGACCTTGTCATTGACGAGGACGCCAAAACGGTCTATCTGTCCGACCCGGAGATGTCGCTGGACGTGGGCAGTGTGGGCAAGGGCTACGCGGTGGAGATGGTCTGCCGCGCCGCCGAAGCCCGGGGCCTGACCAGCGCACTGGTGAGCGTGGGCGGCAACCTGCGCGCCATCGGTACAAAGCCGGACGGGAGCCAGTGGACGGGCGGCGTGGAGAACCCGTGGAACGCTTCTGAGGTGTATACCAACACCAACTCCATCTTCGGCTCGCCCATCAACATGAGCGACCTTGCGCTGGTGACCAGCGGCGACTACCAGCGCTACTTTGTGGTGGACGGCAAGCGCTACCACCACATCATCGACCCGGACACCCTTTGGCCCGCTGCCTACTACAACGGCGTCACCGTGCTGTGCCCGGACTCCGGCATGGCAGACTGCCTGACCACTGCCCTGTTCTGTATGCCGCTGGAAGAGGGGCAGAAGCTGGTGGAGTCGCTGGACGGCGTAGAAGCCATGTGGTGCACGCCCGATAAGCAGGCCACCACCTCCAGCGGCTGGGACAGCCACCTGAAAAAGTAAAAGAATTAGAAAAAACGAGCCATCATGCGGAAATCCGCACGATGGCTCGCTTTTTTATGCTATTATGCGCTCAGCCGCACAGGCATCACTCCACGATGATGCTCTTGCCGGTCATCTCGGCGGGAACGGGCAGGCCGATATAGGGCAGCATGGTGGGTGCGATATCGGCCAGACAGCCGCCCTCGCGCAGCTTCACGTCACCGCAGCCAACTGCCACAAAGGGCACAACGTTGGTAGTGTGGGCGGTGAAGGGGGTGCCGTCCGGGTTCATCATCTTTTCGGCGTTGCCGTGGTCGGCGGTGATGAAGGCGCAGCCGCCGGCGTTCAGCACAGCGGTGACCACCTGATCCACGCAGGTATCCACAGCCTCAACGGCCTTGACCGCAGCATCGAACACGCCGGTGTGGCCGACCATATCGCAGTTTGCGAAGTTCAGGATGACCACATCGTACTTGCCGCTCTCGATGCGCTTGACGCACTCGGCAGCAACTTCGGGGGCGCTCATCTCGGGCTTCAGGTCGTAGGTGGCAACCTTGGGGCTGGGGATGACGCAGCGGTCCTCGCCCTCGTAGGGAGCTTCCACGCCGCCGTTGAAGAAGAAGGTGACGTGGGCGTACTTCTCAGTCTCGGCAATGCGCAGCTGGGTCTTGCCGTGGGCAGACAGGTACTCGCCCAGAACGTTCTTCAGCTCCACCGGGGGATAAGCAACCTCGCAGTTGGGCATGGTGGCATCGTACTCGGCCATGCAGACGTAGTTCACCTGCTTGCGGCCGCCGCGGCGCTCGAAGCCGGTAAAGGCGTCGTCGCAGAAGATGCGGGTCATCTGGCGGGCACGGTCGGGGCGGAAGTTCATGAAGATGACGGTATCGCCATCCTGCACGCGGCCACCCTCGCAGGTGACGCAGGGCAGCACGAACTCATCGGTCTTGTCTGCTGCATAGGAAGCCTCGATGGCCTCGGCAGCGTTGGCAGCGTGCTCACCCTCACCGTAGACGAAAGCAGCGTAGGCCTTCTCCTCGCGGTCCCAGTTATTATCGCGGTCCATGGCGTAGTAACGGCCGGAAACGCTGGCGATCTTGCCCACGCCCAGTTCGTCCAGCTTGGCCTGCAGGTCAGCCAGGAAGCCCTTGCCGGAGTGGGGGTCGGTGTCGCGGCCGTCGGTGATGCAGTGCAGGTAGACTTCCTTAGCGCCCAGATGCTTTGCCATTTCCAGCACGCCGAACCAGTGGTCGGCATGGCTGTGCACGCCGCCGGTGCCCACCAGACCCATCAGGTGGATGGCCTTACCGGCCTCGATGGCGGCCTTCATGTTCTTGACCAGCACAGGGTTCTTGAGCATCTCGCCGTCGCGGATGGACTTGGTGATGAGGGTGAGCTGCTGGTACACGATGCGGCCTGCGCCCATGTTGGTGTGGCCGACCTCGGAGTTGCCCATCTGGCCGTCGGGCAGACCGACAGCCATGCCGGAAGCATCAATGGTGGTCATGGGGTACTTTTCCATCAGAGCATCCAGATGGGGGGTCTTGGCAGCCACAACGGCGTTGCCAAAGGTCTCGTTCGGCACCCAGCCGAAGCCATCCATGATGCACAGAAGAACAGGTTTCTTTGCCATAAAATTGAATCTCCTTTGAATTTATCACGCGTTGCGGGCAAGGCTAAGCGCCCTGCCTGCAGGTACAGCCTGCGGGTGCATAACACCCGAGCGGCTGCTGTAAAACAGATCAGCGCCCGGCTCAGCGCTGAAAAAACGGCGCAGCCGGGCGCTGAAACAGCTAATTAAGAAAAGGCAGTTGCTCAGCCCTTGGTGGCTGCATCAACGATGACTGCAAAGTCGGGAGCCTTCAGGGATGCGCCGCCGATCAGGCCGCCGTCCACGTCCTTCTTGCTCAGCAGCTCCTCGCAGTTCTTGGCGTTCATGCTGCCGCCGTACTGCACGGTGGTAGCCTCGGCCACAGCCTCGCCGTACAGCTCGCCCACCACCTTGCGGATCTGAGCGCAGACTTTCTCTGCCTGATCAGCGGTAGCGGTCTTGCCGGTGCCGATGGCCCAGACAGGCTCGTAGGCGATGACAACGTTTGCCATCTGCTCGGCGGTCACGTCACGCAGGGCGATCTTGGTCTGCATACGGACCAGCTCCTCGGTAACGCCCTCCTCGCGCTGCTGCAGGCTCTCGCCCACGCACAGGATGACCTTCAGACCGGCGTTCAGAGCAGCCAGCGTGCGCTTGTTGACAGTCTGGTCGGTCTCTGCAAAGTACTGACGGCGCTCAGAGTGGCCGACGATGACGTACTCCACGCCCAGATCCACCAGCATATCGGCGCTGATCTCGCCGGTGAAAGCACCGGACTTCTCAAAGTGGACGTTCTCGGCACCGACATGGATGTTAGTGCCCTTGGTCTTAGCCACAGCGGTGACCAGATCGGTAAACGGGGTGCAGATGACCACCTCGCAGGTAGCGTCCTTCACGGCGGGGATCAGCTCGTCCACCAGAACAGCAGCCTCGGAGGCGGTCTTGTTCATCTTCCAGTTACCAGCGATAATAGCCTTGCGCTTTGCCTTATCCATTGTTATTTTCTCCTTACCTTCGTAAATATTTACAATTTGCCTGCACAAAAAGAAAAGATGCGGCGGCGTAAATGCCGCCGCACCCATTGTGATGCCGGAAAAATTATGCGTTCTGGATAACTGCGATGCCGGGCAGCTCCTTGCCCTCCAGATACTCCAGAGAAGCGCCGCCGCCGGTGGAGATGTGGGTCATCTTGTCGCCCAGACCCATCTGCTGTACAGCTGCTGCGCTGTCGCCGCCGCCGATGACGGTGGTAGCATCGCTCTCAGCCATAGCCTTGGCAACAGCCAGAGTACCAGCTG
>OGOL01003517.1_pt1 | contig 10493 bp, 7 predicted proteins | sample 1552641 | NCBI WGS metagenome assembly OGOL01 (sample SAMEA2580140, study PRJEB22360) | human gut metagenome | biome: human gut; feature: human-associated habitat; material: faeces | place: Denmark | collected 2008/2010 | reverse complement strand
CTTCTCTGCCAATAAAAACTAGGTCGAAAGCAAATCACCTTCGTGGGGCGCGCCCCTGCGGAGGTTTTTGTTTTTTGTTCGGCGCAACAGCTGTTTCTAAAAAAATACAAAACAATACAACTTTTCTTTCATCTGTCTTGTCACTTGTAAATAATTGTGCTATACTTAATTCCACTGCAAAAAAATTTATTTACAATACTTATTTACAAAATACAGTAGAATCGAGGAAAAGCATGAATATCAAAGATGAAATCAAAGCCTTAAAGGAACAGAAAAATGCAGTCATTCTGGCGCATTATTATGTAGCGGATGAAATTCAGGAAATCGCCGATTATGTCGGGGATTCCTTCGCGTTGAGCAAAACGGCGGCAACCCTGCCCAACCCCATCATCGTTTACTGCGGTGTCTCCTTCATGGGGGAAAGCGGCTGTCTGTTAAGCCCCGAAAAGAAGGTGCTGATCCCCTGTCCCGAGGCGGGGTGCTCGCTGGCCGAATCGTGCGACGCCCGCGACTTTGCGGCCTTCAAGGCCAGGTACCCGGGGCATACGGTGGTTTCGTATGTCAACACGACCGTCGGGGTCAAGGCGCTGACCGATATCTGCTGCACTTCGTCGAATGCCCTGAAAGTCGTGGAGTCGATCCCGGCCGACCGCCCCGTCATCTTCGCGCCCGACCGCAACCTGGGCGCTTACATCAGGAAGCTGACCGGCCGCGAGAATATGGTGATCTGGGACGGGGCGTGCCATGTTCACGAGGAGTTTTCGCTCGAAAAACTGCTCCGGCTCAAAAAGGAGCACCCCGCAGCCCGGGTCGTCGTGCATCCCGAATGCCGGGCCTATATCATCGAGGTGGCCGATTTCGTGGGGTCGACGGCTGCGATCCTCGACTATTGCGGCCGCAGCGGGGCCGATGAGTTCATCGTCGTCACCGAATCGGGCATCCTCGCCGAGATGAAGAGGCGCTATCCGGACAAGACCTTTATCCCGGCGCCCCCGGACGACGAGACGTGCGGCTGCAACAACTGCAAGTACATGAAGATGGTGACGCTGGAAAACATCTGCGAATGCCTCGAGCGGGAGGCCCCGGAGATCGTCCTCGACGAAGAGGTGCGCCGCAAGGCCGAGCGTTCGATCCTGAACATGATCAACATCAAATAATCGTTTATATATATGAAGAAACTGTTTTTACTGATTGCAGCGGCTTGCGTGTCGCTGACTGCTGTGGCCGACGAAGGCATGTGGATGCTGCCTTATCTGCAGAAAATGAATATCCGGGACATGAAGGCGCGCGGATGCAAACTTTCGGCCGAGGATATTTACAGCATCAATAAATCTTCGCTCAAGGATGCGGTCGTCATTTTCGGCGGCGGCTGCACGGGCGAGATCGTTTCGCCCGACGGCCTGCTGTTCACCAACCACCACTGCGGCTACGGGTCGATACAATCCCTGTCGTCGGTCGAACACGACTACCTGAAGAACGGCTTTTGGGCCATGTCGCGCCAGGAGGAGATTCCTGCCCCGGGGCTCAAGGTGCGTTTCATCCGTTCGATCAGCGACGTGACTGCGGATATTCTGGGCAACGTGCCTTCCACGGCCGGGCAGCAGGAGTACGAACGGATCACCTCGGAGAATATCGCCAGCCTGACCGCTTCGCTGCAGGAGGCCAACCCCGGCATGGTGGTCGAGGTCAAGCCCTTCTTCGAAGGGAACCAGTATTTTGCCTTTGTGATCGAGGTCTATACCGACGTGCGCCTGGTGGGAACGCCCCCTACGTCGATCGGCAAGTTCGGCGGAGATACCGACAATTGGATGTGGCCGCGCCATACAGGCGATTTCTCGGTGTTTCGCGTCTATGCCGGACAGGATAACAGGCCGGCGGATTATTCGCCCGAAAACCGTCCTTACAAGGCTGAGAAGTTCCTCAAGATTTCGCTCGACGGTTACAAGGAGGGGGATTTCGCCATGATCATGGGGTTCCCGGGTTCCACGCAGCGTTATATGACTTCGTATGAGATCGACGACATGCTGAACGTTTCGAATCCCAACCGGATCTTTATCCGCGGCGAGCGCCAGGCGATCCTGAAGGAGGACATGGCTGCCAGCGACAAGGTACGTATCCAGTATGCTTCGAAATACGCCACGTCGTCGAACTACTGGAAGAATTCGATCGGCAAGTCTCGCGGCATCCTCAAACTGGGTGTTAAGGAGCGCAAGCAGCAGCAGGAAGCTGCCTTCCAGGCGTGGGCCGAGAAGAATACGCTGCCCGAGGAAGGGTATATTGACGCGCTGCCGAAAATCCGAGAAGCGATCGAGGGGCTGGCCGGCATCGACGATAACCGCCAGTATCTGGAAGAGGCTTTCCTGCGTGCGGTCGAAATACTGACCCCCGCAAAAATGTTCGACGGGCGGACGGAGATAAAGTATCCCGAAGAGGCCCGAAAGGCGATGGCCGGTTGGTATAAGGATTACAACGCCCCGACCGACCGGAAGGTGGCCAAGCGCATGCTGAAGATCGCCCGCGAGCATATGACCGACCTGCCGTCGTTCTATACGGAGATCGTCGACAAGGAATTCAACGGCGATACGGATGCCTATGTGGATTATATTTTCGATAATTCGTTATTTACATCGCAGGAAAAGGTCGATGAGCTGATCGGTGCTTTTTCGGCCGATAAGTATGCTGCCGACCCCATTGCCCCGTTTGTAAAATCGGTATGGGAGAAGTATAACGCGCTTTCCCAGGCACGCAAGCCGGGCGTGGAAAAATATTACGAGGGAAGCCGTAAATACGTGGCGGGGCTGATGCTCCAAAATCCGAAAAAGGCGTGGGCTTCGGATGCCAACTTCACGCTGCGGCTCACCTATGGCCGCGTGCTGCCCTATTCGCCTGCCGACGGCATCGAATACAACTACTATACGACGCTCAAGGGCGTGATGGAGAAGGAAAACCCGCAGAACCCCACGGAGTTCACCGTGCCCGAAAAACTCAAGGAACTTTATGCGGCGCGCGATTTCGGCCGTTATGCCAATGCCGGAGGCGAACTTCCGGTGGCGTTCCTTGCCGACTGCGATATTACGGGCGGCAATTCGGGTTCGCCCGTGATGAATGCCAGGGGTGCACTGCTCGGGCTGGCTTTCGACGGCAACTGGGAAGCCATGTCGGGCGATGTGGCTTTCGAGCCCGATCTGCAGCGTACGATATCGGTCGATATCCGCTACGTGCTGTTCATCATCGACAAGTTCGCGGGTGCAGGATGGCTGCTCGACGAGCTGGTGATCGAATAGCGTTTTCGGCCGCCGATGATTAGGAAATATGCCCCGGTATAAGCCGGGGTATATTTTTACCCCGTAGCCGGGGGCAGACCGATTCGCTCCCGTGGTTTCCGTTTTGTTTTCTTGCGGCAGGGTGTCCTTGTAGTTTGTAAACAAATAATGGAGCTTTGCTTTTTCTTTCCCTAAAAATTACTAATTTTGACAGAAATTAGTAATACTGTATATCTCAATATGGCAAAAGAGTTCAAGCGTTACCTCGTTACATCGGCTCTCCCCTATGCAAACGGCCCGGTGCATATCGGCCATCTGGCGGGAGTTTATATACCTTCGGATATTTACACGCGTTACCTGCGGCTGAAGGGCTGCGACGTGATTTCGGTCTGCGGATCGGACGAGCACGGCGTACCTATCACCATCAAGGCCCGCAAGGAGGGGGTGACCCCGCAGCAGATCGTGGATCGTTACCATAACCTGATCAAAAAGTCGTTCGAGGGGTTGGGAATGTCGTTCGACATCTATTCGCGGACATCGTCGGCGACCCATGCTGCGACCGCTTCGGAATTTTTCCGCAAACTCTACGACGAGGGGAAATTCATCGAGAAGACCTCCATGCAGTATTACGACGAGGAGGCGCAGACGTTCCTTGCCGACCGTTATATCGTCGGCACTTGTCCCAAATGCGGGAACGACCGTGCCTACGGCGACCAGTGCGAGAAATGCGGGTCTACCCTCTCGCCCGACGAGCTGATCGACCCGCATAGCGCCGTGTCGGGTTCGGTTCCTGTCAAAAGGGAGACGAAGCACTGGTATCTCCCGCTGGATCAATACGAAGGCTTCCTCCGCGAGTGGATACTCGATGGGCATAAGGAGTGGAAGACGAATGTTTACGGACAGTGCAAGAGCTGGCTCGACGGCGGATTGCAGCCCCGTGCCGTGAGCCGTGACCTCGACTGGGGCATCCCCGTGCCCGTGGAGGGTGCTGAAGGGAAGGTGCTCTATGTGTGGTTCGACGCTCCGATCGGTTACATATCCGCCACGAAAGACCTTACCCCCGATTGGGAAAAGTACTGGAAGTCGGAAGACACCAAGATGGTGCATTTCATCGGCAAGGACAATATCGTGTTCCACTGCATCGTCTTCCCCTCGATGCTCAAGGCGCACGGGGGTTATATACTGCCCGAGAACGTGCCGGCCAACGAGTTCCTAAACCTCGAGGGCGATAAGATTTCGACCTCACGCAACTGGGCGGTATGGCTGCATGAATACCTGGAGGAGTTCCCCGGAAAGGAGGACGTATTGCGCTATGTGCTGTGTGCCAATGCCCCCGAAACCAAGGATAACGACTTTATATGGAAGGATTTCCAGGCCCGCAACAACAACGAGCTGGTCGCTGTGCTGGGAAATTTCGTCAACCGTGCGCTGGTGCTTACGCAGAAATATTACGGCGGAGAAGTTCCTGCCTGCGGAGAGATGAATGATTATGACCGTCAGACAGTTGCGGAGGTAGCTGCCGTGAAGGGTTCGCTCGAGGCCAATATCGAGAACTACCGTTTCCGCGAAGCCCTGAAGGATGCCATGAACATTGCGCGTATCGGCAACAAGTATCTGGCGGACACCGAGCCGTGGAAAGTCATCAAGACCGATTCCGGGCGCGTGAAAACGATTCTCAACATTGCGTTGCAGATTACGGCCAATACGGCGATTGCCATCGAGCCTTTCATGCCTTTCTCGGCGTCGAAGATCCTGAAGATGCTCGCCGTGGAGAAATTCGGATGGGAGCGCCTCGGGGCTATGGATCTGATCGCTGCCGGGCATAAGATCGGCGAGGCGTCGTTGCTCTTCGAGAAGATCGAGGACGACGTGATCCAGCGCCAGTTGGACAAGCTTGCGGCGACGAAAGAGGCTAATCTGGCTGCTGAAAATTTGCAAAATATTGAATCTCAGAAAGATACGATACAATTCGACGATTTCCAGAAAATGGATATCCGGGTTTCTACGATCCTTGCGGCGGAAAAGGTCGCCAAGACGAAGAAATTGCTTAAATTGACGGTGGACACGGGGATCGACCAGCGGACGATCATTTCGGGAATAGCGGAATATTTTACGCCCGAAGAGCTGATAGGGCGCAAGGCGCTGGTTCTTGTAAATCTCGCTCCCCGCGAACTGAAAGGGATCGTGTCGCAGGGCATGATCCTGATGGCCGAAGATGCTTCGGGGAAACTGCTGCTGCTGGGCCCCAACGGAAATACGAATAATGGTGCTATCGTAGGATAATGCGAGGAAAGGATCGGTTCAAGGTTTGTTTTTGCCCGGTTTACTTTACTGTGGGGATAATTTAGAAAAACCTTTAAATTTTACTATAATGGAAAATATAGATTGGAGCGCCTTGGGGTTCGACTATCACAAGACCGACGTCAACGTCCGTTATTATTTTACGGATGGTAAATGGAGTGATATGGAGGTTACGAGCGACGAGTACATCAAGATGCACATGTCGGCTTCGTGCCTGCATTATGGCATCGAACTTTTCGAGGGTCTCAAGGCCTTTCGTGGAGTCGATGGGAAAGTCCGCCTGTTCCGTGTCGAGGACAATGCCCGCCGCCTCCGGTCTTCGGCCGAACGTCTTTGCCTTCCGCTGCCGACCGTCGAAATGGTCGTTAATGCCTGCGTCGAGGTCGTTCGGCGGAATGAAGCTTATATTCCCCCCTACGGAACAGGGGCTTCGCTCTATCTGCGTCCGGTGATGTTCGGCACGACGGCCGGCCTGGGGGTCAAACCTGCAAAGGATGCTTTGCTGATTGTCTACTGTTCACCTGTGGGTGCTTATTTCAAGCAGGGAATCAAGCCGATCCTGGTTGCCATTGACCGAGAGCAGGATCGTGCTGCTCCACGTGGAACAGGCGATGTGAAAGTCGGCGGAAATTATGCGGCCAGCCTTTTGTCGGGTGAAAAAGGGCATAAAATGGGCTATTCGAATATCATGTATCTCGACGCTGCGGAGCATAAATACATCGAAGAGTGCGGTGCATGCAATTTCTTCGGCATCAAGGATGGCAAATATATCACTCCGAAATCCTCTTCGGTGCTTCCGTCGATCACCAATATGAGCCTCCGCCAGCTGGCCCGCGATATGGGGCTTGAGGTAGAAGACCGAAAAATTCCGGTCGAAGAACTTGCCTCTTTCGAGGAGTGCGGAGGTTGCGGAACGGCTGCCGTGATCTCCCCTATCGGCACTATCTATGACATGCAGACGGAGAAAACCTACTCTTATAGTGATAAGGTTGGTAAGATTTCTCTGGAATTATATACCCGATTGCAGGATATTCAGTACGGACGAGCTGAGGATAAATATAATTGGTGTACGATTGTTTTGTAGAATACGAATATATTGTTAAGAGGCCGCTATACAGCGGCCTCTTTTTGTTTCGTTTGTGTTTAAGGGTTTTGTATATATGTTCCACGTGGAACATGTCTTCTTTGGTGGTTGTTTGGGAAGAAAATTGAGATGATTACATTTGTAGAATCTCGTGGTTTAATTATTTTGAAAGGTGTTTGTGGGTTGATAGTTCCACGTGGAACACTACCCTATCTTCCGAATTTTACCAAGAGAACATTTACGTCTGCGGGAGAAACTCCGGGTATGCGAGAGGCTTGCCCGATGTTTTTAGGCCGAATTCGGGATAGTTTTTGCCGGGCCTCGATAGTCAGGGAATTCATCGAGTGAAAGTCGAAATCCGCGGGAATTCGTATGTTTTCGAGCCGATGTAGCTTTTCTGCAATGAATTTTTCGCGCTCAATATACCCTTTATATTTGATTTGGATTTCTGCCTCTTCGATCACCTCTTCCTCCATCCGGTTCGTTTCGATGAATTTTCGGAGCTTCGGCAGGACGGCTTGCAGCGAATCGAACGAAACATTATTCCGCATTAGTATGTCGTAAAGCTTCCTTCCCTGTGATAAAGGTTCGGAATTTATTGCTTTTAAATAGTCGTTAATTTCGGCTGCTTTGATGCTCTGTTGGCGAGTGAAAGAAATAAGCGATTCTACGAGCGTATTTTTTTTGACGAAATAGTCATATCTTTTTTGGGTAATAAGCCCGATTTTATATCCGATAGGAGTAAGCCGGATGTCCGCATTGTCCTGCCGGAGCAGGATGCGGTATTCTGCACGCGAGGTGAACATGCGGTAGGGCTCGTCCACCCCTTTGGTCACAAGGTCGTCTATCAACACTCCGATATAGGCTTCGTCGCGCTGCAATACGACGGCCTCCTCCCCTTTCAGCATCCGGTGTGCATTGATCCCTGCCATCAACCCCTGGGCTGCGGCCTCTTCGTATCCGGTCGTCCCGTTGACCTGCCCGGCGAAATAAAGGGCGGAAACGAGTTTTGTTTCGAGCGAATGGTGCAGTTGCGTGGGTGGAAAATAGTCGTATTCGATGGCATAGCCCGGGCGATAGATGTGCAGGTCTTCGAATCCCCGGATTTTATGCAGTGCTTCCAACTGTATTTCCCAGGGCAGCGACGAAGAAAAGCCGTTGAGGTAGTATTCGTTGGTGCTGCGTCCTTCGGGTTCGAGGAAGAGCTGGTGCTGGTCTTTGTCGGCGAATGTACGCAGTTTGTCTTCGATGCTCGGGCAGTAGCGCGGCCCGATTCCCGTTATCGTCCCGTTGAACAGCGGCGAGCGGTCGAACCCTGTGCGCAGGATGTCGTGCACCTCGGCCGACGTGTAGACCAAAAAACAAGGGAGTTGGTTTTTAACCGGTTGTGTGTCAGGTGAAAAGGAGAATTTGGCCGGGTTTTCGTCTCCGTATTGCGGTTCGAGTATTTCGAAGTCGATCGTGCGGGCATCGAGGCGTGCGGGTGTCCCGGTTTTCATACGCCCGGTTTCGAATCCGATTGCGCGCAGGGATTCCGTGATCCCGTGCGAAGCGGCGTCCCCTGCCCTGCCGCCCTCGGCGTGCGATGTGCCGCAGTGCATCAGCCCGTCGAGGAACGTGCCGGCGGTAAGTATGACGGCTTTACAAGCGAATTCGATGCCCATGCGTGTCCGTACGCCCGTCACGCGTGGTTTAGGTGCAGAGGTGTCGAACAGCAGTTCGGTGGCGGCGTCCTGCCAGATGTAAAGGTTCAGCGTGTTTTCGAGCGTATGGCGCCACTCCTCCGAGAAACGGGTTTTGTCACATTGTGCACGGGGACTCCACATGGCCGCACCCTTCGAACGGTTGAGCATCCGAAATTGGATAGCGGTGAGGTCGGTAATGCGTCCCATCTGTCCTCCCAAAGCATCTATCTCTCTGACTATCTGTCCCTTGGCTACTCCACCGACAGCCGGGTTGCACGACATGGAGGCCATTTTGGACATGTCCATCGTGAGCAGCAGCGTGCGCGACCCCAGGCGTGCGGAAGCCGAGGCCGCTTCACAGCCGGCATGTCCGCCGCCGATGACGATTATATCGTATTCGAGTGTCATTGTGCCGTCTCCCAGAATTTGAGGTATTTATCCTCCTTGCGGTGCATCTGCGCATTGGTGCGGGGCGTCTTGTCACCCTGCCCGCAGAGGTGCAGCACGCCGTGTACGATGACTCTGCGCATTTCCTGGAGTGTCGTGCAGCCGTATTGCCGGGCATTGTCGGCTACGGTCTCGACGTCGATGAAAATGTCGCCCGAAACGATGCGTTCGCCTTTGCGGTCGCTGTAATCGAACGTAATGACGTCGGTGAAATAGTCGTGCCCGAGCCACTGGCGGTTCATCTCCAGGAGCCGTTGCGCCGAGCAAAAAATGTAGCTCACATCGCCCAGCGCATACCCTTCCGCTTCGGCCACTTCGCGCAGCCATGCCGCCGTCAGGCGTTTCTGCGGCAGCCGGAAGGTACAATCGTCGTTATAGTATCGTATTGCCATGTTTGAAGGACGGCCCGAAGCCGTAATCAGTCTGTAAATCTTTGCAAAAGTACAAAAATAATATAGATGAAAATGTCCCGGCGGGCTTTTTCTCGTTGTCCGTGTCCGGGTGGCATTCCGAAGCTGCATCTGCCTTCCCCGCAGGGAAATTCCGGAAAAATAAAAAAATATTTTTTCAGAAAGGGAGCGGTTTTAGTTACGGATCGTAATTTTTATTTCCGACCCGGGGATACATTGCCGGCCATGTCCTGGATTTTTGTTTTATATTATTCTGATATACAATTTGTTATTGGTATATAGGGGCGTATAACGATACGGAAAAACCGTTATATTTGCCTCGTCACGAAGTATTAACCCAAAAATCTCTCAAAATGAAAATCTTCAAAATGCTTACCACGCTTGCGGCTTTCTTTGCCGTGGCGTTGTTTTCGGGATGTGATGACGACAAAGGATCCGAACCCGATCCGCAGCCAGTGAAACTCGCTTCGCCCGGGATTGTCTTCAAGGACGTCAAACCCACGTCGTTCGCGGCCTCGTGGACGGCTGTGGAACATGCTGCGGCTTTCGGTTATAAACTGCTGGCGACCGACGGGGACAGTGAAACCGTCGTGGCTGAGGTCGCTTCGTATGATGCCGTGGAAGTCTCTTTTTCGGGGCTAAAACCTGCTACGGCATATACGCTCGAAGTCGTTGAGCTGGCCGGAGACGACCCCGGATATACCGATTCGGATCCGGCAAAGGCTTCGACGACGACAGCCGACGAGCCGGTCGTCGTGACGTCGCCGTGGGTCAATGTCGAATTCTCCTATGAGACAGTCGGCGGAAAGGGGACGTTGCGTGTCGCCAACAAAGCCAATGTCAAGTGTGCGCATTTTTATTCGAGTACCGAGACGGTGAATGTCATCGGCGAAGGGTATGATGACGAAAAGACGCTGATCGGTTATATCCTGATGGATTACGAGGACGGTGTGCCGGGCGTTTATATGGACACGGCCGAGCACAAGTTCAATAACAACGGCGCCGGGTTCAAGGCCGGGGACAAGCTCTTCTACTATGTCGTGGGCGTGGATGCGGCCGATAAACCGGGCGACCTGAACTGGTTTTGGGTCGAAATCCCCGCCAACATAGGCGACCCGGTGATTATCCTCGATTCGCCGGAGGTCTGACGACTTTCCGGAATAATTGGTAAGCGGGATCCTGTTTTTGCGGGATCCCGCTGTTGTATTCCGTTCTGGCCAGATACAGGGCTGCGGAAAAGGTTTTTTTGATCCGGAAAAGGTCGACGGGAGAGCTGGCCAGGTTTAGAGCGGGATTTCTGCCC